>Ga0182741_1001132_pt1 | contig 36453 bp, 33 predicted proteins | sample eDN5th37CBELigOP_FD_128874 | JGI IMG/M metagenome (GOLD analysis project Ga0182741, IMG submission 128874) | Enriched Organic Plus compost microbial communities from Emeryville, California, USA - eDNA 5th pass 37_C BE-Lig OP (version 2) (version 2) ... | reverse complement strand
CGGAGCGCGGCATCCCCGCCACCATCCGCGGCGTGGCCGTCACCGGCAGCACGAGCGAGCAGGGCCCGAGGCCGCTGTCGAAGTCCTCGGGCACGTCGACCCGCAGCGGCAGGCTGAGGTCGGGCAGGTCGAGGCCGGGCAGCAGCGGCAGCTCGACGAGGCCGAGCGGGGCGGTGAGCCCGCCGGGCAGGTCGAGGCGCCCGCCGATCGTGCCGAAGGCGCAGCGGTCGCCGAGCGCGGCCGGGCGGGCCCGGGCCACGGCCGCCGCGTGGTCGCCGCCGTAGCCGGGGCGGGCCGCCTGCACCCGCTCGAGCCACTCGGCCATCGCGTCGTAGGCGTCGGCCTGGGTGAGCACGCCCCGCCAGATCACCTGGCTCGCCTCGTGGCCCCGGGCCCGCAGGCGGTCCCGGATCGTGAACGGGCGCACCGCCTCGTGGATGTTCGCCACCGGGATGAGGTCGAGGTACGGGGCCACGTCGAGGACCGGCGTCTCGGCCAGCGCGCCCCGTCCGATCACCCCGCCGAGGCGGTAGAGGATCGACGCCACCTCGGGGTCCATGGCGTGGCGCTCGGGGGAGAAGCGACCGTCGATGTCGAGCCCGCCGATGCGCTCGTTGAGGTCGAGGAACTCCTCCATCGAGATCACGCCCGCCCGCAGCGCACCGAGGCCGTACTGCACGCCGACGTTGTCGAGCGGCCGGCGGGCGAAGCCGGTCTCCGGGTCCCGCCCGAAGAGGTTCACGTTGGCGTCCTGGATCGTGCAGCGGGCCCCGGTGGGGTTGTCGACCGGGTGGTAGCTGTCGTCGCCCGCGCAGCGACCCTCGGCGATCACCCGGTCGAAGAAGGCGTCGGTCCAGCTCTGGCAGATGGCGTTGAGCTCGGTGCCGGTGAGCAGGTTGTGGCCGTTCACGGCGGCCTGCTTGACCGGCGTCCAGTCGAGGTCGCTCTCGGCGTAGTACCGCTGGAGGAGCCCGCAGTCGGTGACCGTCATCGCCGTGCTGGCGATGTCAGCGAAGGTGGCCGTGGGGATGGCGGCCGAGATCAGCCCCGGCGCGTTGTTCGCCGCGTTGTACTGCTGGAGCGCGGCCCCCGAGCCGTTGGTGCCCACGATCGCCTCGATCGGGCCGTACTGCTCGGCGATGTGCTCCTTCAGCATCATCATCGTCTCGATGCTGATCAGCGGGTTGCAGTGCACCCCGAAGCTGGTGAGCGTGGAGTGCGAGGTGATGTCGCCTCGGCCCAGCCGGTCGGTGAGCCCGACGAGGTTGATCAGCAGGTTGTCGGCCGAGATGGCGGTGAGGTCGAGGGCGCCGAGCACGGTCTCGGGGTGGTTGACGCCCTGCTGGTACCCGACGCCGCAGGACTCGCCGAAGGCGTGGTACACGCGCCCGTTCCAGCCCTCCGCGGTGAACGGCGCGTCGGGGCCGCGCGCCGCCGGATCGTCGAGCACGGCGAGGCGGGCGATGCCCCGGTTGATCGTGCGGCTCTCCACCCGGACGACGAAGGGGACCTCCGCCCCGTCGTCCCGGCGGGTGGTGGCGACGTCGTCGGGGTAGCCGGCCCACGGGTCGGCCAGCTCGTGGAACCCCTGGTCGAGGAGCGACCGGTAGAACCACTGGTAGCGAGGCTCGGCGGAGCAGTCGTCGTCGAGCGCCGGCCCGAGCCCCGCCTCCTCGGTGCGGCACCGGAACGGCTCCTGGTGCGGTCCCGAGATGATCGGCCCGGTCACGGGGTGGTTGCGGACGGTGAGCACGGCCCGCTGGTCGCCCACCTCGGCGACGAGGTCGCGCTCGCCCAGCGGCAGGCCGGTCACGAGGCCCCGCACCTCGCCCGGCGAGCCGGGAACGGGGGCGAAGGCGTCGGTGACGTCGCGGCCGTCGGCGAGGACCCGCAGCGCAGCCGCCTGGGCCTCGCGCAGCCCGCGCACGCCGACGAGCACGTCGCCGCCGGAGACGGCGTCGGGCAGGGTCGACAGCGTGAGGAGCTCGAAGGTGCCCTCGGGCAGCGGCGGCGTGGCCAGCGTGTGCCAGTCGGCGTCGACCTCCAGGGGCGGGTCGGTCTCGGCGGCGGGGGAGGGGGACGGGGCGAGCGCGACGACCGCCAGGGCGGCGGCGAGGGCAGCGCCGCCGACGCGGCGCCACCAGCGGGGCTCGGCTCGTTCGGGCACGGGGCTCCTCGGGGCTCGGGGGCTCGGCGGACCGGCACCCCTTCGCCGTGGGGCCGGGGGAGCCCTGCCGCCTCGACGATCGGCGCGGCGGGGACGCCCCAGGGTCCTTGATCGAACGGCTGTTCGTAACTACAGTGATGTCGTTCTGCTGGCCGGGTCCACGGGGTCGCGCCGGCGCTGTCACACCCGCTCCGTAGGGTCCTCGACATCCCCCACAGACCGCTCGCCTGCCGCCGTCGGCGGCATCCGCACGAAGGAGTCCCAGTGGAACGAGACAAGGACAAGCTGAAGGCGCTGGACCTCGCCCTGGCCAGCATCGAGAAGGCCCACGGCAAGGGTGCCGTGATGAAGATGGGCGAGAAGGGCACGATGCAGATCGAGACCGTGCCCACCGGGGCCCTCGCGCTCGACCTCGCCCTCGGCGTCGGCGGCCTGCCCCGGGGCCGGGTCACCGAGATCTACGGCCCGGAGTCCTCGGGCAAGTCCACCCTCGCCATGCACGTCGTGGCCGAGGCCCAGCGCCAGGGCGGCATCTGCGCCTACATCGACGCCGAGCACGCGATGGACCCGGTCTACGCCCGCAGCATCGGCGTCGACGTCGACGAGCTGCTCATCTCCCAGCCCGACACGGGCGAGCAGGCCCTCGAGATCGCCGACATGCTCGTGCGCTCCGGCGCCATCGACGTCGTCGTCATCGACTCGGTGGCCGCCCTCACCCCCCGCGCCGAGATCGAGGGTGACATGGGCGACAGCCACGTCGGCCTCCAGGCCCGGCTCATGTCCCAGGCCCTGCGCAAGCTCACGGCCAACCTCAACAAGACCCACACGATCTGCATCTTCATCAACCAGCTGCGGGAGAAGATCGGCGTGATGTTCGGGTCGCCCGAGACCACCCCGGGCGGCCGGGCGCTCAAGTTCTACAGCTCGGTCCGGCTCGACATCCGGCGCATCGAGTCCATCAAGGACGGCGTCGAGGTGGTCGGCAACCGCACCCGGGTGAAGGTGGTGAAGAACAAGGTCGCTCCGCCGTTCAAGCAGGCCGAGTTCGACATCATGTACGGCAAGGGCATCAGCCGCGAGGGCGGCGTGCTCGACATCGGCGTCGAGCTCGAGATCGTGAAGAAGTCAGGTGCCTGGTACACCTACGACGGCGAGCAGCTCGGGCAGGGCCGGGAGAACGCCAAGCAGTTCCTGGCCGACAACCCGGAGATCATGATCGAGATCTCCGAGCGGATCCGCCAGAAGGTCGGTCTCGGCGAGCAGGAGGAGCTGCCGCCGGTCGACGAGAACGGCGAGATCGACCCCGACGACCTGCCGATCACGCTGGGCGACTGACGGTCCCCGGCACCTGCCCCCCGGGACCCGATCCGGACAGATCGGACGTCCCGGCGGGGAGGGATCGCCTCCTGACCCGTCGAACCCTTGGCCCAATGGAGCAGCTCAAGGTGTCGACGAAGTCGAACCCGAACTCCGTCGCGGGCGCGATGGCGGGTGTGCTGCGCCAGGCGGGCTCGGTCGAGGTGCAGGTCGTCGGCGCCGGCGCCCTGAACCAGGCCATCAAGGCGATGGCCATCGCCCGCGGCTACGTCGCCTCCAGCGGGATCGACCTCGTCTGCACCCCGAGCTTCGCCGACATCGAGATCGACGGGGAGCGCCGCACCGCCATCCGCCTCGTCATCGAGGACCGGGCCCGGCGGGCCGAGGAGGCCCCGGCGACCGAGCAGGAGCCGGTCGACCTCACCGACCTCGGCGGGCTCGTGGAACCGGCCGCGCCCACCAACGGCCACCGGCTGAACTGAGCCGGGCGCCGGCGCGATCTGGCTGGGGAGCGATCCCCGGCACGCCCTAGCCTTGGCCCCGTGACCGACGCCCGCCGCTACTTCGTGCGCACCTTTGGGTGCCAGATGAACGAGCACGACTCCGAGCGCATCGCCGGGCTGCTCGAAGCCGACGGGATGGAGGCCGCCCCCTCCGCCGAGGACGCCGACGTCGTCGTGCTCAACACCTGCTGCATCCGCGAGAACGCCGACAACAGGCTCTACGGCACGCTCGGGCACCTGAAGGCCCTCAAGGACCGCAAGCCGGGCCTGCAGATCATGGTGGGCGGCTGCCTGGCCCAGAAGGACCGGGACCAGATCGTCGAGCGGGCGGGTCACGTCGACGTCGTCTTCGGCACGCACAACGTCCACCGCGCCGTCGAGCTGCTCCACGAGGCGGCCGACACGGGGCGGTCGGTCGTCGAGATCCTCGAGGAGACCGTCGCCGAGGACCACGAGACCTTCCCCTCCGCGCTGCCGGTGCGGCGGGAGGTGCCCTGGGCCGGGTGGGTCACGATCCAGATCGGCTGCGACAACTCGTGCGCCTTCTGCATCGTCCCCGCGGTGCGGGGCCGCGAGATCAGCCGGCCCTTCGCCGACGTGGTCCGCGAGGTCGAGGCGGCCGCGGCCGAGGGCGTCACCGAGGTCACCCTCCTCGGCCAGAACGTGAACTCCTACGGACGGGACCTCGCGCTCGCCGCCCGCCAGGCCGGCGAGGACGTGCGGGTGCGCCCGATGTTCGCCGAGCTGCTCCGGGCCGTGGGCGCCGTCGAGGGCATCCGCCGGGTGCGCTACACGAGCCCCCACCCGAAGGACCTGCGGGCCGAGACGATCGCCGCGATGGCCGAGACCCCGGCGGTGTGCGAGCACCTGCACCTCCCGCTGCAGTCGGGCAGCGACCGGGTGCTGGCCGAGATGCACCGCGGCTACACCGCCGAGCGGTACCTGGAGCGCCTCGCCGCGGCCCGGGCCGCGATCGACGACCTCGCCGTCACCACCGACATCATCGTCGGCTTCCCCGGCGAGACCGACGACGACTTCGAGCGCACCCTCGAGGTGGTGGCCGAGGCGGCCTACGACAGCGCCTACACGTTCATCTACAGCCCCCGCCCCGGCACGGAGGCGGCCGAGCGCACCGACGAGCTCGTCGCCCCCGACGTCGTCGCCGAGCGCTTCGAGCGCCTGCGGATCGTCGTCGAGCGCTCCGGGCTGGCCAAGCACGAGGCTCGGGTCGGGCGCGTCGAGGAGGTCCTCGTGGAGGGCCCGAGCCGCAAGGACCCCTCCGTCCTCACCGGCCGCACCCGCCAGAACAAGCTCGTGCACTTCCCGGCGGACCGACCGATCAAGGCCGGCAGCTACGCCACCGTCCGGGTCACGGGCGCCGCGCCCCACCACCTGCGGGGGGAGCTGGTGGAGGTCACCCAGCCGGCCCAGCACCGCACGCGCCTCCCCCTCCTGGTCGGGTGATCTGCCTCACCGAGGAGGCCTACGACGGGCCCGTCGCGCAGGCGCTCGTCGCCGCCCTCCAGGCCGAGATCGACGAGCGGTACGCCTACGCCATGGTCGACCTCACCCCCGAGGAGCGGGCCATGGACGCCGCCGACTACGTCGCCGAGGTGCAGCCCGAGCACGTCCGCCCGCCCTACGGCGTGTTCGTCGTCGCCTGGATCGACGACCAGCCGGTCGGCTGCGGCGCGGTGAAGCCGCTCGACCGGGCCCTGGGCGTGGGCGAGGTGAAGCGGATGTACACCGCCCCCGAGGCCCGCCGCCGCGGCGTCAGCCGGGCCGTGCTCGCCCACCTCGAGCGCCGAGCCCGCGAGCTCGGCTACCGCGGCCTGCAGCTGGAGACCGGCACCGCCCAGCCCGAGGCCCTCGCCCTCTACGAGTCGGCGGGCTGGCGCCGCATCCCGCCCTACGGTCGCTACAAGGACGCCCCCGACTCGGTCTGCTGCGCCAAGGCGCTCGACCCGGACGACCCGCCGCCGATCATCGGCGCGCTCCCCGAGCACCCCCACCACGCATGAGCGCCCCGGGCCGACACGGGGTCCTCGTCGGGCCCACGGCCTCGGGCAAGTCGGCCCTCGCCCTCGAGCTGGCCCGCCGGGACCCCACGTGGGAGCTCGTGTCGGTCGACTCGATGCAGCTCTACCGGGGGATGGACATCGGCACCGCCAAGCCCACCCCCGCCGAGCAGGCCGAGGTGCGACACCACCTGATCGACGTGCTCGACCCGTGGGAGGACGCGACGGTCGCCTGGTACCAGCGCGCGGCCCGCGAGGTGCTCGCCGACATCGACCGGCGGGGCCGGCGGGCGCTGCTCGTCGGCGGCACCGGGCTGTACGTGCAGGCCGTGGTCGACGACCTCACGATCCCCGGCCAGTACCCCGAGGTCCGAGCCGCCCTCGAGGCCGAGCCCGACGCCGCTGCGCTCCACGCCCGGCTGCGGGCGCTCGACCCCCTCGCGGCGGCGAAGATCGACCCGGCCAACCGGCGACGCACGATCCGGGCGCTCGAGGTCTCCCTCGGCAGCGGGCGGCCCTTCTCGTCGTTCGGCCCTGGCGTCCACGCCCACCCGCCGACCACGTTCGTGCAGGTCGGGCTCCACGTCGAGCCCGAGGTCCTGGCCCGGCGCATCGAGGAGCGCTTCCGCGCCCAGCTGGCGGCGGGGCTCCTCGACGAGGTCCGCCGCCTCCACGAGGACCCCCGGGGCCTGTCCCGCACGGCCCGGCAGGCCCTCGGCTACAAGGAGCTCATCGACCACCTCGAGGGCCGGTGCTCCCTCGAGGAGGCCGTCGAGGTGGCCATCACCCGCACCCGGCGCTTCGCGCGCCGCCAGCGGGCCTGGTTCCGGCGCGATCGTCGCATCACCTGGCTCGACGCCACCAACGCCTCGATCGAACACCTGTGCGCCCAGCTCGCCGACCACCTGGGCGCCGCCGGCTAGGCCGAGCGCCCATCGGCGACGAGCGGCCGCACGAGCTCCTCGTCGATCGCCGCCGCGATGAGCGCCGCGCCTCGGTGGCACTGGTGGATGTGGTCCACCGCCAGCAGCAAGCCCCGTCGGTCGGCCAGGTCGTCGAGGCTGCGCCGCAGCACCCGGCGCTGCAGGAGGTCCCCGACGATGCGAGCCGTGCTCGGCTCCTCGAAGGGGACCGGCGCGACCGAGGCCCGCTCGAGGGCGTCGAGCTGGCGGTCGTGGAGCCGGACGAGGCGAGCGCCGGCGTCCGCCGCCACGTCGGCCGCGATGGCGCTGTACGCCGCGCTGGCCTGCCCGGCGGGCCCGAGGGGGTCCTGCCCGAGCACCGGTAGCGAGAGCACCCCGACGACGGCGTCGGTCTCCCGCTGCAGCCGGCCCACGACGGTGTGCAGCTGCTGCCGGTACCACGCCGCGGTCGGGTGGACGGGCAGTCCCTTGCGGGCCATCCAGCGCTCGAGCGGGTACCCGGGCAGGCTGGCCCGGGCGTCGTTGGTGCCGACGAGCACGGTGACGACGTCGGCCGGGGTGGCGATCACCTCGTCGAGGCGCTGGGCGACGTTGAACGCGAAGTCGCCGTTCGCGGCGAAGCGGGACAGCGCCAGTGCGCCGGGCGGGTGGCGGGCCGCGAGGACCGCCAGGTAGTCGGCGCTCAGCAGCCCTCGGGTGATGCTGTCCCCGACGCAGGAGATGCGGATCGGCACGGTTCGTCCCGTCGTCTGCGGTCCAGGGCAGCGCCGGGCGATCACGCCGGTCGCCGAGTGACGGACGAGCCCACGACCGCGGCGTGGCCTCGCTGCACCGCCGACCGTTCTCGCTCACCGAGCACGGTGCTCGGTCCCCAGGCCGGGGGTGATCGACAGGATCCGGGCTGGGCCGTCCGCGTCGACGGTGTGCCACACCCCGGACGGGTTCACGACGGCCCACCCAGCGTCGAGCACGACGGTGTCCACCGCCGCGCCAGGGGCGTCGCCGCGCGTCTGGCGGACGACGACCCGCCCCGAGATGCACACGAGCACCTCGTCGCCGGCCGGGTGGCGCTCCCAGTGGCCCCCGGGGCCGTCCTCGTCGATCAGCACGACGAGCCGGCCCTCGGCGCCGTCGTCGGCGACGGCCTCGCCGTAGGCCCGCAGCGTCGCGGGGTCGAACGAGAAGCCGCCGACCGGGCGGGCGCTCGAGCCGAGCCCGAGGTGCAGCGGCGTGGTCAGCAGGTCGATGGCGTCACGGTGGTGGGTTCGCAGCTCCATGCGGGCATCGTCCAGCGCCCGGCGCCCTGCGGTCTTGAACGAATGGGACGCGTGGCCCGGCGGAACCGGGACCCGGGCCGCAGCCGCCGGCCCGTAGGCTGGGCGGAACATGCGCCTCACCAAGCACCACGGCCTGGGCAACGACTTCCTCGTGCTCCTCGACCTCGACGGCACCCAGGCGGTGACGCCGGAGGACGCGATCGCGCTCTGCCAGCGCCACACCGGCGTCGGCGCCGACGGCCTGCTCATCGGGGGCCCACCCCGCGACGGTGCGGACCTGTCGATGGTCCTGCTCAACGCGGACGGCTCCCGAGCCGAGATGTCCGGCAACGGCATCCGCTGCCTCGTCCAGGCCGCGCTCCAGGCCGGGGTGGTCACCGGCCCCGAGGTCGCCGTCGCCACCGACGCCGGCCGCCGCACCGTCACCGTCGTCGACCAGCGAGACGCCCGCACCCACCGGCTGAGCGTCGACATGGGCCCGGCCAAGGTGGGGGAGGAGCGCCCGGCCTGGGTGGGCGGTGACGTGGTCCGGGCCCTCGAGGTCGACCTCGGGAACCCGCACGTTGTGCTCCTGTGGGGCGACGACGAGCTGCCCCACCGCGACGAGCTCATCGCCATCGGCGACCGCATCGACGGGCACACCCCAGGGGGCGCCAACGTCGAGATCATCCGCCCCGTCGCCGACGGCGCGGCGATCGACATGGTCGTCTTCGAGCGGGGCGTCGGGCCCACCCTGGCCTGCGGCACCGGCGCCTGCGCGTCGGCCGTGGCCGCCCACCACTGGGGCCTCGCCGGGGCGACCGCCGCGGTGCACATGCCGGGCGGCACCGTCGAGGTGGTGGTCGGCGACCCCGTGGTCCTGATCGGCGACACCGAGTCGATCGCCGCCATCGAGGCGCCGTGGCCGCCCCCGCGCGGAGGTGGCCGATGAGCCTGATCGAACGCTCGATCCGGGAGAAGATCGTCCTCGTCGGGGTCACGCTGCCCCCCGAGACGACCGAGGAGACCGAGGAGAGCCTCGACGAGCTCTCCGCGCTCATCGAGACCGCCGGCGCCGAGGAGGTGGCCCGCGTCGTGCAGAAGCGCCGGGCCCCAGACCCGCCCACCTTCGTGGGGAAGGGCAAGGCCGAGGAGCTGCGGGAGATCGCCGAGGCCACGGACTGCGACACGGTCGTGTTCGACAACGAGCTCACCCCGGCGCAGCAGCGCAACCTGGAGAAGCTCCTCGGGCGCACGGCGATCGACCGCACCGCCGTGATCCTGGACATCTTCGCCCAGAACGCCCACAGCCAGGAGGGCAAGGCCCAGGTCGAGCTGGCTCTGCTCAAGTACCGGCTGCCCCGCATCCGGGGCAAGGGGGCCTCCCTGTCGCAGCAGGCCGGTGGCATGTCGGCCGGCGGCGGGGCCCGCATCGGCACCCGCGGCCCCGGCGAGACCCAGCTCGAGGTCGACCGGCGGCGCATCGCCCGGCGCATCCACAAGCTCGAGGCCGAGCTGCGGGAGCTCGAGAAGCACCGCCAGACCCAGCGCAAGGCCCAGCTGCGCAGCCGGATCCGACGGGTCGCCATCGTCGGCTACACCAACGCCGGCAAGTCCACGCTGCTCAACCGCCTCACCGACGCCGGCGTCCTCGTCGAGGACCGGCTCTTCGCCACGCTGGACCCCACCACCCGGCGCCTCGACCTGCCCGGCGGCGAGCCTGTGCTCATCTCCGACACCGTCGGGTTCATCCGCAAGCTCCCGCACGACCTCGTCGAGGCGTTCAAGTCCACGCTGTCGGTGGCCGCCGACGCCGACCTGCTCGTCCACGTCGTCGACAGCTCGGCCGTGGACGTCGAGGGCAACATCCGGGCGGTGCGGACCGTGCTCGAGGAGATCGGCGCCGACGAGGTGCCCGAGCTGCTCGCCTTCAACAAGGCCGACCTGGCTCCCGACGAGGCCAAGCGCCTGGCCCACGCCCACGAGGGCTCGGTGGCCTTCAGCGCCGCCACCGGCGAGGGGGTCGACGAGCTGCTCCAGGCGATCGCCGATCGGCTCCGGGCGCTCACCAACGTGGTCGAGCTGGCCATCCCCTACGACCGGGGCGACCTGCTGGCCGCCGTGCACCGAGAGGGCGAGGTGCTCGTGGAGTCCGCCGAGGACGACGCCATGCACCTGCGGGTCCGCCTCGACGACGCCGCCCTCGGCCAGTTCGTCGAGTACGTCGTGGCGTGACAGCCTGACGTCCGTGCCCGAGCCCTTCGTCCCGCCGCCCTACCCCTACGACCGGCTCGACGAGCTGAAGGCCCTCGCCGACCGGCACGAGGGCGGCGTCGTCGACCTGTCCGTCGGCACCCCGGTCGACCCGCCGCCGGCGGTGGTCGTCGACGCGCTGGCCGAGGCCAGCGGCGCCCGGGGCTACCCGCCGTCGGTCGGCACCCCCGCCTACCGGGAGGCTGCGTCGGCGTGGATGGCCCGCCGCCTCGGGGCCACCGTCGACCCGGCCCAGGTGGCGGCCTGCATCGGGACCAAGGAGCTCGTCGCCGGGCTCCCGCAGCTCCTGCGCCTCCGCCGGCCCGATCGCGACACGGTCCTGTACCCGGCGATCAGCTACCCGACCTACGCGATGGGGGCCCGGCTGGCCGGCTGCCGGGCCGTGCCCTACACCGCGCTCGACGACATCGCCGAGGAGGACGCGGCCCGGGCGCTGTGCCTGTGGGTCAACGTGCCCGCCAACCCCACCGGCGAGCTGGGCGACCTCGGGGCGGCCGCCGCGTGGGGTCGGGCCCAGGGCGTCCCCGTCCTGTCCGACGAGTGCTACGTGGAGTTCACCTGGGACGGGCCGCGCCGCACGATCCTGGAGCACGGCGCCGACGGCGTCCTCGCCGTCCACTCCCTGTCGAAGCGCTCGAACCTGGCCGGCGCCCGGGCCGGCTTCTACGCCGGCGACGGCGACCTCGTGCACTACCTCTCCGAGGTGCGCAAGCACGCCGGGTTCATGGTCCCCGGCCCGGTGCAGGCCGCGGCGGTGGCCGCCTGGGGCGACGACGCCCACGTGGACGAGCAGCGGGAGCGCTACTGGCGCCGGCTCCAGGCGATGCAGGCCGCGCTGGCCGACGCTGGGATCGAAGCGCCGCTGCCCGCGGGCGCCTTCTACCTGTGGGTACCCGCCCCTGACGGCGACGCCTGGGCGCTGGCCCGGCGGCTCGCCACCGAGGCCGGCACGCTCGTGTCCCCTGGTGAGTTCTACGGCCCTGCCGGCGCCGACCACGTCCGCATCGCCGTCGTCCAGCCCGACGACCGCATCGCCCTCGTCGCCGCGCGCCTCGCCCGACGTCGCTGAGCGATCCGGAGCCGCAGCGGCCGGGGGCCGCACCCCGACGTCGTGCGGTCAGCCGGAGCCGAGCCCCTTGGGTGGGGTGGTGCCGCGGCGGAGGCGGCGCTGCTCGCGGGCGGCGAGCACGGCCTCCTTCACCGACGACGCCGTGCGGCGGAGCTGTTCGCCGGTGACGACGGGCCGGTTCGCGGCCGCCTCGGCAGTGGCCAGGGCCTGCTCGATCCGGCGGTCCATCTCGAGGAGCTGGCGCCCGAGCGCGTCGAACTCGTGGTCGAGGCGCTGCTCGAGGCGCGACCACGCCGCCTGCACCGCCCCGAGGACGGCGCCCGTCTCGAACCCGCCCGGGGGCGCCCCGGCCTGGGGCTCGGCCGGCGCCACCGCCCGGCGGAGGCCCTCGAAGCGCTCGTCGAGCACCCGGATCGTGCCGGCCAGGGCCACGTCGGTGTGGTGGCGCAGGTCGCGGGCGGTGGCCGCCAGCTCGCTGCGCAGGTCGTCGATCCCGGCCGCGGCGGTGGCGGTGGCGGGATCGGCCGAGGGCGCGGCGACGTCGGCCGAGGCCGGTGCGGGCGCCGGCGCCGCGTCGAGCCGGTCCGCCATCGCCTCGAGCCGGGCCTCGAGGGCGCTGATGCGGGCGCTGAGCAGCGCCTGCAGGTCGGTGAGGGGTGCGGTGAGCGCGTCGCGCAGGCCGCCCAGGCGGTCGTCGTGGTCGCGGGCGGCGCCCTCGACGGCGTCGACGGTCGCCGTGAGGGCCTCGACCACCGCCTCGAGGTCCTCGCGTTGGGTGCGGGCCGAGGCCTGGAGCGACTCGAGCAGCTGCTGGCCCTGGGCGATCAGCTGGTTCTGGCTGGCGGCGACCGCGGCCACCGCGCCGGCGACCGTGTCGACCTTGTCGCTCAGCTCCTGGAGCCGGGCGTCGAGCGCCGCCGAGCCGGCCTGGCCGGTCTGGGGCGCGCTGGCCGTGCCGGCGGTCGGGACGGGAGCCATCGCTGGCGAGGGTAGCCCTGGCGGGGTGGGGTGTCGGGGGACCAGCGCCGCGGCCGGAGCCTCAGTTGTCGTGCAGCGCGGCGTTCAGCTCGACCGTGCCGCCCTTGCGGGGCCGCACCTCGACGGCGCCGGTGGTGCTGTTGCGGATGAACAGCAGGTCGGACTGGCCCGAGAGCTGCGCGGCCTTCACCACCTGCCCGTCCGGCAGCGTCACCTTCGTGCCGGCGGTGACGTAGAGCCCGGCCTCCACGACGCAGTCGTCGCCGAGGGAGATCCCGATGCCGGCGTTGGCGCCGAGCAGGCAGCGCTCGCCGATCGAGATGACCTCCTTGCCGCCACCTGAGAGCGTGCCCATGATCGACGCGCCGCCGCCGATGTCCGAGCCGTCGCCGACGACCACGCCCTGGCTGATGCGGCCCTCCACCATCGAGGTGCCGAGCGTGCCGGCGTTGAAGTTCACGAACCCCTCGTGCATCACCACCGTGCCCTCGGCCAGGTGGGCACCGAGGCGGACCCGGCTGGCGTCGGCGATCCGCACGCCCTTGGGGATCACGTAGTCGGTGAGGCGGGGGAACTTGTCGACGCCGAGCACCTCGAGCGGCGTGCCGGCGGCCCGGGCCCGCAGGCGCGCCTCGGTGAGCTCGTCGGCCGCCACCGGGCCCCGCTGGGTCCAGGCGCAGTTGGTGAGCAGCCCGAACAGCCCCTCCAGGCTGATCGAGTTGGGCCGCACGAGGCAGTGCGACAGCAGCTGCAGCCGCAGCCACGCGTCGTAGGCGTCGGCGGGGGCGGCGTCGAGGTCGGCGATCGTCGTGCGCACCGCGACCACCTCGACGCCGCGGACCGGGTCGTCGCCGAGCGACGCCACGGCCGCGTCGCCGAGCGACGCCTCGGCGACGGCCGGGTCGAGGCGGAGCGTGCCCGGCTCACCGGGGCCGGCGCCGAGCGCGGGGGAGGGGTACCAGGCATCGAGGACGCGCCCGTCGGCGGCCAGCGTGGCCAGGCCGTCGGCGTGCGCGGCGCGGGGGGAGGTCACGTCGGTCACGGCCCCCAACCGTAGGCTGCAGCCGTGGGCCTCGACCTCCTCGCCGCCACCGCCGCGCTCGTCGACATCCCCTCGGTCAGCCACGACGAGGCGGCGATCACCGATCACCTGGAGGCCCGGCTGCGGGCGCGGCCCCACCTCGACGTGGAGCGGATCGGCCCGAACCTCGTGGCTCGCACGCACCTCGGGCGGGCCCGGCGGGTCGTGCTCGCCGGCCACACCGACACCGTCCCGCCGAACGGCAACGAGCGGGCCCGCATCGACGGCGACGTGCTCTGGGGCCTCGGCTCCGCCGACATGAAGGGCGGCCTCGCGGTGATGGTGGCGCTGGCCGAGACCGTGCCCGACCCCGCGGTGGACGTCACCTGGATCTTCTACGCGGGCGAGGAGGTGGAGGCCGAGCACAACGGCCTCGGCCACCTGGCCCGGGACCGGCCCGAGCTGCTGGCCGGCGACCTGGCCATCCTCGGGGAGCCCACCGGGGGCGATGTCGAGGCCGGCTGCCAGGGCACGATGCGCCTCGAGGTGACCGTGCGCGGCGCCCGGGCCCACACCGCTCGACCGTGGATGGGTCGCAACGCCGTGCACCGCCTGGGTGCGGTGCTCCGGCTCGTCGAGTCCTTCGAGGAGCGGCGCCCGGTGATCGACGGGTGCGAGTTCCGGGAGGCGCTGCAGGCCGTCGCCGTCTCCGGTGGGGTGGCCGGCAACGTCGTGCCCGACCGGGCGACGGTCACGATCAACCGCCGCTTCGCGCCCGACCGCACCCCAGAGGAGGCCGAGGCGGAGGTGCGGGCGCTGCTCGCCCCGGCCCTCGAGCCCGGCGACGAGGTGCGCGTGGTGGACGTGGCCCCGGCGGCCGCCCCGGGCCTCGACCAGCCGCTCCTCGCGGCGCTGATCGAGCGGGAGGGCCTCGCGGTGCGGGCCAAGCTCGGCTGGACCGACGTGGCTCGCTTCGCCGCCCGCGGCGTGCCCGCCTGCAACCTGGGGCCCGGCGACGCCGCGCTGGCCCACGCCGCCGACGAGCGGGTCACCCGGGCCTCGCTCGAGCGCGCCTACGCCGTGCTGCGGCGGCTCCTCACCGACCCGCCCGCCTGATCCGCTCAGTCGAGCGGCGCCGGGACGGCGCGCACCGCGGCCCGGGCGGCCTCAGCCACCTCGTCGACGGCGGGGGTGGTGTCGAGGTCGATCGCCGTCGGCCACGGGTCCGCGGTCGCCGCCATCGCCGCGGCCACCGCCTCGTCGGCGTCGGACGCGTCGCCGCCCCCGGCGGCCCGGGCCCGGATGCGGGCGGCCGCCACCCCGGTCGGGGCGGCGCAGCGCAGCTCGATCAGGTCGCTGGCCGTCTCGTCGGCCAGCGCCGCGGCCCACCGGCGGTGCTCGTCGCGCGTCCACGAGGCGTCGAGCACCACGGTCCGGCCGCGCTCGAGCAGGGGGCGGGCCCGGTCGAGCAGAGCCCGGTAGGTGGCGTCGGTGGCGGCCGGTGCGTAGAGCCCGGTGCCGTAGGGGGCGGCCCCGGACGCCGCCGGGGGCAGGCCGGCCAGCTCCTTGCGGACGACGTCGGAGCGCAGCACCTCCCAGCCGGCCGCTTCGCCGAGCGCGGCCGCCACGGTGGACTTGCCGGTGCCCGGCAGCCCGCCGACGAGCACGAGCCGCACCCGGGCCGCCTCGAGGTGCCGCCGGGCCAGCTCGAGCAGCGCCTGGGCCTGCTCGGCGGAGCCGGCCACGCCCTGGTCCGCCCGGATCGCCGCCACCTTGGCCCGGACCTGCGCCCGGTAGGCGATGTGGTGGTCGGCCAGCGACGGTGGCCAGGTGTCGCCGGCCAGATCCCGGTAGGTGCGCAGGAACCGCTTGCCGAGGTCGGGACGGCCGAGGCGCTCGAGGTCCATGGCCAGGAACGCCACGTCGGCGAGCACGTCCTCGAGGCGCAGGGCGTCGTCGAACTCGAGGCAGTCGAGCACCCTGGGTCCGTCGTCGAGGCAGAAGATGTCGTCGGCCAGCAGGTCGCCATGGCCGTCGCAGGCCCGGCCGGCGGCGATCCGCTCCTCGACGAGCGGCCGCCGACCCCGCAGGTAGCGGGCGGCGAGGCGGTCGACGACGCGCACCGCCTCGGCGTCGACGAAGCGCCCCTCGTAGACCCGCAGGCCCTCGGTGTTGGCCGCCCACCGGCCGGCCAGCGCGTCGACGCTGGCGGTGCGGTCGGCAGCCGGGCTGCGCTCGGCCCTGGCGTGGAAGTCGACGAGCAGCCGGGCCAGGGCGTCGAGGTGCGGGCCGACGTCGGCCCCCTCGAGGAGGAGGGTGGTGAGGCGCCGCTCGGCGGGCATGCGCCGCATGACGACGAGGTGCTCGACCACCTCCCCGGTCGGGTCCACGACCTCCGCCACCCCGAGGTACACGTCGGGGGAGAGGCGGCGGTTGAGCTCGACCTCGCGGTGGCAGGCCCGGCGTCGGGCCTCGAGGGTGCGGAAGTCGAGGAAGCCGAGGTCTACGGGCTTCTTCACCTTGTACGCCCGGTCGCCGTAGAAGAACACGACGCCCGAGTGGGTCTCGGCGTGGCCGGGCGCGAAGCCGCCAGCGGGGGTGGGCGCGCTCACCGGCTCAGCCCTCCCGCCACACCCGGGCGGCCAGGCCGACGGTGCCGGCCCCCGTGACGGCGATGCCGGCCAGCGCGACGGCGACGAGCCACCCCGGCACCTCGGCCGGTCCGCCGCCTCCCGTCAGCGCGTCGGGGGTGAACGGCGCGGCCACCTGGGTGTCGGGGGTGACCACCTCCGGCTCGGGGCCCGCCCCCTCGGCGGTCGGCGACGACGGCGGCGGCCCGGTCGGCGCGGACGCCGCGGACGCCGCGGTGGGCGGGGCGCTCGTCGGCGTGCCCACCGGGTCGGGCCCGGCATCGGCGGTGGCGGTGAGACGGTCGACGGCCGCGGCCAGGTCGATGCGACCGAACCCGAACGTGGCGTCGCGCCCGGGCGGGCCGAGGTCCACCGCGGTGGCGAGCAGCGCCTCGACGGCCTCCTCGGGTCCGAGCCCCGCGCTGCGCAGGAGGGCGAGCGCGCCGGCCACGTGCGGGGCGGCCATCGAGGTCCCGGCCAGGCAGGCGTACCCGCTGCCGCCGTCGGCCAGGTAGGTGGAGATGATCCCGAGCGGCGAGCCGCCGGAGCCGCACTGCGCCGGGTCCTCCTCGGCCTCGCCGCCCGGCGCGGCCACCGGCCAGCGGGCGGAACGCAGGATCCCGTCGTTGCGGCTCGAGTACGAGGCCCGCTCGTCGTCGCGGGTAGTGGCGGTGACGACCACGGCGGCGGTGTCGCCGAACCCCGACGGGAGGATGGCGTCGTTGCCGGCGGCGACCACCGACACCACCCCGGCCGCCCACGCCTCCTCGATGGCCTCGCAGAAGGCGCAGCCGAGGGCGGTCTGGAGCGAGCCCCCGCCGAGGGAGAGGTTGATGACGTCGGCGCCGTGCTCGACGGCCCACCGGATGCCGGCGACGACGTCAGCGGCGGCGCCCTCGGCGTGGCAGGCGTCGGCGCGGCAGCGCTCGCTCAGGACCCGCACCGCCAGGATCCGGGCCTCGGGGGCCACGCCGGCCACGCCCCGGCCGTTGCCGGCCCGGGCGGCGACGATGCCGGCGACGTGGGTGCCGTGGCCGTTGTCGTCCTGCCCCGAGCTCCGGCAGCGGTCGGGGTCGCCGGCCGCGCCGATGCAGCTCACGTGGCCGACGACCTGGCCGACGAGGTCCTCGTGGTCGAGGTCGACACCCGAGTCGACGACGGCCACGGTCACGCCGGCGCCGCGCGTGCGCGACCAGGCCTCCTCCACCCCGACGACGTCGAGGGCCCACTGCAGGCCCTGGTCCCGCACCGGATCGCCGCTCGCCTGGGCGGCGACGGGCGCGGGCCCGCCTGCCGCCGCGGCGGAGGCGACGACGAGCGCGAGCAGGACGAGCGCCGCGCCGCGGCGCGCCAGAGCCATCGCCTCATCATCCCCCATCGACCGGCCGCGGGCCGATCGACGCCCGGCGCCGCGCCGGCAGGCGGGTCAGAGGCGACGCAGGACGGTGACGACCTTGCCGTAGATCCGCACGTCCTCCGGCGAGAACACCATCGGCTCGAGCCGGGCGTTGGCGGGCAGCAGCGTGATCGTGCCGCCCTCGCGACGATAGGTCTTCACCGTGGCTTCGTCGCCGGGGATGCCGGCGACGACGATGTCGCCGTTCTCGGCGGTCTGCTGGGCCCGGCACACGACGTAGTCCCCGTCGACGATGGCGGCCTCGATCATCGAGTCCCCCCGCACCCGGAGCATGAACAGGTCCCCGTCGCCAGTGAAGTCCTGGGGGAGCGGGAGGGTCTCCTCGATGTTCTCCTGGGCGAGCACGTCGGTGCCGGCCGCCACGTCGCCCACGAGCGGCACGTGGCGCACCGGCCGGCGCTCGACCGCGCCCCCGGAGGTGGTGTCGAAGCGCACCTCGATGGCCCGGGGCTTGGTGGGGTCCCGTCGCAGGTAGCCCAGCTTCTCGAGGGTGGCGAGGTGGGCGTGGACGGTGGAGGGGGAGGTGAGCCCCACCGCCGCGCCGATCTCCCGCACCGACGGCGGGAAGCCGCGCTCGCGCTGGTGCTGGTCGATCACCTCGAGGATCTCGCGCTGGCGGGGGGTCAGGGTCACTTCAGCCATCGGGCCTCCAGAGCCATACAGGTGTTCGCACCGTACCGCAGCGCGACCCGCGAGGCAAACACCCGTTCGCCGCGCAGGTGTTCGATCTCGGGCTTGACGGCGAACGGCTGTTCGCTACCATGGCCGAACAGGCGTTCCGGGGAACGACCGTTCGGTCCGGCGCCAGCGCCGCCCTCCGGGGCGCTGTCACACCCTCTGAGGAGACTGCCCACCATGACCTCCGCAGCGCTCGACCTCCGCTCCGCCCCCCGCCTCCGGCCCACCACGGCCCCGCCCGGGCGCCGCCCGCCCCAGCGCCCCGCCCTGCGGGTCCTCGAGGGCGGGCGGGGCCCCGCGGCGCGGGCCCGTCGGGCCCAGTACCGGCGGCGCCGGCTCGTGGCGCTCGCCCTGCTCGTCACCGTCGTCGCGACGGTCCTCCTCCTGGCCAACGCTGTCCTGGCCGGGTCCGCCGGCGGCGGCACCCCCATCTCCGCCGCCGGCTCCTCCGCTCCCGCGGTCCACGTCGTCCAGCCCGGCGACACGCTCTGGTCGATCGCCCGCTCGCTGAACCCCGACGGGGACGTGCGGATCACCGTGGACCGCCTCGCCGCCCTGAACGGGCGCGGGCCCCTCCAGGTCGGCCAGGAGCTCGTGCTGCCCTGAGCGGCGCCGGCCGGTAGCGTGCGGGTGTGCGCTGTCCGGCCTGCGGCTCCTTCGACGACAAGGTCGTCGACTCGCGCCAGGCGGACGACGGCACCTCGATCCGCCGCCGCCGAGCCTGCATCGCCTGCGGCCGCCGGTTCACCACCTTCGAGCGCATCGAGGAGGCCCCGCTCGTCGTCATCAAGCGCAACGGGTCGCGCGAGCCCTTCGAGCGGGAGAAGGTGGCCACCGGCGTGCGGCTCGCCGCCAAGGGGCGCCCGATCGAGGCCGACGGCGGCGAGGCGCTCGACGCGCTGATCACCGCGGTCGAGGACGCGCTGCGGGTCGAGGGCCCGGAGGTCACCTCCGAGGCGATCGGCAAGGCGGTCCTGGAGCGGCTCCGCGAAGCCGACCCGGTGGCCGCCATCCGCTTCGCCAGCGTCTACCTCGGCTTCGACGACGTCTCGGACTTCGAGCGCGAGATCACGCTGCTCGCCAAGCGCACCGCCCCCAAGAACGCCGCGGACTAGGGGCGGGTCCGCACCCAGCGGCCGAACAGGAGGCCGTCGCCCTCGAGGAGCCAGGCCAGCTCGGCGGCGCGAGGCCGGGCGGGAGCGGCGCCGGCCGCGGCTCGTCCGGCGTCGCCGCCGCCCACGAGCAGCGGCGAGATCGTCAGGTCCCACTCGTCGACGAGGTCGGCGGTCACGAGGTCGCCGTTCAGCCGCGGCCCCCCTTCGCAGCACACGACCTCGGTCCCCGCCTCCCGCAGGACGGCCAGGGCGGCGGCCAGGTCCACCGACGCGTCGCCGACCACGACCACCTCCGCCACCCCCTCGAGCCGGCGCCGCCGCTCGGTCGGTGCCGCCTCGCAGGTGAGGACGTAGGGCGGGGCCTCGGCGTCGCGGAACAGCGGGGCGTCCGGGTCGAGCACGAGCGAGCGGGAGACGACGGCGAGCCGAGGGGCGTCGGCCTGGCCCCGGGTGCGGCGGGCTGCTCGCACGGCGTCGGAGGGCCGGGGCGGGCCGTACCCCTCGGTCCGGACGGTGCCGGCCCCGGCCAGCACGACGTCGGCCACGCCCCGCAGCGCCGCGAGCACCGCACGGTCGGCCGGTCGCCCGAGCCCGCCCGAGCGGCCGTCCACGGTGACGGCGCCGTCGAGCGAGGCGATCATGTTCACGAGCACCCAGGGCCGCTCGGGCGGTGCGGGGCGAGCCGGCGAGGCCACGAGCGCGACGACGTCGTCGACGGGGGCGGGGTCCGGCCAGATCCGGCGCATCGCGCCGACGCTACCGGCGTCCGCTCTGGCCCTGGGCAGGCGCCCGGATTCCCACGGGAGGGTCCGGCATCGGCCAGGCTGGCGGGATGGAGCCGTTCGAACCGGTCGACCCCGCGGCCGACGTCCACGCCGACCACGGGCACCACCACCTCGAGGACCACCGCAGCACCCGAGCCGGGTGGCTGCGGGCCGCCGTGCTCGGCGCCAACGACGGCATCCTGTCCACCGCCTCGCTGATGGCGGGCATGGTGGGCAGCGGCGCGGCGTTCGGCACGGTGCGCACCGCCGGCATCGCCGGGATGGTGGCCGGGGCGCTGTCGATGGCGGCCGGCGAGTACGTGTCGGTCTCCTCCCAGCGCGACGTCGAGCAGGCCGACCTGGCCCTCGAGGCCGCCGCGCTCGAGCTCCACCCGCGAGCCGAGCTGGCCGAGCTCACCGAGATCTGGCGCCAGCGGGGCCTCGAGCCCGAGCTGGCCGCGGAGGTGGCCCGACAGCTCACCGAGAAGGACGCGCTGGCCGCCCACGCCCGCGACGAGCTCGGCATCACCGAGGTGGCCGAGGCCCGCCCGGTCCAGGCGGCGGTGACCTCCTTCGTCGCCTTCTGCCTCGGGGCGACGCTGCCGATCCTCGCCTACGTGCTCGCCCCCGCGGGCGGCCGCTACCTGGCCGTCACCGGCGGTGCCGTCGCGTTCCTCGGCCTGCTCGGCGCCACCGGCGCCGCGCTGGGCGGCGCGCCGCGGCTGCGGGCGGCGGTGCGCGTCGCCCTCGGCGGGGCGATCGCCATGGTGGCCACCAACGCCATCGGGGAGCTCGCCGGCGCGACGCTGGGCTGAGCTGCGAGGGCCTGACAGGATGGTCCCCGGACCACCCGGGGGGAGCCATGACGATCGCCGAACCGACGCCACGCCCAGACGTGACCGGGCCCGCCACCCGCACCGCGCTGCGCACCTGTCCGCTCTGCGAGGCCGGCTGCGGCCTCGAGATCACGCTGCGGCCCCGTCCCGACGGCAGCGAGGAGGTCGTGCGCATCCGCGGCGACCGCGAGGACGTGTTCAGCCGCGGCTACCTCTGCCCGAAGGGCTCCACGCTCAAGCAGCTCCACGAGGACCCCGACCGGCTCCGCCGGCCGCTCGTGAAGCGCGACGGCACCTTCGTGGAGGTCGGCTGGGACGAGGCCTTCGCCGAGATCGAGGCCCGGCTCATGCCGGTGCTCGAGCGCCACGGACGGGAGGCGTGCGCGGTCTACGTCGGGAACCCCAACGCCCACAACCTGGCCGGCCTGCTCTACAACCGCGCCGTCCTCCGGGCCCTCGGCTCGCCGAACGTGTTCTCGGCGTCCACCGTCGACCAGCGCCCGAAGGAGGTCGCCGCCGCGCTGATGTTCGGCGGAGGCCTCAACGTGCCGGTCCCCGACGTCGACCGCACCGACTTCCTCCTGATGCTCGGCGCCAACCCGTTCGCCTCGAACGGCAGCCTGGCCACCGCCCCCGACTGGCCGGGCCGCCTCGAGCGCCTCGTCGAGCGCGGCGGCACGCTCGTCGTCGTCGATCCCCGCCGCACCCGCACCGCGGCGATGGCCACCGAGTGGCTGCCCATCCGGCCCGGGACCGACGCCTACCTGCTCGCTGCGATCGTCTCGGTCCTGGGGGAGGAGTCGCTCGTCGACCTCGCCCACCTGGCCGGCCTCGTCACCGGCGTCGACGAGGTGCTCGCCGCCTGCGCCCCGTTCACCCCGGAGGTGGTGGCCGACGTCTGCGGCATCCCGGCCCCGGACATCCGGCGCCTGGCCCGGTCCCTGGCCGGCGCCCCCACGGCCTGCGTCTACGGGCGCATGGGCACCACCACGACCGAGCTCGGCACGCTCGCCTCCTGGCTCGTCGACGTGGTCAACGTGCTCACCGGCAACCTCGACCGCCCCGGCGGGGCGATGTTCCCCAAGGCGGCAGCCGGGTCCTCGAACACCCGCGGTCGCCCGCGCTACGGCAAGCCCGTGCGCCTGCACCGACGCCGCACCCGGGTGCGGGGGCTGCCCGAGACGATGGGCGAGCTGCCGGTCGTGGCCCTGGCCGAGGAGATCGACACCCCCGGCGAGGGCCAGATCCGGGCGCTCATCACGATCGCCGGCAACCCGGTGCTGTCCACGCCCAACAGCGCCCGCCTCGACGCCGCCCTGGCCGGCCTGGAGTGCATGGTCGCCGTCGACATCTACGTGAACGAGACGACCCGTCACGCCGACGTCATCCTCCCCGCCCCGTCCGCCCTGCAGAAGAGCCACTACGACCTGGCGCTGCTCCAGCTGGCGCTGCGCAACGTGGCCAACTACAGCGAGCCGGTCCTGCCCCGCGACCCGGGCCAGCCCGACGAGTGGGAGGTGCTCGCCCGCCTGGCCCTCCTGCTCCAGGGGATGGGCCCGGACGGCGACCCGGCGGTGGTCGACGACCTGCTCGTCACCTCGATGGTCGAGCACGCGGTCGCCGACGAGACGAGCCCGATCCACGGGCGGTCCGCGGCCGAGGTCCTCGCCGCCCTCGAGCCCCGCCGCGGCCCCGAGCGCCTCCTCGACCTGATGCTGCGCACCGGCCCCTACGGCGACGGCTTCGGTCGCGACCCCGACGGGCTGTCGCTCGACAAGCTCCTCGCCAACCCCCACGGCATCGACCTCGGCCCGCTCGCGCCGCGCCTGCCCGAGGTGCTGCGCACGCCGGACGGCATGATCGCCCTCGCCCCCGAGCTGCTCCTGGCCGACGTGGCCCGCCTGCACGACGGGCTCGAGCGGCGCCGGGAGCACCCGTTCGTGCTCGTCGGCCGCCGCGACCTGCGCTCGAACAACTCGTGGATGCACAACGTGGAGGTGCTCGTGAAGGGCCGACCTCGCTGCACCCTCCACGTCCACCCCGACGACGCCGCGGCCCTGGGCCTCGTCGACGGGAGCGAGGCCGTGGTGCGCAGCCGCACCGGCGAGGTCCGCATCCCCGTCGAGGTGACCGACGACATCCGCCCCGGCGTGGTGAGCATCCCGCACGGCTGGGGCCACGACGTCGACGGCGTGCGCCTCGGCGTGGCCCGCACCCGCCCCGGTGTGAACAGCAACGTGCTGGCCGACGAGACGCTGTTCGACCCGATCTCGGGCACCGCCGTCCTCAACGGCATCCCGGTCTCGGTCGAGCCGGCCTGAGCGCGGCGTCCGGTCGCCGTCAGGCGGGGTGGGGCTGGTTCGCGGCCTCGCTGGCGCGCGCCGCGGCGGGGTTGAGCGTGTCGCGCAGGCGTCGCAGCAGGCGCTCGAGCTCGGCCCGCTCGGCGTCGTCGAAGTCGGCGAAGAGCTCCTCCAGGTGCGCGACGTGCGCTGGCACCGCCCGGCGGATCGCGGCCTCGCCCGCCTCGGTGAGCGCTGCGTAGGAGACGCGCCGGTCCGACTCGCAGGCTTCCCGGGCGACGAGCCCGGCCGCCTCGAGCCGGTCGATCGCCCGGGTGAGCCCGCTGGCGGTCAGCGTGCTCTGCGCGGCGAGGTCGCTCATCCGCAGCCGGTGGTCGGGGCTGCGCAGGAGGCGGATGAGGAGCTCGAAGGTCTGGCCGGAGACGTGGCCCTGGGCCTCGAGCCGCTGCTCGACGGCGGCGCCGAGCCCGGCGTAGGCCTCGACGAGCAGCCCCACCATGGTGAGGAGGGGCGACGACTCGTCGGCGGGGGAGGGCTCGGCCACGACGTCAGCCTACCGACACTACTTGCACGCGCAACCATCCCTCGGGTCGTCGCCCGCGGTGGACCGCCCCCGTTGGCTGTGGACCTCGTGGGGAGAACTCGCCCCGCAATTCACAGGTTGTTCCCCTAGCGGTCCACAAGCTCGGCTTCGTAGGTTGCAGAGCCGTGCACGGGGCCGCAGCGTGACTGCCCGGAACGGTGGCAGTCGATTCACGTCTGTGGTGGGCTGGACGACTCCTGGGGGTCCTGCGTCGAGGGCGCGCTGCGCGTGGCGCCCTGGACGCCTCACCCTGCCTGGGTGGTCCGCTGCGGCCTCGGCCCCTCGCCGCAGGGAATCGGCGGTTGGCCGTTGACACGGGCGTAGTTACAATGCTGTAGTTGCCCCTACATCTTGTGTCCGGGGGGCGCCGGGAGGCGAAGCGGCCACAAGACCTTGTGTTCGGTGACCCGCGGCAGCGGCTCGCCGCGGCACGCAGGACAGCACTCTCGACTTCTCGCTCACCACCACAGGATCCCGGAGGATCACGCGATGGCTCTCGCACCCGAGCAGACCGGCATCGGCATCCGGCGGCACTTCACCACCCCGGGCGTCCACCCGTACGACGAGCTCACGTGGGAGCGCCGCGACGCGCGGATCACCAACTACCAGGACGGCTCCGTCGCCTTCGAGCAGCGCGACGTCGAGTTCCCCACCACGTGGTCGATCAACGCCACGAACATCGTCGCCCAGAAGTACTTCCGCGGCACCCTCGGCACCCCCGAGCGCGAGTCGTCGCTGCGCCAGGTCATCGACCGCGTCGCCGACACGATCACCCGCTGGGGCGTGGAGGGCGGCTACTTCGTCGACGACGACGAGGCCGAGACCTTCAACGCCGAGCTGAAGCACCTGCTCGTCACCCAGAAGGCCGCGTTCAACTCGCCGGTGTGGTTCAACATCGGCGTGCCGGGCGTGCCCCAGCAGGCCTCCGCCTGCTTCATCCTCTCGGTCGAGGACACGATGGACTCGATCCTCAACTGGTACGTGGAGGAGGGCACGATCTTCAAGGGCGGCTCCGGTGCCGGCATCAACCTGTCGCGGATCCGCTCCTCGGTCGAGCACCTGAAGGGCGGCGGCACCGCCTCGGGCCCGGTCAGCTTCATGCGCGGCGCCGACGCCTCCGCCGGCACGATCAAGTCGGGGGGCAAGACCCGCCGGGCCGCCAAGATGGTCATCCTCAACGTCGACCACCCCGACATCGAGGAGTTCATCTGGGTCAAGGCCCGCGAGGAGAAGAAGATCCGGATCCTCGAGCAGGCCGGCTTCGACATGAGCCTCGATGGCAAGGACATGGCGTCGGTCCAGTACCAGAACGCCAACAACTCGGTCCGGGTCACCGACGAGTTCATGGAGGCCGTCGTCGAGGACCGCGACTGGGAGCTGCGGGCGGTCACCACCGGTGAGGTGGTCCGCACCGTCAAGGCCCGGGACCTCATGCGCCAGATCGCCCAGGCCGCCTGGGAGTGCGCCGACCCCGGCATGCAGTTCGACACCACGATCAACCGCTGGCACACCGCGGCCAACACCGGCCGGATCAACGGGTCGAACCCCTGCAGCGAGTACATGCACCTCGACAACTCGGCGTGCAACCTCGCCAGCCTCAACCTGCTGAGGTTCCTCGACGAGGACGGCACCTTCGACGTCGAGGGCTACAAGCACGCCATCGAGATCATGTTCACCGGCCAGGAGATCCTGGTCGGCCGGGCCGACTACCCCACGGAGGCGATCGGCGAGACGAGCCGCCGCTTCCGCCAGCTCGGCCTCGGCTACGCCAACCTCGGCGCCCTGCTCATGGCCCTCGGCCTGCCCTACGACAGCGACGCCGGCCGGGCCTACGCGGCCGCGGTCACGTCGCTCATGACCGGCCACGCCTACGCCACCTCGGCCCGCACCGCGGCTCGCATGGGCCCCTTCGCCGGGTACGAGGAGAACAAGGAGCACATGCTCCGGGTGCTGCGCCAGCACCAGGAGGCGGCCGCCCAGATCGACGAGGAGCTCGTCCCCGCGGACCTGCTCTCCGCCGCCCAGGAGTGCTGGGACGAGGCCAACGAGCTGGCCGCCGTCTACGGCGTGCGCAACTCGCAGGCCTCGGTGCTGGCCCCCACCGGCACGATCGGCCTGATGATGGACTGCGACACCACCGGCATCGAGCCCGACCTCGGCCTCTGCAAGGTCAAGCGGCTCGTCGGCGGCGGCACGATGCAGATCGTCAACCAGACGGTGCCCCGGGCCCTGCGCCGCCTCGGCTACACCGAGCAGCAGATCGACGAGATCGTCGCCTACATCGACGAGCACAAGTCGATCCTCGGTGCCCCCCACGTCGCCGCCGAGCACATCCCGGTGTTCGCCTGCTCGATGGGCGACAACACGATCCACTACTCGGGCCACGTGAAGATGATGGCGGCGGTCCAGCCGTTCATCTCCGGCGCCATCTCCAAGACGGTGAACATGCCCGAGGAGGCCACCGTCGAGGAGGTCGAGCAGCTCCACATCGACGCCTGGCGCATGGGCGTCAAGGCGATCGCCATCTACCGGGACAACTGCAAGGTCTCCCAACCGCTGTCCACCGCCAAGAAGGCGCCGGCCGAGGCCGAGCCCGAGGCGTCCACCCAGGTGGTGGAGCGGGTCGTCGAGAAGGTCGTGGAGAAGGTCGTCAAGGTGCCGGTGCGGGAGAAGCTCCCCCGCAACCGGGTCTCGAAGACCTTCGAGTTCCGGGTCGCGGACTGCAAGGGCTTCGTCACCGTCGGCGAGTACGAGGACGGTCGCCCCGGCGAGATCTTCCTGAAGGTCTCGAAGCAGGGCTCCACCCTCGCCGGCATCATGGACGCCTTCGCCATCTCGGTGAGCCACGGCCTGCAGTACGGCGTGCCGCTGCGCAGCTTCGTCGAGGCGTTCACGAACACCCGGTTCGAGCCGATGGGCATGACCGACGATCCCGACCTGCGGATCGCCAGCTCCATCCTCGACTACATCTTCCGCCGCCTCGCCGTGGACTACCTCTCCTACGAGGAGCGCCTGGAGCTGAACATCCTCACCACCGGTGAGCGCACCCAGCCCACGCTCCCCGGGGTGGAGGAGACGGTCACCGAGACCCGCCGCGGCGACCTGCCGGCGGACCCGCCGAGCATCGACTCGTCGAGCCCGCTGCTGGCCGACACCGAGAGCGCCCCGAAGGAGCCGAGCCTCCTCGAGCGGGCCGGCGTCACCGACCCGACCCCGCCGGCGTCCAACCCGGTGATCAAGCCGGCGGCCCAGCACAGCGACGCCCCGTACTGCATGCAGTGCGGCGTCCAGATGCAGCGGGCCGGCTCCTGCCACGCCTGCCCCAGCTGCGGCAGCACCTCCGGCTGCAGCTGAAACCAGCCATTATTGCATCTGATGCAACATAGGGCTGGTTGAGAAACCCTACCTTTCCAGCCCACTGAGCCGGGGAGGATGTGCCGGAGTGATCCGTCGCATCCTCCCCGCTGCCGTTGTGGCGCAACGGGATGCTTGACGTGCGTTGCGTTTGATGCAACGATGTTGCATCAACCGCAACGCACACTCCGGAGGGGACGTGGACCGGCAGACCATCCCGGGAGCGGCGGCGACCGTCCTCGACGCGACGGTCACGCACCTCGATGAGGCCCGAGCATTGTTCGCCGCGATGCTCGAAGGCTGGCGCCGTCAGCAGCAGTCACGCATGCTCTCGCCGGACACGATCGACGGCCGCCTCGGGCTGCTGCGGCGGTTTCGCGAGTTCACCGACACGTACCCATGGCAGTGGGAACCGGCAGACGTCGAGGACTGGACGTCGCAGCTCGTGGGTGGCGACAAGCCGCTCGCGCATTCGACGATCCGGGGCTACCAGAACGCGCTGCAGCTGTTCATGGACTTCGTCACCGACCGGCGGTACGGCTGGGCCGAGGAGTGCCTTGAGCGCTTCGGCGAGCACCCAGTGCAGATCTGCCACGAGTGGAACACCGTCCAGCACCTCGCCGAGTTCGAGGGTCGACCAGAAGTGCGTCCGCTCACCTACGAAGAGCTCGAGATGTTCTTCGGGCGCTGCGACGAGCGCGTCGACGAAATCCGCGCTCGCGGCCGCAAGGGCGCCCTCGCTGCGCTCCGCGACGCTCAGCTGTTCAAGACGTACTACGCCTGGGGGCTACGGAGACACGAGAACGTCCGCCTCGACATCGCAGACCTACGACGGAACGCCCACAAGGCCGAGTGGGGCCGGTTCGGCGCTCTCCACGTGCGCTACGGCAAGGCGGCGAAGGGCAGTCCGCCCCGGCGCCGCAGCGTGATGTCCGTGCCCGAGTTCGACTGGGCGATCGAAGGCCTCCGCCACTACGTCGAGGAAGTCAGGCCGGCGTTCCGGCCCGGGAACCACCCGGCGGTCTGGGTCACCGAGAGAGGCAGCCGGGTCTCGAAGACCTACGTCGACGCACGCTTTGCCAAGATCCGCGACGAGCTGGGCCTGCCCAAGGAACTGCACGTCCACTGTCTGCGACACTCCTACGTGACCCACCTGATCGAGTTCGGCTACGACGAGCGCTTCGTCCAGGTGCAGGTTGGGCACGCGTACGCGTCGACGACGGCGATCTACGCCGGCGTCAGCGGCGACTACAAGAACCACATCCTGGCCAAGGCCTTGGACCGCGTCTACGGCACCGAGGGGGACCGGTGACGAAGAAGATGGCCGTGCACTGGCACCTGCGGGACGTCATGGCAGCACGCGGCATGTACAGCACCAGCAACCTCGTCGGGCCACTCGCGGAACGCGGCGTGCAGCTCTCGCGCGAACAGGTCTACCGGCTCGTCACTGGCACCCCACAGCGCCTGAACCTTGACGTGCTCGCCGCGCTGTGCGACATCCTCGACTGCGGCCCGCAAGACCTGCTCGAGGTGGTGGCAGAAGCTCGTCGCGGCCGCAAGACCGCCGGGGGCGACGAGCCGACGACCGCTGAGGTGAAGCAGCTGCGACCGGTCGCCGCTCGTCTTCGCCGACCGGAGCAGCGGTGAACGACGCCCGTCTCGCCGGGGCTGTCGCCGCGGCCCTGGAGGCAGCGCCCCATCTGGACACCGAAACCGCCTACGCGGCGATCGCCGACGCCGCGACCAGCGGACGGGAGCGCAACCTCCTCGCAGCGTGGATGGCCGACCACGCCGACGCCCTGGTGACCGGCGAGTCCGGCGCTCCGCTCGTCGTAGCCCGCGTCGTCGACGCGCTCCGCTCGATGGGCGTCGGGGGGCTCAGCAGGCCCCGGTGCGCGAGCTGCGGCCGCGAGCGCAAGCTGCCCTACGTGATCGCCGGCGGCCGCCTTTGCACGACCTGCTTCCGCCAAGCGACCGCCGAGCTGTGCAGCCGCTGCAACCGCATCCAGCCGGTCGCGACCCGCGACGACGCCGGCGCGGTGTGCAACTCCTGCCACCGCAAGGACCCGGCCACCCACGAGCTCTGCCGCTCCTGCGGACAGCTCGGAACGGTCGCCACCCGCCGCGGCGGCGGACCGCTGTGCCATCGCTGCTACGAGCGGCCGCCCGATCGCTGTGCGCGATGCGGAGAAGATCGCCCCATCCACTCGCGTCGCTCGGGCGAGCCGGAGTGCGATCGCTGCTACCGCCAGCCCACCGGCCACTGCACACGCTGCGGCACCGATGGTCCGCTCGCGGTTCGGGGAGAGGTTGCCGGCTCCGGCATCTGCGAGTCCTGCTACGAGACGCCGCTCGTCACGTGCGCCAGCTGTGGCGAGACGCGACGCACTGCGGCGAAGTCCGACGACGGCCCGCTGTGTGCCCGCTGCGCCACCCGACCGACCGCGACGTGCTCGAGATGCGGCCAGGACCGGCCGGTGCAGCGTCGGGGTGCTGCGGGCCCCATCTGCTCGACGTGCTACGACGCCGTCCACCGCGTCTCGTGCCAGAGCTGCGGGCAGTTGTGCCGGCCCTACGAGCGGCTGACCTGTGCTCGCTGCGTGCTCCGCCAACGGGTCGACGAGGTGCTTCCGCGGGGAGCGTCCGGTTCGCTCGAGCCACTCCGCGTCGCACTCGTCCAGGTCGACCAGCCGCGGTCGACCCTCCGCTGGCTCGACAAGAGCTCCGGGGCTGCGCTGCTGGCCGATCTCGCACACGGACGCATCCCGCTGTCGCATGAGGGCCTCGACAGCGCAGGGCCGTCCAAGCCCGCCGAACACGTCCGGGGCCTGCTCATGGCCACCGGCGCGATCGAGCTGCGAGACGTCCACCACGACCGCCTGGAGCCCTGGCTGGAGGACCTTCTCGAGACCGTCGACGCCCGGCACGTGTCCACGGTCCGGGCCTTCGCCGTGTGGCACGTGTTCCGCCGGGTGCGCGGGCAGGCCAAGCGTGGCCGGCTCACCGAGAACGGCGTGAAGTGGGCGCGCCTACGCGTCCGCCAGGCGGTCTCCGTCCTGCGCTGGCTCGATGACCACGGCCGTGCCCTCGAGGACATCACCCAGGCCGACGTTGATCTCTGGCTCGCCGGCGGGCCGACGACGCGCTACGCCGCCCGCGACTTCCTCATCTGGGCTCGCCGCCGCGACCTGGCTCCGCATGTGCGCATCCCGCTCCGCCAGGTCGTCTCGCCCGCCGGTTCCGCCGACGACGACGAGCGCTGGCAGCAGGTCGATCGACTGCTGGGCGACGATGGCACCGACCTGGTGGTTCGGGTCGCCGGGCTGTTCGCCCTGTTGTTCGGGCAGCACATCAGCCGGGTGGCAGCGCTCGAACGCGACGCCGTCGTCGAGCACGCGGACGGCTCCGTCGCGGTGTCCTTCGGCGCCGAGCCGCTCACCCTGCCGCCGCGCGTCGACGCCCTGGTCGTGGCGCTGACGCGCGGGACCGGCCACGCCTCGGTGACCACCGACCGCTGGCTGTTCCCCGGCGGCGTGCCAGGCCGCCACATCAGCGCCGAGCAACTGCGGAAGCGGCTCGCAGACGAAGCCGGCATCACGCTGCGCTCCGCCCGCAACGCCGCGCTCCTACAGCTCGCCGGCGAGCTGCCGGCCCCAGTGCTCGCCGACCTGCTCGGCCTCCACGTGAACACCGCCGTCGAGTGGATCCGCTCGGCCCGCGGTGACTGGTCCGCCTACGCCGCTGCGGGCGCAAGGCGAGGGGAACGCTGACGCCTCAGTCCGATGCCACTGGCACCACCGAGCGATAGGAGCGTCCTACGAGAGCGCGAACCTCTGGATCATCAGCCGAAGATCCGGCAATGGCGAGGGTCAGAGCCCCGGCAGGAAGCGGCTGGTCGTGTCGAGGTAGCGGTCGTAGGCGGGGCCGTGGACTCTGCGCAGGTACGGCTCTTCGACAGCGCGGACCTGGAGCTGGAGGGCAATGACCAGGGCGGCGAATCCGATGACGCCGATGATGTTGGCGACGACGAGGGCGAGGCCGGCGGCGGTGATGGCCATGGCAGTGAAGATGGGGTTGCGGACTCGGGCGAAGATGCCGGTTGTGACGAGCTCGGTGCGTTCGTTGGGGTCGACCCCGACCCGCCACGAGGTGCCCATCTGAAGCTGAGCGATCGCCGTGGCCGCGATGCCGGCGAGTGCGACCACGACCCCGGTGGTGCGCAGAGCCGGGTGATCAAGGAACGTCACGGGGTCGAGGCCAGCAAGTCCGGCGATGGGGGCGGCGACGCCGGCTGCGATGGCGGCGATGAAGGCGAGCTTGGCCCACCAGGCGACGCTGCCGGGGTCGGCGTGGAGGCGCAGGCCGGTGTCGCCGGTGCGGCGCCACTGGACCCAGGTGCGCCAGCCGAACCCGACGACAGCGAAGATTGCATACAGGATGAGGGCGAGGGCGTTCACGGCTGGTTCTCCTTGGCTGGTGCGGGGGTCGTGGCGTGGAATCGGGCGACGAGTCCGGCCAGGCCAGCGGTGACGTCGATGTCGGCGAAGCCCGCAGCGGCCAGCCCGTCTCGTAGCTGGGCGGGGTGGAGGAGCTGGTGAGGTGAGCGGTCGACGAGGTGGATGGCGCCGGCGCCACGGGTGGCGGTGAGGTCGTAGCCGAGCAGCCGCCCGCCGGGTCGCAGGACCCGGGCGAGCTCACCGAGGGCGGCCTCCCAGTCGATGACGTGGTGGAGCATGAGGAGGCCGATGGCGGTGTCGAAGCTGTCGTCGTCGAAGGGAAGAGCGGTGGTATCGGCCTCCTCCACGGTGACCCCGGCCCCGAGGTGCGCCACTCGGCGGCGTGCGGCGGTGACCATGGCTGGGTCGATGTCGGTCGCGGTGATGGTGGCGGCCGGGTGGGTCCGGGCGAGCACGGCGGTGTTGGCGCCCGCGCCCGCTCCAACCTCAAGGACGTCTCCGGTCAGGTCTTGGCCGCGGAGCACCCATGGCATGACGACCCTGGCGGTGAAGCCACGCCACGGCGCACTGCGACAGAACGCCGCTTCGACCTTCGACATCACCGGCATCGACTCGACCTCACCAACATCCTCAACCCAACGACAACACCCATCATCACCGGACGGTATCATCGGTGGATGCCGATGGGTAGGGTGTGGGAATGACCGTAGAAGTGCAGTCCGATCTAGCGGTAGCCGCGCAGCTGTTCCGGGGCATGGGTGACCCGACGCGGCTGGCGATCCTGACCGAGCTCCTCGCCGGTGAACGCCGGGTCGTGGACCTCGTCGAAGCCGTTGGGTCTTCGCAGTCGAACGTGTCCGGGCACCTGGCCTGTCTGAAGGAGTGCGGCTTGGTCATCGACCGCCCCCAGGGCCGGGCGGTCCACTACCGGCTGGCCACACCGGCGGTCGTGGACCTGTTGCGCCAGGCCGAGAGGCTGCTCGGCGAGGTCGGCCAGCAGGTCGCCCTGTGCACCAACTACCGCATGGACGCCCAGCCATGACCACCGACGTCGCGGCCGAACCCACCCCGGGGGAAGTCCCGTCGGGGGCCGAGGGGCTGCTGCCGGCGCTGTGGCGGTCACGGGAGGTTCGCTGGTCCGCCGGTAGCGGTGTGGTGATCGCAGCCGGCTACCTCGCCGGCCCGCTCGGTGCGCCCGGGCTCGTGTCCACGGTGCTGTTCGTCGTCGCTGCGCTGGTCGGGGCCCGGTTCTTCGCGGCCGAGGCGATCGAGGAGCTGGTCACCGAACGCGAGATCGGCATCGAGCTGCTCATGACCGTCGCCGCGGTCGTCGCCGGCCTGCTCGGCGCCTGGTCCGAAGCGGCCGCCCTCGCGTTCTTGTACTCGATCTCCGAATCGCTCGAGGAGTTCACCGAGGACCGCACCCGGGACGCGATCGCCAAGCTGTTGGACCTCGCCCCCCGCCGGGTCACCATCGTCGACCCCGACGGGACCGAACGAGAGGTCGACATCGACGACGTCACCGTCGGTGACCGGTTCCTGGTTCGACCCGGCCAGAACGTCGCCACCGACGGCACCGTCCTCGACGGCGCATCCCCGGTCGACGAAGCCGCGGTGACCGGTGAGTCGATCCCGGTCGACAAGACCGTCGGCGACCCGGTGTTCGCCGGCACCGCCAACGGCCACGGCGCCCTGCTCGTCGAGGCCACCGCCACCTCCGCGACCAACACCCTGGCCCGGGTGGTCGAGCTGGTCTCCGAAGCCCAGGAGAGCAAGGGGCAGGGCCAGCAGTTCATGGAACGCTTCGCGAGCGTGTACTCCCCGGCCGTGCTCGCCGCCGGCGCCCTCATCCTCCTCCTCGGCGGGGCCGCCACGGGAGACTGGGGGGACTGGGCGTTCCGTGCTGCGACCGTGCTCGTCGCCGCCGCCCCGTGTGCGCTGGTCATCTCGATCCCGGTCACCTACGTCGCCGCCATGGGCCGGGCCAGCCGGTCCGGGGTGCTCATCAAGGGCGGCGTCTACCTCGAAGAGCTCGGACGGCTCCGCGCCGTCGCCCTCGACAAGACCGGCACCCTCACCCACGGCAAACCCAAGCTCACCGCCCTCCACCCCACCGGCCAGCTCACCGACGACGAACTGCTCACCCTGGCCGCCGCGGCCGAGCGCCGCTCCGAGCATCCGATCGCACGGGCGATCGTCACCGCCGCCGAACAACGAGGCCTCGACGTGCCCGAGCCGGACAGCTTCACCGCCGCGGTCGGCGGCGGCGTCCACGCCCACGTCAACGGCATCGACATCACCGTCGGCAGCCCCAGCTACCTCACCGGCCAAGGCATCGACCTCGCCGCCCTCGCCCACGTCATCGAGCGGCTCGAGACCGAGGGGAACACCACCGTCGTCGCCACCGGACCCGACGGACCCCTCGGCGTGCTCGCCGTCGCCGACACCCTCCGCCCCCAAGCGACCCAGTCGATCGCCGACCTACGCGACCTAGGCATCGAACACATCGTCATGCTCACCGGCGACAACCCCCGTACCGCCGCAGCCATCGCCGATCAAGCCGGCATCGACGACATCGGCGCCGGCCTCAGCCCCGAGGACAAGGCCCACCGTGTCCGCGACCTCGTCGACCGCTACGGCCACGTCGCCATGATCGGCGACGGCATCAACGACGCCCCACCCCTGGCCGCCGCCACCGTCGGGGTCGCCATGGGCACCGCTGGCAGCGACATCGCCCTCGAGACCGCCGACGTCGCCCTCATGGGCGACGACCTCGCCAAGCTCGTCACTGCGATCGGCACCGGACGACGCACCCGACGCATCGTCACCCAGAACCTCGCCCTCTCCCTCCTCATCCTCGCCGTGCTCGTCCCCGCAGCACTGTTCGGCATCATCGGCCTCGCCATCGCCGTCCTCGCCCATGAGCTGTCCGAGCTCGTCGTCATCCTCAACGGCACCCGGATGGCCCGCCGCTGAGCCACACGCGTCACCGCCCCGGAGGTGCAACTGAAGTGCCGATCGTCGGTGGACGTGTCCGGGTCGAGCAGCAGGCGACTCGGCATACCGATCATCCAGTACGGAGCGGCCGTGACGGGCAAGACCCAGCATTTTCCGGCGCAGCGGTCGCGCCGTCGAACCAGCGCGACTAGCGCCGGTAGGTCAGCAGATCGGCTGGTTGGCAGTCGAGTGCTTCGCAGATGGCTTCGAGTGTGGAGAAGCGGATCGCTCGTGCCTTGCCGGTCTTGAGGATCGAGAGGTTGGCCAAGGTGATGCCGACCTGGCTCGACAACTCAGTCAGGGTCATCTCTCTGTCCGTGAGCAGCTTGTCCAGGTGCACCTCGATGGGCACGTCAGACGGTCTCCTGCTCGAACGCTCGCAGCTCGCTCCCAGCGCGGAAGATTTCGGACAGAGCAAGCAAGCCGAGTGCGGCGCCGAATACCGGTAGCCAGCCGGTCTGCGCGAGGGAAGCCTCGACCGGGATGTCAACGTCCAAGGTGCGGGTGAGGATGCGCTCACCGGCTTCGAGCACGAGCCGGGCGACGAGGACAGTCGCAGCCAACCAGCGGAAGCGTGCGACGTTCCGCGGATCGAACGGGTCCCCGTCTCGTGCCGAGCGCACGATGCGGCGCAGCTGGAGGAGGGCGACCCAAGCGAGTGCGAGGAGGGAGAGGACGCCGAGGACTCCGACGATTCGACTGTCGGTGTCCTCACGGTCGAGGAGGATGGGCGCAGTGACCGTGGGGGCCGCGTCGAAGTACCTCGACTCCTCCCCGATCTCGAGGTTGGTGTACGCCGTGACGCTCCCGGCCGCTCCCACCGTGATCGAACGGTCGTCCTCGAAGCCGACGGTGTAGGGGGCATCTAGGACGGATGAGATGGTCACGGAGCCGCGACCACTCAGCACGACGGCGCACATGATCACCACGCTCGCGCAGTGGCGGACGTGGGGCCGTCATCGCAGCGCCGAGGACCCGACGCCTGGAGGCGGACCCGACCCGAAGTGCCGATAGCGAGGTCGCCCACACGCACCGAGTCGCGGAGATCGTGAGCGTGGTGCGGATCGGTTGACGGAGGTGCTCAGGACAGCGTGTCTGGCGGAGGGACCGGAGCCGGTCTGCTGTCCTTTGGAGGGGGAGCATTCATGTCGGTTCGAGTAGTTGCACTCCGCCAGGATCGGTCAGCAACGACCGCGGGTCGGTCAGCGGGACGTTGCCGGCACTGAGCGCGACGAGGCCCCGGAGCTGAGCTCCGGGGCCTCGTCGTTGGTGGTGGCGTTCAGCCGAGTGGGCCGGTCGGCATCGTGGAGGCCGGGTCCGACGGCGAGGTCACCGGCTGGGGTCTGTGGCAGGGTCGTTCCCGATGTCGGCTCACGTGGATCTCCGACGCGCCACCGCGGCTGACGTGGCCGCGGTGGCGGACCTGCTGGCCGCGGCTGGCCTGCCGACGGTGGGGGTGGAGCAGCTGGTGCGGGCGCCGAACGTGCTGGTCGTGGCGACCGATGGCCGCGCGGTCCTGGGTGCGGTGGGCCTGGAGGCCCACGGCGCCCAACGGCTGCTCCGGTCCCTGGTCGTCGCACCGCGGGCCCGCAGCGGCGGGATCGGCCGATCCCTGGTGATGCGGGCGCTGGAGGTCGCGGGCGGTCGCGAGGTGATCCTGCTGACCGAGACCGCCCCCGGGTTCTTCGAGGCGCTGGGCTTCGGCACCGTCGAGCGCGCCGCCGTCGTCGGTCCGGTCACCACGTCGGGGGAGTGGACGAGCGTGTGTCCGGACACGGCCGTCGTGTTGCGTCGCG
>Ga0182741_1001131_pt1 | contig 36460 bp, 28 predicted proteins | sample eDN5th37CBELigOP_FD_128874 | JGI IMG/M metagenome (GOLD analysis project Ga0182741, IMG submission 128874) | Enriched Organic Plus compost microbial communities from Emeryville, California, USA - eDNA 5th pass 37_C BE-Lig OP (version 2) (version 2) ... | reverse complement strand
TCGTACATGCCTGAACCGCGGCGGCGGGTGAGAAGACAAGAAGACGGATGCCGCAGCATCCGTCTTCTGTGCGTGGTGGAGCCTAGGAGATTCGAACTCCTGACATCCTGCTTGCAAAGCAGGCGCTCTACCAACTGAGCTAAGGCCCCGGGGCTTGGGATGGTGGGGCTACCAGGACTTGAACCTGGGACCTCTTCATTATCAGTGAAGCGCTCTAACCGCCTGAGCTATAGCCCCGTTTGGAAGGCGACGCGTTCGTCGCAACCTCCAAGACTTTACCCGACCCGAGACGAATTTCCGAATCGGATCAGGTGCAGCCTCAGTTCGACGTGAAGCCGACGAGCAGGCCGCCGGTGATCTTCACGGCGAGGTTGTAGATGCCGGCGATCACGGCACCCATCACCGTCACGACGACGAGGTTCAGGATCGCGACGATCGACGCGAACGCCATGACCTGCGGCAGGCCGATGAAGGTCGTGAGCGACACTCCGCCGTCGGAAAGGCTCTGGAAGAACTCGTCCACCGTCCCGATGAGGCCCGTCGTCTGGACGACCAGGAACATCAGGAAGAACGCCACGACCGTGACGATCGCGATGGCGACGGCCGCGAGGAAGGAGAGCTTCACCGCCGACCAGAAGTCGATGTAGACGAGGCGCAGGCGGACCTGCTTGGCGCTCGTCTTGTGACTGGACTTGCGTGCGAGCTTGTCGGCGACAGTGGTCATGCTTCAGGACTCTCTTCGGGGGTCTCGGGGGAGGACCCTTCACGGGATTCGGGAGCCGGGTTCACGTCGGCGTCCGCGGGGGCGGTGTTGGCGGCATCCGCCGTCTCGGTCAGCCCGCGTTCGCCGTTGCGCGCGATCGCGATGATGCGGTCGTCGTCGTCAGGGCGGGCGAACACGACACCCATGGTGTCACGGCCCTTGGCGGGCACCTCGGCCACGGCAGAGCGTACCACCTTGCCGCTGGCAAGAACCACCAAGACCTCGTCGTCCTCGCTGACGATCAGACCGCCCGCGAGATCGCCGCGGTCCTCGTTCAGCTTGGCGACCTTGATGCCCAGACCGCCGCGTCCTTGAGGTCGATACTGCTCGACCGCGGTGCGCTTGGCGTAGCCGCCCTCCGTCACGACGAACACGTAGCCGTCGTCGGACACGACGGATGCCGAGAGCAGGCTGTCACCGTCGCGGAACGACATCCCCTTCACGCCGCCGGTCGCGCGGCCCATCGGTCGCAGCGTCTCGTCGGTGGCGGCGAAGCGCAACGACATGCCGTGGCGGCTGATGAGGAGGATCTCGTCGTCCTCGTTCACGAGCATCGCACTCACGACCTCGTCGCCGTTCTGCTCGTCGTCGGCCACCTCGTCGTCTTCGCCGACATCGCCCGCGCCGCCGCGGAGCTTGATCGCGATGACCCCGCCCTGGCGGTTCGTGTCGTACTCGGTGAGACGCGTCTTCTTGACGAGACCGTTGCGGGTCGCCAGCACGAGGTACGTCGCGACGTTGTAGTCGCGGATGTCGAGGATCTGCGCGATCTCCTCGCCCGGCTGCAGCGCGAGCAGGTTCGCGACATGCTGACCCTTGGCGTCACGCCCCGCCTCCGGCACTTCGTACGCCTTCGCGCGGTACACGCGGCCCTTCGTCGTGAAGAAGAGGAGCCAGTGATGCGTCGTCGTGACGAAGAAGTGCTCGACGACGTCGTCGGCGCGCAGCTGCGCACCCTTGACGCCCTTGCCACCCCGGTGCTGCGACCGGTAGTTGTCGCTGCGCGTGCGTTTGATGTAGCCCTCGCGTGTGACGGTGACCACCATCTCCTCTTCGGGGATGAGGTCTTCGATGGACATGTCGCCGTCGAACCCGGGAAGGATCTGCGTGCGCCGCTCGTCGCCGTACTTGTCGACGATCTCGCTGAGCTCGTCGCGGATGATCGAGCGCTGCCGGATAGGGTCGGCGAGGATCGCCTGGAAGTCGGCGATCTGCGCCTCGAGCTCGGTGGCCTCGTCGACGATCTTCTGACGCTCGAGGGCGGCGAGGCGACGCAGCTGCATCTGCAGGATCGCGTCAGCCTGGATGTCGTCGATGTCGAGGAGCTGCTTCAGGCCTTCGCGCGCGTCGTCGACCGTGGGCGACCGGCGGATGAGCGCGATGACCTCGTCGAGCGCGTCGAGCGCCTTGAGGTAGCCGCGCAGGATGTGCATGCGCTCCTCGGCCTTGCGCAGGCGGAAGCGCGTGCGGCGCACGATGACCTCGATCTGGTGGTCGATCCAGTGCGTCACGAAGCCGTCGAGGGCGAGCGTGCGCGGCACGCCGTCGACGATCGCGAGCATGTTCGCGCCGAAGTTCTCCTGCAGCTGCGTGTGCTTGTACAGGTTGTTCAGCACGACCTTCGCGACCGCGTCGCGCTTGAGCACGATCACGAGGCGCTGACCCGTGCGGTCACTCGTCTCATCGCGGATGTCGGCGATGCCGGTGATGCGGCCGTCGCGCGCGAGGTCGCGGATCTTCACCGCGACGTTGTCGGGGTTCACCTGGTACGGCAGCTCGGTGACGACCAGGCATGTGCGGCCCTGGATCTCCTCGACGTTGACGACGGCGCGCATCGTGATCGATCCGCGGCCGGTGCGGTACGCGTCGCGGATGCCGCGCGTGCCGAGGATCTGCGCGGCGGTCGGGAAGTCCGGACCGTGGATGCGCGCCATGAGCGCTTCGAGGAGCTCTTCGCGCGTGGCATCCGGATTCTCCAGGGCCCACAGCGCACCGTCGGCCACCTCGCGCAGGTTGTGCGGCGGGATGTTCGTCGCCATGCCGACCGCGATGCCCACCGACCCGTTGACGAGCAGGTTCGGGAAGCGCGACGGCAGGACAGTCGGCTCCTGCGTGTGGCCGTCGTAGTTGTCCTCGAAGTCGACGGTCTCCTCGTCGATGTCGCGGACCATCTCCATCGCCAGCGGCGCCATCTTGGTCTCGGTGTACCGCGGTGCGGCGGCACCCTGGTTGCCGGGCGAGCCGAAGTTGCCCTGGCCGGCGGCGAGCGGGTAGCGCATCGACCACGGCTGCACGAGACGGACGAGCGCGTCGTAGATCGCGGCGTCGCCGTGCGGGTGGTACTGACCCATCACCTCGCCGACGACGCGCGCGCACTTCGAGAACGCCTTGTCAGGGCGGTACCCGCCGTCGTACATGCCGTAGATCACGCGGCGGTGCACGGGCTTGAGGCCGTCGCGCACGTCGGGCAGTGCACGCCCGACGATCACGCTCATCGCGTAGTCGAGGTAGCTGCGCTGCATCTCCAGCTGCAGGTCGACCTGGTCGATGTTGCCGTGATTGTGACCGGATGCCTCGGCACCCCCGGTCATTGAGCCCGTTGAAATGTCGTCAGTCATTCGCTCTCAGTTCCGTATCGTTCGCGCCCGACTCAGATGTCGAGGAAGCGCACGTCCTTCGCGTTGCGCTGGATGAAGCCGCGGCGCGACTCGACGTCCTCGCCCATGAGGATCGAGAAGATCTCATCGGCGGCGGCCGCGTCGTCGATCGTGACCTGCAGGAGCGTGCGGGTCTCGGGGTCCATCGTGGTCTCCCACAGCTCCTTCGGGTTCATCTCGCCGAGACCCTTGTAGCGCTGAATGCCGTTGTCCTTCGGGATGCGCTTGCCGGCCGCGATGCCCGCTTCGAGCAGCGCGTCCCGCTCGCGGTCGCTGTACACGTACTCGTGCTCGGCGTTCGACCACTTGAGCCGGTACAGCGGCGGCTGCGCGAGGTACACGTAGCCGGCCTCGATGAGCCCGCGCATGTAGCGGAACAGGAGGGTGAGCAGCAGCGTCGTGATGTGCTGGCCGTCGACGTCGGCATCCGCCATCAGGACGATCTTGTGATAGCGCGCCTTCGAGACGTCGAAGTCCTCGCCGATGCCCGTGCCGAACGCCGAGATCATCGCCTGGATCTCGTTGTTGCCGAGCGCGCGGTCGAGCCGGGCCTTCTCGACATTCAAGATCTTGCCGCGCAGCGACAGGATCGCCTGCGTCTCGGGGTTGCGGCCGCGCACGGCCGAGCCGCCGGCCGAGTCGCCCTCGACGAGGAAGATCTCGCTGATCGACGGGTCCTTGCTCGTGCAGTCCTTCAGCTTGTCGGGCATCGACGCCGACTCGAAGACGCTCTTGCGGCGGGCCGTCTCGCGCGCCTTGCGTGCTGCGAGGCGCGCGGTCGCGGCGTCGATCGCCTTGCGCACGACGTTCTTCGCCTGCTGCGGGTTGCGGTCGAACCAGTCGCCGAGGCGGTCGCCGACGACCTTCTGCACGAAGGCCTTCGCCTCGGTGTTGCCGAGCTTCGTCTTGGTCTGGCCCTCGAACTGCGGCTCGGAGAGCTTGACCGAGATGACGGCGGTGAGACCCTCGCGCACGTCCTCGCCGGAGAGGTTCTCGTCCTTGTCTTTCAGCAGGCCCTGCGCACGGGCGTACCGGTTGACCAGCGCCGTGAGCGCGGCGCGGAAGCCCTCTTCGTGCGTTCCGCCCTCGTGCGTGTTGATCGTGTTCGCGAAGGTGTAGACGTTCTCGGTGTAGCTCGTCGTCCACTGCATCGCGATCTCCATCGCGATCTTGCGCTCGGTGTCCTCCGACTCGAAGTCGATGATGTCGTTGACCGTCTCGGCCTTGCGCACCTTGTTGATGTACTCGACGTAGTCGACGAGACCGCGCTCGTAGAGGTAGCTGTCGGCGGGCTGACGCTCGGCCTCTTCGCCGTCGTTGTCGACGGCATACGCCGACTCGGGCCGCTCGTCGCTCAGGCTGATGCGCAGGCCCTTGTTGAGGAACGCCATCTGCTGGAAGCGCGTGCGGAGGGTGTCGTAGTCGAACGAGACGCTCTCGAAGATCTCCGGGTCGGGCCAGAATGTGATGATCGTGCCGGTCTCGTCGCTCTCCTCGCCGCGCTCGAGCGGCGCGAGCGGCACGCCGCCGTCGCGGAACGACTGCCGCCACACATATCCCTGTCGCCGGACCTCGACCTCGAGCCGCTTCGACAGCGCGTTCACGACCGACGAGCCGACGCCGTGCAGACCACCCGACACGGCGTATCCGCCACCGCCGAACTTGCCGCCCGCGTGCAGCACCGTCAGCACGACCTCGACCGTCGACTTGCCTTCGGTCGGATGCATGTCGACCGGGATGCCGCGGCCGTTGTCGAAGACGCGGATACCGCCGTCGGCGAGGATCGTCACCTCGATCGTGTCGCAGAAGCCGGCGAGGGCCTCATCGACCGCGTTGTCGACGATCTCGTACACGAGGTGGTGCAGACCACGCTCACCGGTCGAGCCGATGTACATGCCGGGGCGCTTGCGGACGGCCTCGAGTCCTTCGAGAACCTGGATGGCGTCTGCCCCGTAGTCGCCGGGAGCCTTGTGTGCGGGTCGCGAACGCGGTTCCTCGGGCACGCTATCGGGGGTCGCTGACGTCATAGGTTTCGAGGCTCCGCATCTGTTCCGGGGGACTACTCCATCCTACCCTGTGGAACCCTGCCGACAGGCTTATACGGCCTTGTGCGGCCCGGAAATCGCCCAGAACGGATCGGACCTGTCTTAACCGTAGGTATCGCGCGGGCCACGCCCTGGAACCGTTCTGGAGCCCCATTTCCAGGAGGGGACGTCCGGTCCGATGAAGCGGATGCTCTCGACCCCGGCCTCGGGATAGCGCCGGACGATCTCGGTCATGATGTGCGCGCGCATGAGCTGGAGCTGCTTCGCCCACGCCGTCGAGTCGGCCTGAACCGTGAGGGTTCCCTCCGTGAAGGCCACCGGCCGGGTGTGCCGCGCGGTGTCTTCGCCGGCCACCTCATGCCACGTGCGGACGACATCCTCGCGTGCCAGCAGGGGGTCCCACCCGGCCTCGCGCGTGAGCGAGGCGAGCACGTCGCCGACCCCGCGCGGGTCGCGGCCGGGCGTGAACGGCTGGTTCTCGTCGTCCTCGTAGCGACGCCGACGACGACGGACGGCACGGGCCGACGGCTCGAGCCCGCGCAGCCGCAGATATGTCGCGATCGTCTCGGGAACGCCGTCGGATGCGCCGGGCGCCGGCCGGCCACCGTCGGTCCCTGAGCTCGTCGAAGGATCACGGCTCGTCGAAGGGTCACGCATCCGCGTTCTCCAGAATCCGGCCCGCCTCGACGCGCACGATCCGCGCGCGCAGGGTGTCGGGGACGTCCTGCTCGACCGCCGCCGTCACCACGACCTGCTCGAAATCGCCCGCGAGGGCTGCGAGACGTGTGCGGCGCTCGGCGTCGAGCTCGGCGAACACGTCGTCGAGGATGAGGATCGGGTCGCCGAGCTGCGACTCCGCCCGCAGCAGCTCGGCGGACGCGAGGCGCAGCGCGAGCGCGACCGACCACGATTCGCCGTGCGACGCATAGCCCCGCACCGGCAGTCCGCGCACGCGGAGGATGAGGTCGTCGCGATGCGGCCCGACGAGCGTGAGGCCGCGCTCGAGCTCGGCCGTGCGGCGGGCGGCGAGCGCGGCGCGGAACTGGTCGGCGATGCCGGTGGGGGCTGCATCCGTCGTCACCGCGCCCTCGTCGCCGTCGGCGTCTTCGGCGTCGACGCCGCGGACCGTGAGCGCCCACTCGAGCTCGGGCCGGTGATCTGCGCCGGCGATCTGCGTGTACGCGCGCGACAGCGGCTGGGCGAGCTCATCGGCGAGTGCGAGGCGCGCCTCGATGACCTGGCTGCCGAGGACGACGAGCTTGTCGTCCCATACATCGAGCGTCGACAGGGCGTCGCCGCGGATGCCGCGCGCCCGTGCCGTCTTGAGGAGAGTCGTGCGCTGCTTGAGCACGCGGTCGTAGTCGGCGAGCACGCCCGCCATGCGCGGGCGCCGCTGGACGAGCAGCTGATCCGCGAAGCGTCGGCGGGCGGACGGGTCTCCGCGAACGATCTGCAGATCTTCGGGGGCGAACAGCACGACCTGCGCGTAACGGGGAAGCTCGGCGGTGCGCACGGGCGATCCGTTCACGCGCGCCTTGTTCGACCCCTGTCTGTTGAGCTGCACCTCCAGCTGCACGCGACGCTCGCCGTGGGCGAGTCGCGCCCGCACGATCGCGGCGTCGGATCCGTGGCGGACCATCGGGGCATCCGTCGACACCCGATGCGAGCCGAGCGTCGCGAAGAATGCGATCGCCTCTGCCAGGTTCGTCTTTCCCTGACCGTTGCGGCCGACGAAGACGTTGGGACCCGGATGCAGCGCGACATCGGCTTCCGCGTAATTGCGGAAGTCCACGAGGCTGAGCTGCTCGACGATCACCCTGTCACCCTATTCCGCCCGTGTGACAGCGGGCCGGGAGAGCCGCCTCAGCGCAGCAGCAGGTTCGGCTGCAGCAGGTACTTGAACGTGTCCTCGCCCGCCTTGTCGACCGAGGTCTGCGGCGTGATGAGCACGGGGCTCAGCTTGTTCGCGTTCTCGCTCGAGGTGAATGTGATGCGCGTAAACTCGCTGCGCACCGCCGCAAGAGCCTCGAGCAGGTACTGCGGGTTGAGTCCGAGGGTCACGTCCTCGCCGACGAGGTTCGCATCGACGGACTCGGACGCACGCGCCTGCTCGGTGCCCGATGCGTCCATCGACACGCTGTCGGACGTGAACGTGAAGCGCAGCGGAGCCGAACGATCGAGCACGAGCGACACACGGCGCACAGCCTCGCTGAGATCGGCGGTGTTCACGACGGCGTGGTGGTCGGTCTGCTCGGGGAAGAGCCGGCGCACAGGAGGGAAGTTGCCCTTGATGAGCAGAGACGTCACGGTCTTGTTGCCCGCTGTGAACGCGATGATCTCGCGGTCGCCCGAGCCGGAGAAGGAGATGGAGATGTCGCCGCCGTGCGCGAACGTCTTGCCGACCTCGGTGAGGGTGCGAGCCGGAACGAGAGCGGTCGTCTGCTCATCGGATGCGACGGTGCCGCCGTCCCACGGGATGTCGCGCAGCGCCACACGGTAGCGGTCGGTCGCGACGAGGCTCAGCTGCGTGCCGGACACCTCGAGCTGCACACCGGTGAGCACGGGGGTGACGTCGTCGCGCGACGCCGCGAACGCGACCTGCGAGATCGCGGTTGCGAAGTCCTCGGCCGGGACGAGGCCCGACTCGCCGGTGACCTCGGGGATCGCCGGATACTCCTGCACCGGCATCGACGCGAGCGTGAAGCGGGCCGAGCCGCACGTGAGCACGATGCCGTCCTCGTCGAGCTCGATCTGGATCGGTGCATTCGGCAGGCGGCTCGCGATCTCGGAGAGCAGGCGGCCGTGCACAAGGATGGTGCCGGGCTCGTCGACGGTCGCCTCGATCGTGGTCCGCGCGGACGCCTCGTAGTCGAATGCCGAGAGGGACAGGCCGGCGTCGGATGCCTCGATGAGCACACCGGCCAGGATCGGCTGCGGATTGCGCTGCGGCAGGAGCTTCACGACGAACGACACGGCTTCGCTGAACACATCGCGATTGACGTGGAACTTCACGGACGCTCCCTCGACATCGGGCTGGGCTACCCATGCTAGTGGCAGGCACAGGCCTCGCCAGTGGTTTGTCGCCGTCGACGCCGGGCGAGGCCCGTTCACGTCAAGGTGATCGAACGATTCTTCATCATGGAATTTCTTGTCATGGTGTTAACCGCTGTGGAAAGTGTGGATAACTCGCGAGATGCCGGTCAGTGTCTGGGAACTACACGCATGTGACTTGTGGAACGGCTGCGGAGAGCCGTGGGACCGCGGAATCATGCGGATGCCCGTCGAGCCGTCCTCGTCCACAGGGAGACCCGCGGTGTGCACAGCCTTTCCGCAGTCGTCCCGAGTTATCCACAGGTTTTCCACACTGTGAAGAACGCGAATGATGGCCCGGTTGTCCACAGGTGTCAAGCATCGGTTTGAGGCATATTGCCCACCGCGTCGCGCAACGGGGACGGACGCGGCGAGGCATCCGCTTATCCGGTGCGCGAAGCGACGGGAGCGCACGGGAATACTCACCGTGTGATCCTGGCGGGAACGGGTTCGAGGTCAGCGACCGGTACGGCCGAGCTGTGCCGTGATCTCCGTTACCTGGTTGTAGATCGAGCGGCGCTCCTTCATGAGGTCGCTGATCTTCTTGTAGGCGTACATCACCGTCGTGTGGTCGCGGTTGCCGAAGAGCTGGCCGATCTTGGGCAGCGACAGGCTCGTGCGCTCGCGGCACAGATACATCGCGATCTGTCGCGCGGTCGCCACCGCCTGCGATCGGCTGGATCCGTACAGATCGTCGACCGACAGTTTGAAGTAGTGCGCGGTCGCGTTGATGATGTCGGTCGGCGAGACGACGTTCGCGTCGTCCTGATCGACGATGTCGCGCAGCACGGTCTGGGCGAGCGACATGTCGAGCGTCGACCGATTGAGGCTCGCGAATGCCGACACCCGGATGAGCGCGCCCTCGAGCTCGCGGATGTTCGAAGACACCACTGTCGCGATGTACTCGAGCACCTCGTCGGGAACCTGGAGCCGCTCGTTCTGCGCCTTCTTGCGGAGGATCGCGATGCGGGTCTCGAGGTCGGGCGCCTGGACGTCGGTGATGAGGCCCCACTCGAACCGGCTGCGCATCCGGTCCTCGAAGCCGGTGAGCTGACGAGGTGGGACATCGCTCGTGATCACGACCTGCTTGTCGTGATCGTGCAGCGTGTTGAAGGTGTGGAAGAACGCCTCCTGCGTCTCGGCGCGGCCTTGCAGGAACTGGATGTCGTCGATGAGGAGGATGTCGACCTCGCGGTAGCGCGCCTGGAACGCCGAGCCGCGGTTGTTCGCGATCGAGTTGATGAAGTCGTTCGTGAACTCCTCGCTCGAGACGTAGCGAACGCGGATGCCGGCATAGAGGCTCAGAGCGTAATCGCCGATCGCGTGCAGCAGGTGCGTCTTGCCGAGACCCGAGTCGCCGTAGATGAAGAGCGGGTTGTAGGCCTTCGCGGGAGCCTCGGCGACGGCGACCGCCGCCGCATGCGCGAAGCGGTTCGACTGGCCGATGACGAAGTTGTCGAACGTGTACTTCGGGTTGAGTCGCGTGTCGTAGCGAGAGCCGGCGGATGCCGCATCCGTCGTCTCCGCGATTCCGGCGCGCGCACCGGGGGCCGGCTGCGACGCGATCGGCTCGGAAGGCATCGGCGTCTGCACCGGGATCGGCGCGGTCAGATGCTGATCGGCGAGATCTGGATTGACGACCACGCGGAACGTCGCGACCTCGTCGTCGCCCACGCGTGAGATCGCCTCGAGGATCGGCGACCGCATGCGCTTGTTCAGCTGCGCCGCCGTCAGGTCGTTCGGCACATCGAGGTAGAGCGTGCCTCCCATCACCCCTTGGGCGACGGCGAGATTGAGGAAGCCCCACAGCTGGGGTGTGATGCGTTCGTCCGCGGTGAGTTCGTCGAGCACGGCTGACCAGACTGGTACGTCTGGAACTTGGTGCGATGACATGGCCCCCCCGGGTGTGATGATGCGCCTCAGGCCCGCGCTGCGGTCACGCGAGCCTGTGGATAACTGCCGAAGCCACGGTAGGTCAGAGGCCGTGGCGGGGGCAAACTCCACTGTAGGACTCGGCCGCGTGTCATTGCCACGCTCGAGCGCCGGGTTGGGGATAATGTCGCGGTTCGGCTCGGTTTGAGTTCTCAGACGTCTCGACGTAGCCTTAATCGGTTGACTTATGCCCTCGTGGCAGTCCCCTGTACGCCGTCTCCGGTCTCCATAGGGCCAGTCTGTCGCTGGCTTCCCCGCCCGGTGACAACTGATCCGGAAGAGATCTCATGAGCAAGCGCACGTTCCAGCCCAACAACCGCCGCCGCGCCAAGAAGCACGGCTTCCGCGCCCGCATGCGCACCCGCGCCGGCCGCGCGATCCTCTCGGCGCGCCGCGCCAAGGGGCGCACCGAGCTCTCGGCCTGAGTCCGGCCCGAAGACCCGGTGCTTGCGAGGCCGAACCGACTCACCCGCGGAGCGGACTACAAGGCCGTCGTCCGTCGGGGCCGTCGTTGTGCCGCCGCGCACACCGTGAGCTACGTGTCCGCGCGCGCTGAGGCGGGCACCGCGCCGCCGCGCTTCGGCTTCATCGTGAGCAAGCAGGTCGGCACCGCCGTCGTGCGCAACACCGTTCGTCGACGGCTCAAGGCGGTGTGCGCCGAGGCGCTCGAGTCCGTCCGTCCGGGGACGGACGTCGTCATCCGCGCGCTGCCGAGTTCTGCGACGGCTGCCTACAGCGAGCTTCGCGCCGAGGTCTCGCGCTGCCTCGCCCGGAGTGCGGCATGAGCGTCCTGCCCGCTTACGCGCTCGGCCAGGCCCGGTTCGAGGCATCCGGTCTCCTCTCGGCGATCCCGCTGCTGCCGCGCAACGCGCTGCTGGCCTTGCTGCACGGCTACCGCGCCACGATCTCGCACACCTACGGCGACGTGTGCAAGTACTACCCTTCGTGCTCGGCGTACGCCGTCGGTGCGGTGCAGCAGCACGGCGCCGTCGTCGGGACCGCGCTCACGGCGGCCCGGCTCGCGCGCTGCCACCCGTGGGCGAAGGGCGGCGTCGACGACGTGCCGCTTCGCAAGAACTTCCGGTACGGACTCACCCCGCGCGGGTTCGTCGTACCCACCCCCTCCGGAAAGGACTGATCGTCCGCATGGATCTCTTGCTGGACTCCACCCCCGCCCCCGAAACGGCGAGCGGGGGCTTCGACCTGATCGGGACCATCCTGTGGCCCCTCAAGTGGCTCGTCGAGCTCGTGCTGGTCGCATGGCACTGGCTGTTCACCGCGATCGGCCTGCCGCCGGCTGACGGCATCACGTGGGTGCTTGCGATCGTGGGTCTCGTGGTCGTCGTGCGCGCCGCGCTCATCCCGCTCTTCGTGCGGCAGATCAAGAGCCAGCGCAAGATGATGGAAATCGCTCCTGAACTGCGGAAAATTCAGGAGAAGTACCGCGGCAAGCGGGATCAGCTCTCGCGCGAGGCGATGAGCCGCGAGACCATGGCGCTGTACAAGAAGCACGGCACGACGCCCGTCTCGAGCTGTCTGCCGCTGCTCGTGCAGATGCCGATCTTCTTCGCGCTGTTCAGCGTGCTGAACGACGTGCAGAAGATCGCGACGAACCCGAACTTCAGCGGCGTCGGTCTGCTGAGCAACGAGCTCACGCAGCAGTTCTACGATGCGAAGCTGCTCGGCGTCGCGTCTCTGCACGAGAACCTCATCACCGCGATCGAGACCGGCAACACGACGTCGATCATCATCCTGCTGATCCTGGTCGTGCTCATGATCGCGTCGCAGTTCTTCACGCAGCTGCAGATCATCTCGAAGAACCTCTCCCCCGAGGCCAAGACCGGCCAGGCGTACCAGATGCAGAAGATCATGCTGTACGTCCTGCCGTTCGCGTTCGTGTTCTCGGGTGTCTTCTTCCCGCTCGGCGTCGTCATCTACTGGTTCGTGTCGAACCTGTGGACGATGGGCCAGCAGTTCCTCGTCATCCGTGAGATGCCGACCCCCGGTTCCGAGGCGGCGAAGGCGCGCGAGGAGCGCCTGGCGCGCAAGGGCAAGGCGATCGACTCGAGCGGCAAGGTCGTGCCGATCGAGAAGTACGAGGCCGAGCAGCGCCGCCTTCTCGAAGAGGCCGAGCGCGCGAAGGCCGCGGCGCCCAAGCGCCAGCAGCCGGTGAGCAAGCAGCGGGCGAAGAAGCAGGCGCAGAAACGCGGCGGTCAGTCGCCTTCGACGCAGGCCGGTTCCTGAGCCGGCATCCGGACGCCACGACCGCAGACAAGCGAAGGACCGTCATGACGACAAGCAGCCCCACCCCCGTCGAGTCCGGCTCGATCGGCCGTGATCCGGCGACCGACGAGCAGCTCGAGCAGGAGGGCGACCTCGCCGCGGACTTCATCGAGGAGCTTCTCGACATCGCCGACATCGACGGCGACCTCGCGCTCGACGTGCGCGGCGGCCGTGCGTACGTGTCGGTCGAGGCGGAGGACCCGGAGGCGCTGAGGCTGCTGTCGGATCACGACACGGTGCAGGCGCTGCAGGAGCTGACCCGCATCGCCGTGCAGAACCGCACCGGCCGCTTCTCGCGTCTCATCCTTGACGTGGGCGGGTCGCGCGACTCGCGCACCGAGGAACTCGCTCGCCTGGTCGACACTGCAGTCGCGCGCCTCGACGCCGGCGCATCGCAGGCGTCGCTGCCCCCGATGACGAGTTACGAGCGCAAGATCGTGCACGATCTCGTTGCCGAGCGCGGGCTGACATCGGAGTCGTACGGCGAAGGCGCTGACCGCCACACGGTGATTCGCCGCCGCTGAGTCGTCGCACGAGCGCCGGTACGCCGCATTTCAGCGGATGCCGGCGCTCTGCGTTTCACGTGAAACGCCCAGTTCGGGCCGAGGCGTCCCATCGCAGTCGTCCTGAGATGATTGGCGCGCTGCGGTCTTGTGCCTGGATCATGGTTCTTCCGCAGACCGCGCCGCGAACGAATCGTCTTCGGCGCCGTCACCACCTTCACCATCGGAGCACGGATGATCGAGCCTGAACCCGACGCCGCTGTCACGATCTTCGGCGACCGCATCGACCTCGCTCGAGCGTTCACGGAGGCGCTCGCCGAGCACGGCGAGGAGCGGGGACTCATCGGACCCCTCGAGGTGCCTCGCCTGTGGTCGCGACACATCCTGAATTGCGCTGTCGCCGCGCCGTTGTTCTCGGGGCGAGTCGGTGATGTGGGTTCAGGGGCAGGCTTGCCCGGGCTGGTGCTTGCGATCGCGCGGCCCGACGTCGAGTGGGTGCTGATCGAGCCGATGGAGCGACGCGTGGCGTGGCTGGAGGAGCAGGCATCGAACCTCGGGTTGGACAATGTCGAGGTTGTGCGGGCGCGCGCCGAGGACTGGGCGTGGGGTCGATCGCTGGATGCCGTGACGGCGCGGGCCGTGAGCGCGCTGCGCACGCTGATCCCGCTCACCGCGCCGCTCGTGCGCGAGGGCGGTGAGCTGGTGCTGCTGAAGGGGGCCGGCGCAGCCAACGAGATCACCGCCGCCGAAAAGCAGATCCGACGGTTCACACTGAGCGACGTGCACGTCGAGGTGATCGGGGAGGGCTTGTTGGAGGAACCCACGCGCGTGGTGCGGGCCACCGTCAACTAGCCGCTCCTTCGACGGCGTTCCGGCGGCTTGTTTCACGTGAAACACCGAGGGACGTGGGGCAGACCGGTCTGATTCTGAGCGGTTGTTTCGGATTGTCGGGTCTCGCACCTCGCCACCATCGGTCGCCGACGATCCGAGCTCGTTCTTGGAGCCTTACGCCCGAGGAACGCGACCTGCCGCGATCGCCGGGAGGCGGTGGCCTCGCTGGCGTTATCTCGTGCCGAGGAATCCGGGGCGATACCACCGGCGATGAGCTCGCTGGATCGTGTGCACCTCCGCTGCGCCAGATCGGTGATGACGGGAGATTCCGAACGGTTGTGGGCGGACGGGCGCGGGGCGCATCGGCCGGTCGGCTCAAAGCCTTCTCCGGCGCGATCTGCATCGGCGGAACGTCCGGCCGCTTCACCTTCCATTGTCGCGGCAGCGGCTACAGCGGCGGGGGGCTCGCTGTGACGGGGCGAAACGCACCGTATCTGGCCGCAGCGGGTCGGTCGGGGCTTCGATCGCTGCGGGCTTGGCGACGCGGTGTCCCCGCCCCCTGGGTCTTTCCCACAGGCCGCGCATGCGGCACGAGTTGCATGCAGGCCCGCGCTCGGACAGGGCGTCGGCGGTGGATTCCGCTCGGCGCCGCTCCCGCGAGGCACGGATCGGAGCAACACGGGGCCCACTGCCTTCTCGAATGTGCCGATGGTCGCACACCGCGGGTGTGTTTACCACGCCGCCCGGCCGTCCGTGTTGAAGGGGTCGCACTGCTTGCGCACGCCGAGCGGGACGGTGCCGACGCCTCCACGGTGTGGCGATCGACGTGACGTGGCAGCCTCACCCAATCGCACGCCGGTCCCCGCAGCCACCTTGATCTTCCGACGCCCGCGCACGCGGAGGTGGACGCATCCGCGCGTGGGGTGTTCTCTCGTGCACCTGGAGAGGTACATCACGCGGCACGTCGCGCGCCATGTCGCGCCCGTGGGAATCAATGCTCAGCAGCGCAGTGTGGGAGAAGCAGGACCTCTTCGAGCGGTTCCTCCCCGGAGGCAACCACACGCGGTGCTCACCTCGACAGCTTCACGTGAAACATCGCGATCCTCGAGTGTGGGAGTGCGCGCACCCAGTTGACATCGCACTACGGGATGCCAGCGCAGTGGACCAAGCCGACACGAGGCATCTCCTTTAGACGGCGGTCCGACTCCGCGAAGGAGCGCGCTTTGCCGGGACGATCAGTGGTCATGTCCCGGTGGACTCCGGAGGAGGGAACCTCACTCCCGACCAGTGCGGCGACACCGGGCGGTGCCGTATGGCGCCGGGGACGAACCCTCGCCCCGCGGCGATCGGCGCGTTGCTCCCGAGCGCGCGTGTTTCACGTGAAACACCGGGTGCGCGCGTCGGAAAGTGTGGTCCTCGTCCCCTCACCGGGCACCACGGCCCAGGCCTCGCTACAGCGCCGTCCTCTCGCCCGGACTGCCATGAGAAGAGTGTCATGCGAAGAGTGTCATGCGACGGGAGGGCAGGTCCTGCCTGGATAGTGTGAGGAGAGGTGCCGCGACGACGCGCCCGCATCGAGATCCACAAGTCGCGAGAGGTGATGTTTCACGTGAAACGAGGATTGTGGGCCTCGATCCTGCGGCTCTTCGGCGTCGGTTCGAAGAACAAGGCCGCGGACAGTCAGCCGACGCATCGACCGGTGACGCAAGCGGATCACCGGCAGTCGTCCGAGGGACCAGCCGCGGAGTTGGCGGAGCCGAACGGGGGATCTCGCCCTGCAGAACCATCCGCGGTCGCCGATGAGGCGAAACCTCTCGCGGAAAGAAGCGCGGGCGCAGCATCGACACCGGACGCATCAGACGTGAACGACAAGCAGCTTCGCCCGAACGCTTCCGCAGCCGCTGACAACGCCACGGCAAGAGGTGGCGACACGTCGTCCTCCGAGGACGTTCCCACCGGGGGCGGAGACGCGGAACCCCGCGAGGAGCAGCCTGACTCAGTGAACCCCGGCGCCGACGATGACGCGGATGCCGCCCGAGAGGACCACGCTTCGTCAGAACGATCCGCCGACGAAGGGGGAGTCGTCCCGGTCCCGATGACCGTGGGCTCCGCGGCTCTCGTGGCCGCCGTGGGGCCCGACGAAGTCACGAGCCATGACGCGAACGACGCCGATATCACCGACGATGATTCGGCGCCGGCGGGACGGGCAGGTGAACCGGGAGGTCACGACAAGTCAGCGGCGGTAGAGGATGACCGTCAATCGCCGGCACAAATGGGTGAGGGCGACGACGCGCCAAGAGCAGTGACTCCCTCAGGGACTGACGAAGAAGATCCCGCAGCCCCATCGGTGCCGGGTGAGCTGACCGGGACTGACGAGGACGTCTCGCGCGACGATTCGAATAGCGCCCTCGAAGTCGAGGAGTCGCCGCTGGATGACGGTCAAGACGGCGCGCCGGTTCCTGACGATCGACTCGGGATCGAAATCGGCCGCGGAGACGGGCTCGGCGAAGGCATCGGTGGCGAAGATCGGGCCGAGGTCGCGGTTTCTGGATGGGCGGCTCATGAGTGGCGGCTAGAGTGGAAGGCGGCCATGGACGAGCGCGAAGAAGAGGTGTTTCACGTGAAACCACCCGAGGACGCCGACGCCGCGGCATCCTTCTCGATCGACGACGAAGACACCCCGCTCGCTCGCGAACTCGCCTCACTGACCGCCCGCCGCCGCGCTCTCGACGACGTTTCGCTCGACCTGAGCGGCCACAGGACGCGCGTCCTCACCATCTCGAACCAGAAGGGCGGCGTCGGCAAGACGACGACCTCGGTGAACATCGCCGCAGCGCTTGCAGACCTCGGCGCGCGCGTGCTCGTGATCGACCTGGACCCCCAGGGGAACGCGTCCACCGCACTCAACGTGCCGCACAACGCCGACACCCCCAGTGTGTACGACGTGCTGATCGACGAGTTCCCCCTGGCTGACATCATTCAAGTGAGCCCTGAGTCTCCGAATCTGCTCTGCGCCCCGAGCACGATCCACCTCGCCGGTGCGGAGATCGAGCTTGTTTCGCAGGTCGCTCGGGAGCACCGACTTCGCACCGCGCTCGACGACTATCTCGCTTCGTCGGAAGAGCGCCTCGACTTCGTCCTGATCGACTGCCCACCGTCGCTCGGCCTGCTGACCATCAACGCGTTCACCGCGGCCCAAGAGGTCCTGCTCCCGATTCAGTGCGAGTACTACGCACTCGAGGGTCTCAGCCAACTGCTCGCCACCGTCCGGATGATTCAGAAGCACCTGAACCCGGAGCTGCGCCTCTCAACGATTCTGCTGACGATGTACGACGGGCGGACACGGCTCTCGCAACAGGTTGCCGAAGAGGTCCGGGCGCACTTCCCCAATGAGGTGCTGAACAGCGTGATTCCGCGGTCCGTGCGTGTTTCGGAGGCGCCGAGCTTCGGTCAGACGGTCATCGCATACGACGGGCAGTCCGCGGGTGCGGTCGCGTACCGCGAGGCGGCCGTCGAGATCGTCGCTCGTGGCGAGAGCGAACCAGTGGCCGAACAGGATTTCAGCGGGGCCGAGGCGGCCGTCGCCGAGAATGAGCACGTCTTGAGTGAAGGAGGCGCCTGATGGCGAAGCGCACTGGTCTGGGTCGCGGGATCGGCGCCCTCATCCCTACCGCCGAGCCGACCGAGGTGCGTCCGAGCGACGTGTTCTTCCCGCGGACGGTCGCCGAGGAGGATGTGCCGTCGTCGGCCGAGCTCGAGGAGCTGGTCGAGGTCCCCGGCGCGCGCCTCGTGCACATCGACCCGAACGCGATCGTCCCGAACCCCCGCCAGCCGCGAACCCACTTCGACCCCGACGACCTGGCGGAACTCGTCCACAGCGTGCGGGAGTTCGGCGTGCTGCAGCCGGTCGTCGTGCGCGACAAGGGCGACGGCACGTACGAGCTCATCATGGGGGAGCGCCGCACTCGAGCCGCCCGAGAGGCGGGCCTCGAGTCGATCCCGGCGGTCATCCGTGACACCGCCGACGAGCACCTCCTGCGCGACGCCCTCCTCGAGAACCTGCATCGTTCCGAGTTGAACCCGCTCGAAGAGGCATCCGCGTACCAGCAGCTCCTCGAGGACTTCGGCATCACGCAGGAGGAGCTCGCCGCCCGCATCGGCCGCTCGCGTCCGCAGATCAGCAACACGATCCGCCTTCTCAAGCTGCCGCTGCCCGTGCAGCAGCGTGTCGCCGCCGGCGTGCTGTCGGCCGGCCACGCCCGCGCGATTCTGTCACTCGACACCCCCGAGGCAATGCAGCGCCTCGCCGACAAGATCGTCAACGAAGACCTCTCGGTGCGTGCGGCCGAACTCGCCGCCAAGAGCCCGGATGCGGGCACGCGACGTGTTCCGAAGCCACAGGCGGGCAGCCGCCAGGCCCACCTGAACGATGTTGCCGCGCGCCTCGGTGACCGACTCAACACACGCGTCCGAATCTCGCTTGGTGCGAGAAAAGGCCAGATCAACATTGATTTCGCAAGCATCCAGGATCTCAACCGGATCCTCGCGGAGATCGGCGAATCGGAGTACGGGGCGCTCTAACGTCACCGGACCGCTTCGGTGCGGCGGTGCGAGCGGGCCGCAACGGCGATGCCTTCTCGCCCGACACGCCCACACACGCCGCGACGTCGTCGGGAGCATTTACGCTTGACCAATGACGACGCACGAGCAGTTGCCGCGCAAGCGGGCGAGTCTCGAACTGCTCCGTGCCGAGGCGACCGATGAACTGTCGGTCCTTGTCGATGAGCGGCTCCGCGCCGGCGAAGACCCGTGGGACTTCATGGAGGATCTGCCCACGGTCGACGAGCTCGTCGTCTTGATGCTGCGCGCCGAGAACATCGCCGCGAACGGTGGATCGCCGCCCAACGCGGCGCGCCACTACCGCGTGCTTCGGCAGATCGCGCTCGACTATCCGCCGCTCACGCGTGCGGTATGGCGCCTGCTGGGCGATGCTGGTGCCCCCCGTCGGTGGGACGCGGTAGTGCGAGCAGACGCCTCATAGCCGCATCCGCAACCTGCACAGACCAGACGAAAGCCCCGGTCGGCGCGAACGCCGACCGGGGCTCTCGTCTTTGCGACTGGAGATCTCAGCCGATGAACTCGGCGAGGTCCTGCTCGAGCGCGAACTTCGGCTTGGCACCGATGATCGTCGTCTTGACCTCGCCGCCCTGGAAGACCTTCATCGCGGGGATCGAGGTGATCCGGTACTGCATCGCCAGGTCGGGGTTCTCGTCGACGTTGAGCTTGAGGATCGTGATCTTGTCGGGGTGCTCGGACTGGATCTCGTCCAGGACGGGCGACACCATGCGACACGGGCCGCACCACTCGGCCCAGAAGTCCACGAGCACGGGGCCCTCGGCCTGAAGCACGTCCTGCTCCCACGTCGCGGACGTCGTCGCCTTGGCGGTCATGTTCTCTCCTTCAGTCGGAAGTCAGTCTCTGTGATAACGCCAGCGGCACCCCGATTGTTCCGGTGCGCCGACCCGGCCGCCGCGAGTGGTCAGACCGTCGCGTCGGCTCCTGCGAGGTTCTCGATCTGGTCGCCGCGCACGTCCGGTTCGCCGGCCTCACCCCGTGCCGCGAGGTAGTGCTCGACGTCGAGCGCGGCGACCGTGCCGCTGCCCGCCGCCGTGACCGCCTGACGGTACGTCGGGTCGATGACGTCTCCGGCCGCGAACACGCCCGGGACGGACGTGCGCGACGACCGGCCGTCGACCCACACGGTGCCTTCGGGCGTGAGGTCGAGCTTGCCGTGCACGAGGTGGACGCGCGGGTCGTTGCCGATCGCGACGAACACGCCGTCGAGCGCGAGCTCCGACGTCGAGCCGTCGACCGTGTTGCGCAGCACGACGCCTGTCACGGCGTCGTCGCCGAGGATGTCGACGACCTCGCTGTTCCAGACGAACTCGATCTTCTCGTTCTTGAACGCGCGCTCCTGCATGATCTTCGAGGCACGCAACTCATCACGACGGTGGATGATGTACACCTTGGACGCGAACTTCGTGAGGAACGTCGCCTCCTCCATCGCCGAGTCGCCGCCGCCGACGACCGCGATGACCCGCTCGCGGAAGAAGAACCCATCACACGTGGCGCAATACGACACACCGCGCCCGGACAGGCGGGACTCGCCCTCGATGCCGATCTTGCGGGGCGCGGAGCCCGTCGCGAAGATGAGCGCATCGGCCTCCTCGACCTTGCCTGAGCCCAGCTTGACGCGCTTGACCGGTCCTTCGATGTCGAGCTCGACCGCGTCGTCGTAAAGGACCTCGGCGCCGAAGCGCTCGGCCTGCTCCTGCATCTTGGTCATCAGGTCAGGGCCCTGGATGCCCTCGGGGAAGCCCGGGAAGTTCTCGACGTCGGTCGTGTTCATGAGCTCACCACCGGCCTCGACCGAGCTGGCGACGACGAGTGGATTGAGCTTCGCCCGAGCCGCGTAGATGGCTGCGGTGTAACCCGCCGGCCCCGATCCGATGATGATGACCTGACGCACAAGCGCCCCTTTCATGGTTCCGGATGGTTCAACACATGGTAGCCGCGCGGCATTCCGGGTCCCTGAAGGCGTTCCACGGGACGAAAACCGAGCTTCGTCTCGCTTCGCTTGCTCAGCGACCGGGCGTCCTCATCGGCGGAGAACCCGCCGCACGACCTGCGTTGCGACCTCCAGTTCGGGAGCGCGCAGGAGGGCCAGCATCCCGACGTATACGGCGATGGACACGATCCCGATCGCCGCGGCGCCGACCGCCCCGAGGAGCTTGTCCGAGGCCGTCCAGCCGTCGACGCCGCCGAACAGCACGAAGACCAGCCATCCGACGCCGGCCGCCGGGATCGCTGCGAGCGTGAATCGTCCGAGCGCGAAGAGCCACGACGCCGTGCCGATCCGTCCCAGTTTCCGCTCGAGCAGCCACGTCGCGATCACGACCTGAACGATGCTCGCGAACGACTGGCCGAGCGCCACGCCGGCCGCGAGGGACTCCACCGGCAGGAGTGCCCGAGCGGTCCACGCGGTGGCGATGACGAGTGCGCACTGCACGATCGTGAAGAAGAAGGGGGTGCGCGTGTCGTTGTACGCGTAGAACGTGCGTTGCACGACGAACAGCACCGCGAGGGGGATGAGTCCGACCAGGAAGCACACGAGCACGGCCGCTGCCCCGACCGCCTCTTCGCGGCTCCCGGTGAAGATGCGGGATGCGGGCACGGCCGCTGCGGCCAGCGCGAAGGTCGCGATCACGATGAAGACGCCGAGGGTGCGGATGCTGCGCCCGATGTCGGATCGGACGTCATCGCTGCGACCCTTTGCGGCGTGCTCGCTGAGCTGGGTGAAGTAGGGCGTCCCGATCGACAGCACGATGATCGAGTAGGGGAGCATGAACAGCAGCCACGCGTTCTGAGACACGAAGATGCCGGGGTTGCGTTCGGCTGCCTCGGACAGCACCTGCGACTGGATCAGGCCGGCGATCTGCCCCGCGACCACCATCAGGAACGTCCAGCCCGCGAGACGGCCGATGTGGTTGAGGCCGACGCCGCGCCAGCGGAAGTCGGGCCGCACGTGCAGGCCTGTGCGCCGCCAGAACAGCAGCAGGATCAACGCCTGCACGACGATGCCGGCCGTGGCCGTGCCGCCCAGGAGCGCGATCATGTCGGGCGTCCATTCGCTGACGGCCTGAGTCTGCCCGAACAGGAGGATGAAGACGATGAAACCGGCGATCGAGACGACGTTGTTCACGATCGGTGCCCACGTGAACGGCCCGAAGACCCTTCGTGCGTTGAGGGACTCCCCGACCAACGCGTACAGCCCGTAGAAGAACACCTGAGGCAGACACCAGTACGCGAACGCGGTCGCGAGCGCCTGCTGCGCGGGCGGGAACTCGGGGGCGTAGAGCTGCACGAGCCACGGCGCGGCGACGACCGCGACGACGGTGACCGCAAGGAGCGTGACGGTGCCGAGAGTGAAGAGCTTCGAGATGAACGCGCGGCCGCCGTCGTCGTGGGCGGCCGCCTTCACGATCTGCGGCACCACGACAGCCGACAGCAGACCAGTCGACACGATCGCGTAGATGTTGTTCGGCAGTTGGTTGGCGATCGCGAACGCGTTCCCCGCACCCGAGGTCGCGCCGATCGCCGACACGAGCACGATCGCTCGGAGGAATCCCGTCAGCCGCGAGACGACGGTTCCGGCGCCGATGAGTGCGCTCGCGCGACCGATTCCGCTCACGATTCCGCCTCGTCCTCGTCGCGAGGCGCGGACTCACCGCGGGCGGAACGGGTCGCGGCGTCCGCCTTTCGCTGTCGCGCCCGCAGGACGGTGCGCACGACACCCAGCCCGAGCAGGGCCGCGACGATGATGCCCAGGGCGACGGTGCCGACCGTCTCCCACTCCGCGCGCACCCACACGTCGGCGGACTGGGGATCGCCGATCTGCTCGAACGTGCGGCTGCGCAGCTGGAGGTCGACCGTCACCTCGCCGCTTCCGACGCGGGCCTGCACCGGCACCTCGACGCGCGTGTTGCTCGCGGCGCTCGCGGTCACCTGGGTCGCCTCCTGCACGTCGAGGCGCAGGTCGTCGGGTGATGCGTAGAGCACGACGTTGACGGGGTACGGGAGCTCGTTGCGCACCCACACGGGCACGCCCGCACCGTACGCGAAGAGCTGGATCGTGCTGGGCGGGAGGATTCCGACGGAGTCGAGGGTCGCGCGCGTCCGCTCGCGATTGTCCGCGAGTGCCACCTGCCACGGCGTCGGGTCGGGCAGCCACCCGTTGCCGAGGAGCTGCAGCAACTCGGCGCGCTGCGGACCGGTGAGCAGCGAGGGATCGTCGAGGATCGTCGCGAAGCGCGTGACCTCGTTCTCGTCGGCCGTCAGCGCCGCAACCGCGCTGGTGCGCGCCTGGTCGGGCTCCGCGTCCGGGAGCTGCGCCGCCCGAGGCGGCTCGGCGGTGAGCAGTGGGAGCGACGCCTCGGCCGCGCGCGGCGCATCCGCCGCCGCGTTGATCGCCGCACGCATCGAGGTGTGCGATCGGACGGCGCCGCGGTCGAGCGTCACGAGGATAGATGCTCCCGCGGACTCCGCCATCGCGAAGGCGAGGTACGCCGTCGCGGCCGTGAGCGGGGCGCCGCGCCCGGCCGTGCCGTCGAACGACGAAGCGGCGTGCAGAGCGGCCGACACGTCGGCGTCGTAGACGAGCAGGTCGGCATCGCCGGATGCCGCGTGAGCGGTCACCGTTCCCCCGCCGCGCCCGGCGGCGGTGTCGCTCGACGACAGGACTGTGAGAGCGGGATCGTCCTCGGTGCCGAGCGCGGCGAGGGCGTCCACGACCGCGGCACTCGCGGTCCCGGTCGCCGGCCAGTACACGTTCGAGCGCGAGGCGCCGACATCGAGGAGCTCGTCGAGGGTCGGGAGTACTGGCGCATCCGGGTCGGCCGTGGGTGAGGGGCTCGTCTCGGGAGATGCCGTCGGCGACGGGCTTGCGTCGGCGGTCGGCGAGGGTGTGGGCGCCGGGAAGTCCGCCGCGTCCATGTACGCGGTGAGCGACGTCGGCGCGAGCGGGTCGATGCCGGCGTTGACCTGGGCTGCGACATCCGCGTCGCCGTACTGCAACGCGAAGCGCGCGTTCGGAAGCGATTCGAGCCGCTGCAGCCACGCGAGAGCGGATTCGGGGGCGGCGGCGCCCAGAACGCGGATCGCAGCGAGGATCGCGGGGTCGATCGCAAGGATCGCGGAGGTGCCGGTCACGCCGTCGAGCTGGTTCGCGAGAGAGCCCCCGGGTGCCGTGAGCGCCTCGAGCTCGTCGGCGGAGAGCAGCCCCTCGGTGAGCGGTGGCGCCGTGATCGGAACGAGCACCCCCACGCCGACCGCCGGCGACGCGTCGTCGGGCACGATCATGGCGCTCGTGGAGACGAGCGGACCCGACGGGAGGTCGTATGTCGCGACGAGCGGATACACGCCCGGCTGGAGACCCGCAAGACCCGCGTGATCGGCGGGGACCGCGATCGCGGCGGACTGCTCGTTGCCGGGCTCGATCGCGTCGAGGACGATGTCGGCGACCGGTGCGACCGTCACCCCGTCGACGTCACCGGCGAGCCAGGCGCGCAGCGCGGTTCGGCTGGGAAGCGCATCGCGGCCGAGCGCGAGCGTGACCGCGCCCGAGGGCACGGTCACCGGAGTCTCGTTGCGTACCGCGACAGACACGGTGAGCGCTTCGCCCGGCCGCACGACGCCGTTGCCGACGGGCGCGAGCGTGAACCTCGTCTCACCGGTGCTCGTCGGGGTGGGAGTGGGGGTCGGTGAGGCATCCGCTGCCGCCGCGATCGGAACGCCTGGAAGCACGATCGCCGTGACCAGCGCCACGACCACACCGACCGCTGCGAGCGCGCCGGCATAGCGTCGGCGCGCCGGGCGTCCGGGCGATCCCGGTGCAGGGGAGGTCACGGTCATGCTTGGGGGGTTTCGCTCCTGTGCGATACACGACCGCACGATCTCGTGTGATTCTACGGGTCGGGGTTGGGCGCATCCGGTGAGGCGGGGCGGATCGGGGTTGAATGGACGCCGTGACGCCGAACCCCGACCCCGACCTCTGCCGCGCGCTCGCCGAAGACCTTCGCGGCGCCGGGTTCACGTCGGAGGCCGTGCGCTCGGGGTGGGGCGCGGCGGCGGACGACGCCGTCGTGCGCGGACTCCGCGGTCCCGCGCTTCGAGGTCTCGCGGGCCGCGACGACGCGGTCGCGGTGCTGTCTCGGCTGTTCGTCCTCGGAATGCCGCAACCCGCCGCAGAGGTTGCGCGGTCGCTGCCACGCACGGGCGTCGAGGGTCTCGGCGCGCTCGGCCTCGCGGAGGTCGTGACGGTGGGCGACGGTGATCCGGATGTGCGTCCTCTCGCCCTCATCCGCCCGCAGTCGTTCTCGGACGCCGGCGGAGACGGGCAGTGGTGGATCGCGAGCGACCTCGATGAGACCGCGCTCGCCGGCCCGCTCCCGGAGGACCACGTGCTCGGGGTCGGAGGTGCATCACTCACGCTCGCGGCGATCCAGCTGCCCACGCCTGCGAATCGGGCGCTCGATGTGGGCACCGGATGCGGCATCCAATCGCTCCGTGCGCGACGGGCCCTGTCGCACGTGGTCGCGACCGACATCTCCGAACGCGCACTCTCCTATACGCGGATGAACGCGCTGCTCAACGGCATCGACGGAATCGAGACCCGCAACGGAAGCCTCTTCGAACCGGTGTGCGGCGAGGTGTTCGACCGCATCGTGTCGAACCCGCCCTTCGTCATCACGCCCCGGCGCGACGACGTGCCCGAGTACGAGTACCGCGACGGCGGCATGGTCGGAGACGATCTCGTCGCCGCCTTCGTCGGACAGGCGGGCGAGCGCCTCGCGCCGGGCGGCGTCGCGCAGCTGCTCGCGAACTGGGAGAGTCGCGACGGCACGCCGGGCCTCGACCGCGTGCGCGCGTGGGTCGAGGCATCCGCGGTCCCGCTCGACGCGTGGGTCGTCGAACGGGAGTCGCTCGATCCGCTGGCGTACGCCGAGCTGTGGGTCCGCGACGGCGGGACGATCCCCGGCACGCCGGCGTTCGGGCGGCTCATCGACGCGTGGCTCGACGACTTCGCAGCGCGGGCAGTCACTGAGATCGGCTTCGGGTACGTGCTGCTGCGGCGCCCGGCCGAGGGTGAGCCGACGCTCGCGCGGTACGAACGCGTCGCACAGGCGGTGCCCGACCAGGCGGGGCTCGGCGAGCACCTCGCGCAGGCGCTCGCGGCCCACGATCGGCTCTCGCGGCTGGATGACGCGGAGGTCGCGGCATCCGTCTTCTCCGTCGCCCCCGATGTGACCGAGGCGCGTCATCATCGTCCCGGAGAGGCCGACCCCACCGTGATCGAGCTGCGTCAGGGCGGCGGGTACGGGCGCACACTCTCCGTCGACCCGGCACTCGCGGCTCTCGTCGGAGCGTGCGACGGCGAGCTTCCGGCCGGTGTGCTGATCGACGCGATCGCCGAGCTGCTCGACGCGGATGCCCCAGCGCTGCGTCGAGAGCTGCTTCCGCGCGTGCGGGAGCTCGCATTCACAGGATTCCTCGTCTTCGCCTGATCGAGCAGGGTCGGCCACCCTCCGTCGCGCGCGGGAGGGCAATGTATACCAAACCTTTACAAACGGACCATTGACGCGGGGTGTCGGAGCACGGCAATATCTCGGCTCAGGCGCGCCGATCCGGTGCGTCGAGGCGTCGTACTTCGTGCTGGGGAGTTCGAGTGGGTACGGCGCACTCTGGGAAGGGCTCGGGGGTGCGGGAAAGATAGACCACGCCGCCGACGGGCCGGCAGCCGACCCGACGGTGACGGGCATCCCGTCGGCGGCGGCGGCTTCGCGCGCCGGGGTCGCGCGTGCCTCTCGGTAGGCTCGATCCATGCTCAACATGGCCGAGGGCATCGCGCGCCTCGGCGCGCTCGCCGAGTCTCCCGTCGTCTCAACGCTCGGTCGTGCGTTCGCCGATGCCGGGTTCGAACTGGCGATCGTCGGCGGTCCCGTGCGGGACGCACTCCTCGGTCGCGACGTGCACGACCTCGACTTCACGACCGACGCCCGGCCCGACGACATCCTGCGCGTCGTGAAGCCGATCAGCTCCGCGCAGTGGGACATCGGCCGCGACTTCGGCACGATCGGCGCGCGCGTCAAGGGCGAGCAGGTCGAGGTCACGACCTTCCGTGCCGACAGTTACGACGGTGTCACGCGCAAGCCGACGGTCGAGTTCGGCGACACCCTCGAGAGCGACCTCGTGCGCCGTGACTTCACGGTGAACGCGATGGCGCTGCGGGTTCCCGGACGCACGCTCGTCGATCCGACGGGCGGTGTCGAAGACCTCGTGGCCGGGCGACTGCGCACGCCGGTCGATCCCGCGGTGAGCTTCGGCGACGACCCGCTGCGGATGCTGCGCGCCGCGCGCTTCGCGTCGCAGCTGGGCTTCGCGGTCGACCCCGACACGGAGGCGGCGATCGCCGACCTGCGGCAGACCCTGTCGATCGTGAGCCCCGAGCGCATCCAGGGCGAGCTCGTGCGGCTTCTGCAGACCGACGACCCGGGGCGCGGCATCCGCATTCTCGTCGAGACCCACCTCATCGACGAGTTCCTGCCCGAGATCCCCGCGCTGCGGCTCGAAGTCGACGAGCACCACCACCACAAGGACGTCTACGAGCACACCCTCACGGTGCTGCGTCAGGCGATCGAGTTGGAGAAGTCGAGGAATCCGGATGCCGCACCCGACGTCCCCCTGCGCCTCGCGGCGCTGCTTCACGACATCGGCAAGCCCGCGACCCGCCGGCTTGAGCCCGGCGGCGGGGTGACGTTCTACCACCACGACCTCAAGGGCGCGCGCATGGCGCGCAAGCGCCTGCAGGCGCTGCGGTTCGACACCGACACGATCAACTCCGTGGCGCGACTCATCGAGCTGCATCTGCGGTTCTTCGGCTATGCCGAAGGGGCCTGGACGGACTCCGCGGTGCGCCGCTATGTGCGCGACGCCGGTCCCGAGCTCGATCGGCTGCACATCCTGACGCGCGCCGACGTCACGACGCGCAACCGCCGCAAGGCCGCGCGCCTGGCGTCCGCATACGACGACATCGAGCGACGCATCGCGGAGCTTGCGGCCCAGGAGGAGCTCGACGCGATGCGTCCCGAGCTCGACGGGAACCGCATCCAGGAGATCCTCGGCATCAAGCCCGGGCGCGAAGTCGGGGAGGCGTACAGGTTCCTTCTCGACCTGCGTCTCGACGAGGGACTCCTCGGCGAAGAAGAGGCCGAGCGGCGGCTTCGCGAATGGTGGGCGGCGCGCGGCTGATCGGTTTCAGTCTGGTTACGAAATCTTCACCGGATTTCCGGATACGCCTGGTCGGAGAGAGGATTGCGGGTGGACCGCGCCTACCCCGCGCGGTCGTCCCCAATCAGCAGAGGTGTACAGAATGTCACTGCATCACAGCGCGCGCGGCCGTCTCGGCCTCGCGATCGGGGCGCTCGGCGCCTCGGCCATCCTCCTCGCCGGCTGCGCCGGCGGCGGCGGCGGCAACGGCGGCGACGGCGACGCGTCGGGTGAGCCGATCATCGTCGGCACCACCGACAAGGTCACCACGCTCGACCCGGCCGGCTCGTACGACAACGGCTCGCTCGCGGTCCAGACGCAGGTCTTCCCGTACCTCGTCAACACCGACTACAACAGCACCGAGGTCGTGCCCGACCTCGCCGAGTCGGCGGAGTTCACGTCCGACACCGAGTACACCGTGACGCTGCCCGAGGGCCTCAAGTGGGCCAACGGCAACGACCTCACGTCGTCGGACGTCAAGTTCTCGTTCGAGCGCAACATCGCGATCGCCGACCCGAACGGCGCGTCGAGTCTGCTGTACAACCTCGACAGCATCGAGACGCCCGACGAGACGACGGTCGTCTTCAAGCTGAAGTCGCCCAACGACCAGGTGTTCCCGTTCATCCTGACGAGCTTCCCCGGCGCGATCGTCGACGAGGAGGTCTTCTCGGCCGACTCGATCACGCCCGACCAGGACATCGTCGACGCGAACGCCTTCGGCGGCCCGTACTCGATCACGTCGTGGGACTTCAACAAGACCGTCGAGTTCACGCCCAACGAGAACTACCAGGGTCTGCTCGACGCCCCCGCCAACGAGGGCGTCATCCTGCAGTACTTCGCGGAGTCGTCGAACCTGAAGCTCGCCGTGCAGGAGGGTGACGTCGACGTGGCGTACCGCAGCCTGTCGGCGACCGATGTCGACGACCTCTCGGGCAACGACAACGTCCAGGTCATCGACGGCCCCGGCGGCGAGATCCGCTACATCGTGTTCAACTTCAACACGCAGCCGTACGGCGCGACGACGCCCGAGGCCGACCCGGCCAAGGCGCTCGCGGTGCGTCAGGCGATCGCCGACCTCATCGACCGCGACGAGATCTCGGAGCAGGTCTACAAGGGCACCTACACGCCGCTGTACTCGTACGTGCCCGAGGGCTTCGCGGGTGCGATCGAGGCGCTCAAGCCGCTGTACGGCGACGGCAACGGCGGCCCCGACGCCGAGAAGGCGGCTGCTCGCCTCGAGGAGGCCGGCGTCGAGACGCCCGTCGCCCTCAGCCTGCAGTACAGCCCCGACCACTACGGCCCCTCGTCGGGTGACGAGTACGCCATGGTCAAGTCGCAGCTCGAGGAGAGCGGCCTGTTCACCGTCGACCTCAAGTCGACCGAGTGGGTCCAGTACTCGGAGGACCGCACGTCGGACGTGTACCCCGCGTACCAGCTCGGCTGGTTCCCGGACTACTCGGACGCCGACAACTACCTGACGCCGTTCTTCCTCACGGAGAACTTCCTGGGCAACCACTTCAGTGACGCCCAGACCGAGGAGCTCATCCTCGCGCAGGCCGTCGAGACCGACCCCGATACGCGCACGCAGATGATCGAAGACATCCAGTCGCGCGTCGCCGAGCTGCTCTCGACCCTGCCGCTCCTCCAGGGTGCTCAGGTGGCCGTCGCAGGCACCGACGTCGACGGGGTCATCCTCGACGCGTCGTTCAAGCTCCGCTTCGCCCCGATCACCAAGTAAGGCTGCGGTGCAGTCGATGGGGCGGTCCGCTCGCCGGGCCGCCCCATCGCCATGCGGCCCAAGCTCTTAAGCGCCGAGGCATCCGCCCTTTCCCGCGTTCTCCGATAGATAGGCTCCACCCATGACCACGAGCGAGGTCGCACCCGTCGATCAGCCGCCACCCCTGCTCGCCGCATCGCGGTCGAAGTCGGGAGGAGGCAAGTTGGGCCGCTACCTCCTCACGCGGTTCCTGCTCATCTTCGTGACGGTCGCGATCCTGGTGACGGTCGTCTTCTTCATGATCCGCCTCACCGGCGACCCGATCACGGCCGCGCTGGGCGGACGACTCCCCGCCGACCAGCTCGCGGAGAGGATCCGCGAAGCGGGCTTCGACCGGCCGATCATCGTCCAGTACATCGAGTACCTCGGCCAGATCTTCACGGGCGACTTCGGCACCACTCTCACCGACCGCCAGCCCGTCATCGACGTGCTCGTGCGGTACGGCACCGCGACGGCCGAGCTCGCCTTCTACGCGCTGATCGTCGCGTTCGTCGTGGGCATCCCGCTGGGCCTCGTGGCCGCGGCCAAGCGCGACAAGGCACCGGATGCGGCGCTCCGCGTCGGCGCGATCCTCTTCTACGCCACTCCCGTGTTCTTCTCCGGCCTCGTGGCGAAGCTCATCTTCTCGGTGTGGCTCGGGTGGTTCCCCGTGAGCGGGCGCGCGAATGTGCGAACCGAGATCGCCCTCAACCGCAGCGGCGGATCCGGCTTCTACATCATCGACGCGATCGCGTCGGGCAACCCCGCCTATGTGCAGGACGTCCTCGCCCACGCGGTGCTTCCCGCCATGACGCTGGGCCTCGCGATCGCGGGCGTCTTCCTGCGCCTCGTGCGCACCAATGTCATCGGCACATTCAACATGCCGTACATCGACGCCGCCCGTTCGCGCGGCGTCTCGGAGTACCGACTCGTGCGCAAGCACGCGTACAAGCCCGCGCTCATCCCGATCGTCACGGTGATCGGTCTGCAGATCGCGATCCTGCTCGCCGGGGCCGTGCTCACCGAGACCACGTTCGAGTGGCAGGGCATCGGCTTCCAGCTCGCCCGCTACCTCGCCGCACGCGACTTCGTCGCGGTGCAGGCGATCGTCGTGATGATCGCGATCATCGTCGCCGTGACGAACTTCATCGTCGACGTCATAGCCGCGTTCCTCGACCCGAGGGTGAGGTACTGACATGGCAAAGCGCGGATTCGTCGACCGTCTTCCGGTCGTCCACCAGCTGCGTCAGAGCGTCGGGCTCCAGCGGGGCATGCTCGTGGCCGGCCTCGTGCTCGCTCTCGTGTTCCTGCTCGTCGCGCTCCTCGCGCCGTGGCTCGCCCCGTACAGTTACAACCAGCTGCGCGGTCCGGACGGACTGTTCGGGTCGCAGCAGCCGCCGAGCCCCGAACACCTGCTCGGCACGACGGTCGGCGGTTACGACGTGCTCTCGCGCACCATCTGGGGCGCCCAGACCGCGCTGTTCGTCGTGGTCGTCGCGATCCTGCTGTCGGTGTTCATCGGGATCCTGCTCGGTCTCATCTCCGGGTACGTCGGCGGATGGCTCGACCGCGTGCTCGTCGTCATCGCCGATGCGATCTACTCGTTCCCGTCGCTGCTGCTCGCGATCGTCGCGGCCATCGCGGTGAGCGGCGGCCAGTCCGGCCTCGTCCCCGGGGTGCTCTCGGCGGCGATCGCGATCACGGTCGTCTTCATCCCGCAGTACCTGCGCGTCGTCCGCGCTGAGGTCGTCCGTGTGAAGTCCGAGGCGTTCGTCGAGTCGGCCAAGGTCATCGGAGCGAGCACGTGGCGCATCATGTTCCGTCACGTGCTGCGCAACTCGACCCGGTCCCTTCCGCTCATCGTGACGCTCAACGCGTCCGAGGCCATCGCGACGCTCGCCGCTCTCGGCTTCCTCGGCTTCGGCATCGAGCCGACGGCCGCGGCCGAGTGGGGGTACGACCTCAAGGAGTCGATCGGTGACGTGTCGGCCGGCATCTGGTGGACGGCGATCCCGCCGGGCACTGCGATCGTGCTGACGATCCTGGGCATCACTCTCATCGGCGAGAGCCTCAACGACCTCGCCGACCCGCGCCTGCGCGCGCGCCGCCGTGCGGCGAAGCAGACGCCCGCCGACGCGGTGGCCGCGAGCCAGCCGGTCGCGCGCGAGATCATGGGAGAGGTGGAGTGATGACCGTGGCATCCGATTCCGTCGCGGTCGAGATCCGCGATCTCGACGTCACCTTCGCGACCGACGCCGGCGAGGTCCGGGCCGTGCGGGGTGTCTCGCTCGACGTGCGCCGTGGGGAGGTGCTCGCGATCGTGGGCGAGTCCGGCAGCGGCAAGACCGTGACGTCGCGCACGATCCTCGGCCTCCTGCCCGAGACCGCCACGATCGGCGGCGCCGTCATCCTCGACGGCACGGACGTGGCGAAGATCGACAGGAAGGAGCTGCGCGAGATCCGCGGCTCCAAGGCGGCGATGATCTTCCAGGAGCCGTCGACCGCCCTCAACCCCGTCTTCACGGTCGGCTGGCAGCTCGCCGAAGGTCTGCGCGCGCACGGCAAGTACTCGAAGGCAGAGGCGAAGGCCAAGGCAGTCGAGATGCTCGGGCGTGTCGGCATCCCCGGCCCCGAGCGACGCGTCAACGACTACCCGCACCAGTTCTCGGGCGGGCAGAAGCAGCGCATCGTCATCGCGATGGCGCTCGCGCTCGACCCCACGGTGATCATCGCCGACGAGCCGACGACCGCCCTCGACGTGACCGTGCAGGCCGAGATCCTCGACCTGCTGCGCGACCTGCGCGATCAGTTCGGCACCGCGATCGTGCTCATCACCCACAACATGGGTGTCGTCGCCGACCTCGCCGACCGCGTCGCCGTGATGCTCGAGGGAGAGGTCGTCGAGACCGCTCCGGTCGGCGAGATCTTCGCCGCGCCGCAGCACGAGTACACGAAGCGCCTGCTCGCGGCGGTGCCGCGTCTTGAGATCGCCGACCGCACGCTCTCGGCAGAAGAGGCGGCCGGCGAGGCCGTCGTCGAGGCGACCGACCTCGTGATCGAGTACGCGGGGCGGTTCGGCCGATCCGCGTTCCGCGCCGTCGACCGCGTGAGCTTCCAGATCCGCCCCGGCGAGGTTCTCGGCCTCGTGGGCGAGTCCGGCTCGGGCAAGACCACCATCGGCCGCGCGATCGCGGGCTTGACCCCGGTCGCCGGCGGCTCACTGCGCGTGCTCGGCGTCGAGATGAACGGCGTCAAGGAGCGCGAGTTCCGCAAGCGCCGCAGCGAGCTCGGCTTCGTCTTCCAGGACCCCGCGACGAGCTTCAACCCGCTCCTGACGATCGCGCAGAACGTGGCCGAGCCGCTCATCGTCCACGGCAAGGCGACGGATGCGGCATCCGCCCGCCCCCGCGTCGACGAGCTGCTCGACGCGGTGCAGCTCAGCGGCTCTTTCGGCGACCGCTTCCCGCACGAGCTGTCGGGCGGTCAGCGCCAGCGCGCCTCGCTCGCACGGGCGCTCGCGCTCGACCCGAAGCTCCTGATTGCGGACGAGCCCACCAGCGCGCTCGACGTGTCGGTGCAGGCGCGCGTGCTCGACCTGTTCGCGGAGCTGCAGGAGAGCTTCGGGTTCGCGACGCTGTTCATCACGCACGACCTCGCGGTCGTGGACCTCCTCGCGCACAGCATCGTGGTGCTCCACCACGGCCGCATCGCGGAGGCCGGCCCGACGTCGCGGGTGCTCGGCGCGCCCGCCGACGCGTACACGCGTCGCCTGATCGCGTCGCTGCCCGTGCCCGACCCCATCGAGCAGGCGGCGCGCCGCGCCGAGTGGCGGGAGAGCTTCGGGCGCTGACGCCCCCGGTCGCTGAGCGAGTGCCGCGAGACGTCGCGCGCTCCACCGGCGGCATCCGCCAACCTTCCGAAATCAGGACATCTGGCGCAGTCAGGAGGGTTTCACGCGGAACGTCCTGTCTCGGCCAGATGTCCTGATCCGGGCGAGTGGGTGACGCAGCGCGCGGCGTCGGTCGGTGCCGGCCCGGCCGCGCCCGCCCGCGCTCAGCGGAAGAGCCCGTTGAACAGGCCACCGCCCAGGACGTTCATCACGAACCAGAGGATGAGCACACCGACGATGAGCACCCACGCGAGCGACGTCCGCTGCCTCAGTCGGCGTCCTTCCGGGGCGACGCCGGGCGGTGGGGGCGTGAGCACATGGTGCGGAACCGCGAACGGCACGGAGTCGGCCGCCGTCGTGAGCGCGTGCGCACCTGAGTCCGAGTCGGTCGCCGCGTAGCCGCTCGCGGATGCGGCGCGCGCCGCGGCATCCGCCCTCAGTCTGTCGTCGCGCCAGCGCGCCCACTGCGCGAACTTGTCGAGGAGCGCGCCCACCGCAGAGAAGAGCCACGCCCACGTCGCCGGATCGAGCGTGGACAGCGGGCGCTTCGCGTAGAGGAAGAGCCAGTCGTCGACGATCTCGACATCGAGCGCAGCAGCGTTGTCGATGAACCGCGCCATGATGTCGGGGGTGAACAGGTACAGCGCGTCGCGCTCGTATCCGTCAGGGCAGTAGAGCGAGAAGTACCGGTCGAAGTCGCCCTCGAGGCTGAGGCGCTGGCTGGACTTGAAGGCCGTGGGCAGGTTCGATCCGAACACCGCGTTGTTGCCCTTCGCGTCGAGCACGATGTGCGGCAGCGGAACGTCGAGCTTCACCGCGACGTACCCCCAATTGTGGGTTGTGCGGTTCTTGCCTGAGCCGGTCACGTATTGGTAGTTCGCGAACTCGACGAACCGCGGACGATGGCCGCGCACGAGGTCGGTCGCGACGCGCGAGTTGCCGATCGAGAAGATCATCCCCGGCAGCGGCGGAGCCGTGTGCCGCGGCTCGAACGTCATGCCGTTCGCGCGGGCGAAGCGGTCGAGGCGGTACCAGCGCTCGCGGCGCTTGCGCGGACCGCGTACGGCCGCGGCGATGACCACGACGGCGACGATCCCGATGAACACGAGCGGCAGGGCCATCGGCAGCAGCATCGCGACGTTGCCCGATCCGGCCGAGGCGACGGCGCTGAATATGGCCGTGAAGACGCTGACCACGACGCCGCCGAACACGACGAAGAAGACGACCGCGATCACGACGACGACGATCGTCGCGCCGGAGAAGCCGCTGGGGACGCGGCCCGACTCGCGCAGACTCCGCGCGAACTGCGAGACAGCCGCCCGGTCGACCGGCCCGGTGAGGGGTCGGGCGTCGAACGGGATCGGCGAAGTCATGCGGCCACGGTACCCGGTCGGGTGCGGCAGGATCGGATCACACCCGCTCCGCACGACGCCCAGGAGGCGCCCCATGCCCGCGAAGAACGACTCCGCGAGAGACCCCGACGACCTCGACGCGCTGCGCGCGGCATCCGACATCCTCGGGATCGACGCCCTGCTCACCCCGGAGGAGCGCGCCGTGCGCGAGCGCGTGCGGGCGTTCGTCGATGGGGAGATCCGCCCGCACATCGCCGACTGGTTCGATCGGGCGGAGTTCCCCGCGGAGCTCGCCCCCGAACTCGGACGGCTCGGCGTGCTCGGCATGACGATCGAAGGACACGGATGCCCCGGGCGCAGTGCCGTCGAATACGGGCTCGCCGCGCTCGAGCTCGAGGCGGGCGACTCGGGGCTGCGCACGTTCGCGTCGGTGCAGGGCTCGCTCGCGATGGGCTCGATCGATCGCTGCGGGTCGGACGAGCAGAAGGCGGAGTGGCTGCCGCGGCTCGCGCGCGGCGAGGCGATCGCGTGCTTCGCGCTGACCGAGCCGACGGCCGGTTCGGATCCGTCGAGTATGAAGACGTTCGCACGGCGCGCCGGCGGCGACTGGATCATCGACGGTGCGAAGCGCTGGATCGGACTCGCGTCGATCGCCCAGGTCGCGGTCGTGTGGGCCCAGACCGAGGAAGGGGTGCGCGGGTTCCTCGTGCCGACGGATGCGCCGGGTCTCGGCATCCGTGTTCTCGAGCCCAAGGGGTCGATGCGCGCGTCCATCCAGTGCGAGCTGTCGTTTGACGGCGTGCGGGTGCCGGATGCCGCACGCCTCCCCGGCGCGCAAGGCCTGCGCGCTCCCTTCGCGGCGCTGAGCGACGCACGTTATGGAATCGTGTGGGGAGCCGTCGGGGCCGCCCGCGACTCATTCGAGGCAGCGCTGCGGTGGTCGTTGCGCCGCGTGCAGTTCGGGCGTCCGATCGCCGGCTTCCAGCTCACGCAGCGCAAGCTCGTCGACATGGCGGTCGAGGTGCAGAAGGGCGCGCTGCTCGCGCTCCATCTCGGGCGTCTCAAGGATGCGGGCACGCTGCGCGCCGAGCAGATCTCGCTCGGCAAGCTCGACAGCGTGCGGCAGGCGATCGCGGTGGCGCGCGAAGCGCGCACGATCCTCGGTGGCGACGGCGTGCTGCTGGAGAACGCGCCGATCCGGCACGCGGCCAACCTCGAGTCGGTGCGAACGTACGAGGGCACCGACGAGGTGCACACCCTTGTGGTGGGACAGCACCTGACGGGCATCGCGGCGTTCCGCTGAGCCGCGCGCCCCCGGACTCGCCCGCGGGGTGCCGAGATTGCACGAGCTGCAAACGGATGCCGCATCCGGCGGTGATTCGCGCAATCTCGGTGCCTGGGTGCGGGCGCCCCGGGCGCCGGGGGCGCCGGTGCGCGGGGCGTCAGCGGTTCGCGTCGTCGGAGTCCCACGTGAG
>Ga0182741_1001129_pt1 | contig 36538 bp, 37 predicted proteins | sample eDN5th37CBELigOP_FD_128874 | JGI IMG/M metagenome (GOLD analysis project Ga0182741, IMG submission 128874) | Enriched Organic Plus compost microbial communities from Emeryville, California, USA - eDNA 5th pass 37_C BE-Lig OP (version 2) (version 2) ... | reverse complement strand
GACACCCACCGCCTCACGCCTTGGGGCAAGGCCATCTACAAACGACGCAAGGAGACGGTGGAGCGTTCCTTTGCCGATGCCAAGCAGTTGCATGGACATCGCTATGCCAGGTTCCGTGGCCTCCTCAAGGTCAGATGGCAATGCCTGCTGGCCGCGAGTGCCCAGAACATCAAGAAGATCGCAATGGCGCTCACCAAAGGGCCAAAACCGGCCAGCGCGTGAGCCGGATACACCCTTCTCAATCTGCGTCAAAACTCTGCCGCCCAAAACAGCATACTTTCCAGAACAAAACCCGCCGAAAATATCGGCGGGTTTGTCAGCGGTCTGAGGGGCCCGCAGGGCCCCTTCAGATTCACGTGCGTCAGGCAAATCAAGAGTTGCCCTTCAGACGCGCATTGCAAAGGCTGTAATAACCACCGCCCTTCTGCACCCACTTCAGGCCACCCAGCGCATTGGCGTCCTTCAAAGCGTGGTATTGATCGAGACAGGTGTGCATGCGAGCCTTGCCGGCGGATTCACTGGAATACTTCGCCGACACGGCGGTCGGGAACTTCACACCCTTCGGCGCGGCAATCGTCGGAGCAGCAGGTTCGGAATTGCCGTCCGTGCTGAGCGCAACCGGATCTGCGCCCGGACCACACTCAGCCTTGCGGAAATCGTTCCACTTCGCGCCATTGTCCGTACCGGCGTCCTTCGCTGCCTGATACTTCGCACTGCACTGTTTCATCGTCAGGCCCTTGGCGCTGTCGTCCGCTGCTGGAGCAGCGGTCTTCTTGGCTGGGGCAGCAGCTGCGGGCGCAGCCGGGGTTGTAGCAGCGGCTGCGTCGTCACCGCACTGAGCTTTGCGGAAATCGTTCCACTTCATGTTGCCAAGCGTGCCGGCATCCTTGGCCGATTGATACTTTGCGCTACATTCTTTCATCGTCAGCGCATTGGCAGGCGATGAAAAAGCGAACGCGGCGGCACTCATGATAATGGCTGTGCCGGCCATGGTTGTGATGGATCGAATAGACATCTTGTCACTCCTGTCGAATGCAGCTCTTGCAATCACCCGGCATGTTTCATGCCTTGCGATCTTGCTAATATAGAAGAACGGCAGACGTAATCGTTGCTCCAACCCGTTCCGCTTATACGTCAACATTGCGCCTCGCGAAGTTGACTGTCAATCATCTTCGCAATATTAACCTCGGCTCCAATACAAATTTTCTAACGAACTTTCTTTGCTCGTTATGGTCATGCGGACGTCGTGAAGTAAAATTATAGTACTTCGCACCTCATGTCCGATTTTTATTCGAACAGAGTTAAAATCCGGAAACGAGGCAGGTGATGAAGCGGATCATGATCATTGGTGGCGCCGGTTCCGGAAAATCGAGCCTCGCGCGTGCGCTCGGCGGCATTACCGGATTACCGGTCGTTCATATCGATACCCTCTATTGGCAGCCTGGCTGGGTCATGCGGCCACGCGATGAGATCGGCCGCCTCACCGTCGAAGCGGCAGATCAGGATGCATGGATATTCGAGGGCAATCATAGCGAAACTATGAATTATCGAGCCTCTCGCGCGGATATGCTCATTTTTCTCGATATATCAACCGGGCGGCGACTATGGCGGGTCCTGAAAAGAACCGCAAAGCATTATGGCTGCTCTCGTCCGGATATGGCGAAAGGCTGCGTGGAGCGCTTCGACTGGGACTTCCTGAAATGGGTGGCGGGCTATCGCAAGAACGGTCGTATTCGCGCGCTCGCCTTCCTGGACAAGGCACCTCGACATCTCGTCAAGCACCATTTGCGCAGTCAGCGTGACGTGGAGCGCTTTTTCTCGCAAATGAGGCGCGAAATAAAATAAAACAATCGCCCTCTCCGGTTGCGATAAATCCACAAAGCGGACCGCGAAATAACAATATTTCAAGCGGTGCGGAGGACCAAAGCGGCTGTTATATTAGCTCGTCTCCCAAGACTTTACGCTGCGTGCTCTGGCCTCCCCATCTGCACAGCGCGAACGCATGCACGCCGGATTTCTTTCCGGCATAGTAATCTTCTTGCCGGTCCGCCGGCTTCTCGCTGTTCTGGAGCTTACCCGTGGCCGATATCGCTGATAACGCCGCCCCACTCATCGATGCGTCAAAATCCGCCGCGCTCGACCGTCACCACCTCTATGAAGATGCGATGGCGATGCTGATCGGCACATCGTTCATCGCTCTGGGCATTACGCTTTACAGCCAAGCCGTACTGATGACGGGCAGTACTGCGGGTATTGCCCTGCTCATCCAATATGCGACGGGCACGGAATTCGGTTTGCTCTATTTCCTGATCAATCTGCCGTTCTACTACTTCGCGGTGCGTCGAATGGGCTGGGCATTCACAATCAGAACCTTTGTCGCAGTGGCGATGATGTCCGGTTTTGCGCGATTGATGCCACTGAGTGTTGATTTCTCAAGCGTCCATCCGCTTTTCGCCGCACTGATGGGCGGCACATTGATGGGTATGGGCGTGCTGGCGCTCTTCAGACATCGTTCCGGTGTCGGCGGCGTCAACATTCTGGCGCTCTATCTACAGGACACCTATGGGATAAGAGCCGGCTGGTTTCAGCTCGGCCTTGATGGACTGATCATGCTGGCCTCGCTGTTCTTTATTCCGTGGGAAAATATGGCGCTTTCCCTGATCGGCGCGATTGCGATGAATCTGATAATCGCGATCAACCACAAGCCCGGTCGCTATCTCGGCATAAGCTGAACAACAAAAAGCCGCCCGACGGCGGCTTTTGTCACTCGCAGGTGAACTCGTCAGTGGGCGGTCATCCACTCGCGTGCGCCGCGCAGAGCTGCTGCCAGCTCGCCCTTACTCATCGTGGCCGCCACCTGATTGCGCATGCGAGCAGCCTTCTCGCTGCCGCGGATAGCCGCAATATTCAGCCACTTGTGCGCTTCCACCACGTCGATCTCGCAATCACGGCCAATGGCGAATTTCATACCCATTTCCAGAAGAATGCGATCCTGCGCGATTGCGTTGTTCTTATTCGTAAAGTTCTGAAACTGTGCCATTTTCTTTGTCCCTGTTAAATCCCGAGAACCGTCCGGTCTTTGTTTTCAAAGCCTGATTTTCCTGCTTTGAAACCGCCGTCTCTGTCGCTCCGTTCATGCTCTCAAATCTACGGGAAAGGGTTGAAATGCGCGTTAAACCAGATGCTTAACGAGCAACCAACAAAATCCCAACAAGGGGTAAACTTGGGATTTTGTTAAACATGCAAGCTCTGCGGATTGCTGGATTTTCACGAAAATTCGATTCAAATCCGCTTCGTCGAATGAAACCAGTTGCTAACTATAGACAACATTCGAGTGCGGCCCCGCGTATAGAAAGCAGGCTGTTCGAAGAGGCTGGAGAGCGCAACTATCCTCTTCCGCTCGGTCCAAAACTGTATTACGTTTACGTTTGCGTAAGTTTGAGTGGTCGTGGAGGCTTCCGGCTCAAACTTCAGAGCGCAGAACAGCGGTTTCATCGCTGCGAGCGGCAAAGCCCGGACCGCGGCGACTTGGGAGGAAAGAATGATCCGCAGACTAATTCTTGGAATGACGCTTGCAGCCACTTTTGCCGCGCCTGCCCTTGCCGAGGAAGGCATTGTCGGCACATGGAAGCGTCCGAACGGCACGATCATCAGCTACGCGGCCTGTGGCGCCAACAAGTTTTGCGGTACGGTGCAGACCGGTGAATACAAGGGCAAGTCGATCGGCACGATGTCGGGTACCGGCGGCAGCTACAAGGGCGAAGTCAACAAGCTCGACGAAGGCAAGACCTATACCGGCAAGGCTAGCGTCAAAGGCAACACACTTTCGCTTTCCGGCTGCGTGATGGGTGGCTTGATCTGCAAGAGCGAGAGCCTGACGCGCCAATAATTTCGGCGGTGCAGAAATCGAAAAGGGCGGCCCGGAGCCGCCCTTTCTTCTTGTGCCCGTTAGCGTGCCTTTTGGCCGAAAAGGATTTTCTGGGCTTCCTTGTCGGTTGCCAGATTGGACTTTTCCCGTTCCTCTTTGCCGACAAGCAGGCCGCGCTGCACCGCTGGACGCGCGTTCATCGTTTCATGCCAGCGCTTCAAGTTCGGGAAATCATCAAGGTTCTGATCATAGTTCTTGTAGGCATTGATCCAGCCAATCGATGCCATATCGGCAATTGAATATTCGCCTGCTATGTAATCCTTGCCCTCCAGTTGCCGGTTCAGGACGCCGTAGAGACGGTTCACTTCATTGGTATAGCGGTCGATGCCGTACTGAACCTTTTCCGGCGCGTAGATACGAAAATGCCCCGCCTGTCCCGACATCGGGCCAAGGCCGCCCATCTGCCACATCAGCCATTCATCGACTGCTACGCGCTTGCGTTCGTCGGTCGGATAGAATTTGCCGAATTTACGCCCGAGATATTGCAGGATCGCCCCGGACTCGAAAACCGAGATCGGTTCGCCGCCCGGTCCTTCCGGATCGATGATCGCAGGCATCCGGTTGTTCGGCGCAATTTTCAAAAAGTCGGGCTGAAACTGGTCGCCCTTGCCGATATTGATGTATTTAACTTCATAGGGAACGCCCAATTCCTCCAGCATAATGCTGATCTTGAAGCCGTTCGGCGTCGGCCAATAATACAATTCAATGGGCTTGGTCTGTTGGGCCATGGGCTCTCTCCCGCTGATCCTGAAGTTGCGCGGGACGTGTTCCCGCATTCCAATGATGGGAAACATAAGACCCTTTCGAGCAGGCACAAGAGCCCTGTGCCGCAATAAACGGAACATCAATATTTTTGAACGCCGCATGAACGAGGCTCTCAGGGACGGTTCAGGCGTGATCGCTAGATTGGCAAGGGAGAACAGAAATCAGAACGGCCTGGGGGACCGACCGCTATGCTTCGGCGCTTAACAATTCTTTGCCTGATGATCGCCGGCTTTGCCGCAGTCGCCAGCATTTTCGTTGACCAGCGATACAATGTTTACCGCGACCAGCCGGTGATCGGACCTGTGGCCGCATTCACCCAGAAGCATCTCGGAGAACGGCAGTGAGGAGAACTCAAGCAATGGCCGCAATCGCATTTCGCGTTTTCCTCTTTACCGCCATTTTCACCGGCCCGGCAGCCACCTTCGCCTATACGCAGATCGGTCAGCATTCGCAGATGAGCAGCATCGGTCTCGTACTTTATGTAAGCCTGCAGCGCGCCGCATAAACTGGGTCATGTCACGGTCATAGACTTTGCTATACTGGGTTATGACACAGCGAATCGAACATCCATTTCTCACAGAAATCAAAACGCCTCCAACGGTTGACCCGGAGGTTTTCACCGATGCCGGCGCGGCGGTTGCCGCCCTGCAAAAGCTTTATGATCGCAACACGGCCTTCCTTCGCGATGCGTTCGAGAAAGTGGCGCGCGGCGAAGTTCCTCCGCAGCGCTATCGCGCTTATTATCCCGAGATTTGTCTATCTACGTCCAGCTTTGCGCATGTGGATTCGCGGCTGGCTTATGGCCATGTCTCGACGCCGGGCGATTATTCCGCGAACATCACGCGGCCCGATTTGTTCGATCATTATCTGAACGAACAAATTCGCCTCCTGATGCGCAATCACAGTGTGACTGTGACGGTGAAGGAATCCTCGACGCCAATTCCGATCCATTTCGCCTTCAAGGAAGGCACCTATGTCGAAGCCTCCGTCGCCAATGCCTTCACGCATCCGCTGCGTGATCTTTTCGACGTGCCCGATCTGGCTGCAACCGACGACAAGATCGTGAATGCCGACTTCGAGCCAGCGCCCGGCGAACCAATGCCGCTTGCCCCGTTCACGGCCCAGCGCATCGATTATTCGCTGCACCGGCTGGCACATTATACGGCGACAAGCCCAGCCCATTTCCAGAATTTCGTGCTGTTTACCAACTACCAGTTCTATATGGACGAGTTCTGCGCCTATGCTCGCGAGTTGATGGCGGCGGGCGGCGGCGGTTACGAACGGTTCGTGGAGCCGGGCAACATCGTTACGCTGGCTGGCGAAACCGCGCCGAGCAACGGCAATCCGTTGCAGCGCCTGCCACAGATGCCTGCTTATCACCTGCAGCGGGCGGACCATTCGGGCATCACTATGGTCAATATCGGCGTAGGCCCGTCCAATGCCAAAACCATTACCGATCATATCGCCGTGCTTCGTCCTCACGCCTGGCTGATGCTTGGCCACTGCGCAGGTCTGCGCAACAGCCAGCAGCTTGGCGATTATGTTCTGGCCCACGCCTATATGCGTGAGGACCATGTTCTGGACGACGATCTGCCGGTCTGGGTTCCTTTGCCGGCGCTTGCAGAAATTCAGGTTGCGCTGGAAGAGGCCGTCGAGGAAATCACCGGGCTAGAAGGCTACGATCTCAAGCGCATCATGCGTACCGGCACGGTCGCGACCATCGACAATCGCAACTGGGAACTGCGCGACCAGCGCGGGCCGGTGCAGCGCCTTTCGCAAGCGCGCGCCGTTGCGCTCGATATGGAGTCCGCCACGATTGCCGCGAACGGGTTCCGCTTCCGCGTGCCTTACGGCACCCTGCTCTGTGTTTCGGACAAGCCGCTGCATGGCGAGTTGAAACTGCCGGGGATGGCGACCGAGTTTTACAAGCGGCAAGTGGCGCAGCACTTACGCATCGGCATTCGCGCAATGGAAAAAATCGCGGCGATGCCCGATGAGCGACTGCATTCCCGAAAGCTCAGAAGCTTTTACGAGACGGCTTTCCAGTGATGTTAGGGCAATAGGGCAGTAAGGCAGTAGGACAATATGTTGGTTGGCAACAGCTCTTAACATACTGCCTTATTCGCCTACTGCCCTACTGCCTTCCCTTTCATCATCACGCCGCAATCAGCACGTATGGGCACCTTCATGTCGAAACGCCGTGAAAACCTTTCATTCCTGTTGCTGCTGGCGGCCGTTGCGCTGTCTGTCCCGCTTGTGCTTGGATTTCTTGGAGCGGTGCATCCAGCCCTCGATTCCTTTTCACATTTTCGGGCTCACCTCGCCGTTATGTTAGCGGTGCTGGCCTTTCCGCTGCTTTTCACCAAAATGCGGCGTGAAGCGGCAATGCTTTTGCTTGTCGCCGTCATGGCTCTCAGCACGACTATCGGTGCCGCACGCGATTTCCTGAGCGGCTCCACCGGCGCGCAGGCGGAAGAACCGGGTGGCGCGCGCTATAGTCTTGTGCAGATCAATCTGCGCGAAGACAATCCCGAGCCGAAACGCATTCTCCAGATGATTGCGCGGGAGAAGCCCGACGTCATCACCTACGAGGAAGCGAGCGAACAATGGACCAAGTGGCTCACCATTCTCCAGGGCTCCTATCCCTATCATCTAAATTGTGCAGATGATCCCGACACCTGGGGTGTGGGAATCCTGTCAAAGCGGCCTTTCAGCCAAGAGGCGCAGACCGCTTGCATCGGTAACGGCTTGCTGGCAATTGCGCCGATCGATTTTGGTGGAACGACCGTGCACGTCGCGGCGCTGTACTTTTCGTGGCCCTGGCCGCGCTGGCAGCCGCATCAGCTCCGCTATATCGAACCGGAACTGACGAAGCTGAAAGGCCCTCTCGTCATCGCAGGAGATTTCAACGCCGCGCCGTGGAGCAATGCGGTTCGTCGCGTCGAACAGGCGTCCGGCACCCGACACATGACCAGTATCGGCGGCACGTGGATGACGCATCTGTTGCCCGTCACGCTTGCGCCCTATCTAGGCCTGCCGATTGACCAGATACTTGTAAGCCCCGAAATCGGAGGGGCGAAAGTTTCTGCTCGCGAAGACGCAAGCTCCGATCATCTGCCGGTACGGCTTGATTTTTCCGTTCCGCCGCCCGTTCGGCCGGACGAAGAAGAACCGGAAACGCAGTCCGTCATGCTGCAATAAAAAAGGCGGCCCGAGACCGCCTTTTTTCTTTTACATGTTTACGTAAACAGGTCCCTCCCCGCCTTGTGGCGGCACCCAGTTGATATTCTGGTTCGGATCCTTGATGTCGCAAGTCTTGCAGTGCACGCAGTTTTGCGCGTTGATGACGAAACGGACATCCTTGGCCTGCCGATCAGCAGCAGCGTTACCGTCCGCATCCACCCATTCATAGACGCCAGCCGGGCAGTAGCGTGTCGACGGACCAGCGAAAACATCGTGTTCGGATGTCTGCTGCAGCTTCATGTCGGCGACCTGCAAATGCACCGGCTCGTTCTCGTCATGGTTCGTGTTCGACAAGAACACTGACGACAGACGATCGAACGTCAGAACGCCATCCGGCTTCGGATAGTCGATCTTCGTATGCTTTGCAGCCGGTTCCAGCGACTGCGCATCGGTCTTGCCGTGCTTCAGCGTCCCGAAGACAGAGAAGCCGAAAAGCTGGTTGGTCCACATATCGAGCCCGCCCAACGCCACGCCGACAATCGTGCCGAACTTCGACCACAGCGGCTTGACGTTGCGCACGCGCTTCAGATCTTTGCCGATCAGGCTCGAACGCCAGCTGTTTTCGATTTCGACCGGCTCGTCATTGGCGCGGCCCGCAGCAATTGCCTCGGCGATCTTGTTGGCGGCGAGAATGCCGGACAGAACCGCATTGTGACTACCCTTGATGCGCGGCACATTGACCAGACCAGCCGAGCAGCCGATGAGCGCTCCGCCCGGGAACGACAGCTTCGGCACCGACTGGAAACCGCCCTCGGTAATGGCACGTGCGCCGTAGGAAAGGCGCTTGCCGCCCTCAAACACGTCGCGAATAGCCGGATGTGTCTTGAAGCGCTGGAATTCCTCAAATGGCGACAGATACGGGTTCTTGTAGTTGAGGTGCAGCACGAAACCGACCGCAACCATATTGTCTTCCAGATGATAGAGGAACGAGCCGCCGCCGGTCTTCATATCAAGCGGCCAGCCGAAAGAGTGCTGGACCAGACCCGGCTTGTGCCTGGAAGGATCCACCTGCCACAGTTCCTTGAGCCCAATACCGTATTTGGCCGGTTCGCGGCCTTCATCGAGCTTGAACTTAGAGATCAGTTGCTTGGCAAGCGAACCGCGCGCGCCCTCGCCGACCAGCGTATACTTGCCGAGCAACGCCATGCCGCGCGTATAGTTCGGCCCATGCGTTCCGTCCCGTTCGACGCCCATATCGCCGGTGGCGACGCCGATGACCGCGCCTTCATCATTGTAAAGCACTTCAGTCGCGGCAAAGCCCGGATAGATTTCCACACCGAGTTCTTCGGCCTTGGTGCCAAGCCAGCGGCAGACATTGCCGAGCGACACGATGTAATTGCCATGATTGCTCATCAAAGGCGGCATGGCGAAATTCGGCAGGCGCACCGAGCCTGCAGGCCCCAGCACCAGGAAATGATCAGCCGTCACCGGCGTTTTGAACGGATGTCCCTCTTCCTCACGCCAGCCTGGCAGAAGCTGGTCGATCCCCACCGGATCGACGACAGCGCCGGAAAGAATATGCGCGCCCACTTCCCCGCCCTTTTCGAGGACGACGACAGAAAGCTCCGGATTCGCCTGTTTCAAACGGATCGCCGCGGCAAGGCCCGCAGGGCCTGCGCCGACGATCACAACGTCGAATTCCATGCTTTCGCGTTCGGGAAGCTCCTGATTTGCATATTCTGGGGCTTCAGACATTCATTCCTCCGTCCGGTGTAACATCGTCTTCTCACTAAGATAGCCCAGACGACACATCCAATTGTTTTTGTGCATGATCTGATCGCGAATATCCATGAACAAATTGCTCGTCAGCACTCGAACCCGCGAAAAGACCTGCCGTTTCCCCGTATTCCGCCTTACCCTGTCGCAGAGTTGGAGACTGTCGCAAATGCGTCCAATTGTCCAAAACCGGCGTCTTACCTCCTCGAATATATTTACCTTAACGTAAACGTCAAATCTATTCCGTTCACTAAACTGCGATGAGATTTGCCCGCGACGGCTTCACATGATGTGAGCCGCCATGCCTCCCTGGCATTTTGCAGTGCATCAACCGGGTATGAACAGGAACTAATGGGCCTAACAAGCCAGAAATCTGAATAGGGCTATTGCATTCACCTGCAAAATTCGCCACCTCAGAGGTGAGGTAAATGATGGCTGATAATCGCGAAACGCTGGATATTGAAGGTTTGCTCCGCTTCTATGCGGAAGCTGGCGTCGACATGCCGCTTTCCGAAACGCCGATAGACCGGTTTGCAGAGCCTCAACGAGCAGCTCCGGCTCAGCCCCCGGCCCAGGTTCCCGGTGCTCCTGAACGCAGCCGGCAGCAGCCCCGCCCCGCACCGGCGCCTGCCCCCACCAGCAGGCCTGTTCAAGCCGCAGCAGATCTTCCTGATACAGCGCAGATTGCGCTCGCCCGCGAAGCGGCAGCGCAGGCCTCGACGCTGGAGGAACTGCGGGAAAAGCTTGCGGCATTCGATGGCTGCAATCTGAAATTCACAGCGAAGAATCTCTGCTTTGCAGATGGCGATCCTGCCTCCGACATAATGTTCATCGGAGAAGCGCCCGGACGGGACGAGGATATGGAGGGATTGCCGTTCGTCGGAAAATCCGGCCAGCTTCTCAATCGCATGATCGAATCCATCGGCCTGAAGCGGGAAAACGTCTACATCGCCAACACGATCCCCTGGCGTCCGCCGGGCAATCGCACGCCGACGCCTCTTGAAACAGAGCTTTGCCGACCGTTCATTGAAAGACAGATCGAGCTTGCCGCGCCGAAGCTTTTGGTTGCGCTCGGCGGACCGGCGGGCAAGGCACTCACCGGCGCGACAGAAGGCATCCTGCGCCTGCGCGGTAACTGGAAGGTTCACCGGACACCTTCCGGCGTGGAGATTCCGGTTATGCCAACCCTGCATCCGGCCTATCTTCTGCGCACGCCAGCCCAAAAACGTTTTGCATGGCGCGATTTCCTGGCTGTGAAACTGAAATTAGCCGAATTGACGGATTGATTTTTAAGCATTTCAGCGGCATCGGCCGGTGGCATTGTCACCAACATGCCGCAAACATGGTCTATTCCGCCGCTTGCCAAACCGCCTTCTGGCGACAAGTAGCCCTAAATTCAGTTTCCCATGGGATTTCACTGGGGAGTTTTTCATGGCTGGTCAGCTCCTGCCCATAGCCGCTTTGCTTGCAAGCACTTTTCTCATGCTGCTTGCAGGTGGCCTTGCGGGCATTCTTCTGCCCCTGCGTGGCGGCATGGAAGGCTGGTCCACCACGACCATCGGCTGGATGGGCACGAGCTATTCCCTTGCCTTCACGATAGGCTGCATTGTGGTGCCACATCTGGTGCGCCGCGTGGGGCATGTGCGCGTCTTCTCAGCGCTGCTGACACTGCTTTCGATGGCGCTTCTCTTGCACGCACTGCTCGTCAACCCGGTTGCGTGGATGATCTTCCGCGGCGTTGCAGGCTTTTCTCTCGCTGGCAGCTACATGATCATCGAAAGCTGGCTGAACGAGCGCGTGACGAATGAATCGCGCGGGCGCATCTTCTCGATCTACATGATCATTACCATGCTCGGCCTGCTCTGCGGACAGTATATACTGCCCTTCGGCGATGCAGGAACGCAGACGCTCTTCATCGTTTGCGCCATTATCTATGCCAGCGCGCTGCTTCCAACGGCGCTTTCCAGCGCCCAGTCGCCTAATCCGCTGACGCAGGTTTCGCTCGATCTCAAGGGACTTTACCGGCGGTCGCCAGCCGCCGCGTTCGGCTCGCTGATTGCCGGCATAGTTGCGGGCACGTGGAATTTCCTCGCCGCAATTTACGGCGAGATGAATGGCCTTTCTACCTTCGGCATTGCGACGATGCTTGCCTGCGCGATGGTCGGCGGCGCAATCTTCCAGTATCCGCTTGGCCGGGGGTCCGACTTTGTCGACCGTCGCTACGTGATGGTAATAGCCGGGATGATCGGTTTTGCCCTGTCAATGGTGATGGTGCTGTTCCATCCCACCTCGCCTACGGCGCTCTACATCATGATGTTTCTGTTCGGTTCGGTGATTTATCCGATCTACAGCCTCAACGTCGCGCACGCTAACGACTACGCCGATGCCAGCGAGTTCGTGAAGGTTTCCGGCGGATTGCTGATTATCTATGGCGTAGGCAGCGTCATCGGACCTGCCCTTTCCGGCCCTCTGATGGATTTGATCGGCGCTTCGGGCTTCTTCGTCACCATGGCTATCGCTTATGCCCTTTATGGCCTGCACGCCTTCTGGCGTATCCGCCGCTTCGAGCGGCCAGCCATCAGCGATCAAAAAACCGAGTACAAGTTCCACACACCGGACGGCCAGTCCACGCCGGAGACCATGCAGCTTGATCCCCGCGCAGAAGGCGCGCCTGGCCAGAGCTGATTTTATTGCGTTTGCGGGGCATTCACCTTGTGCGGCGCGATGGCAAGCTTGTGCTCGCGATAGATGATGAACCCACCAGCCGCCATGACGATGGCGCTGCCTGCCAGCATTTCGAGGGTCGGGATATCGCCAAAGAGCAGAAACCCGATCGCAAGTCCGAGCAGCATCGATGTGTATTCGAAGGGGGCAATAGTCGACATTGGCGCATGGCGATAACATTCGGTCAGGAGAATCTGCCCGATCCCACCGGCAAACCCGGCTGCGATCAGCATGGCAAGCTGCGGCCAGTTTGGTACGACCCAGCCGAATGGAAAGCTCGCCAGTGAGATGACGCTCGCGGATATGGAAAAATAGATCACAATGGTCGATGTGCGTTCCGTCTGAACGAGATGACGCACAAGCATCATCGCCACTGCTGACATGACCGCTCCACCAAGGGCAGCAAGGGCGCCGATGGCCTCGTCATATCCTATATCACCGCCCGAGAACACTGTCAGCCTCGGCCATATGATGAACATGACCCCGCCGAGCCCGATCAGGACCGCGCTCCAGCGATAAAGCCGTACGATCTCGTGCAGGACGACCGCGCCAAGAATGACGCTGATCAGCGGCGAAGCGTAATTGATGGCGATTGCCTCCGGCAGCGGCAGCCTGGTCAGTGCGAAAAAGCTCATCGACATGGAACAGACGCCCACCAGCCCGCGCCAGAAATGGCTGAAACCGTTCTGCGTGCGGAATACGCCCGAAAGTTGCCCGCGCCAAGCCAGATAGAGCAATATCGCGAAGATCGCGAAGAAAGACCTGAAGAAGATCAACTGCCCGACCGGCACGCCATCAGTCGCTTTCAACAAAGTGGACATGGCGACGAAAACAGCAACGGAAGCGATCTTCAAGCCGATGCCGAGCATCGGATTCGTTTCAAGATGGGCAGCCTCGACAGGCGCGCTCGCATGAGCGTTCACAACGCAATTCCTTAAAATATGATGCGCAGCTACACCCGAAATATTCGCGTGCCTGTCTTTCTTATTCCTGTTTGCAACACAGCACCAGTAGCTCAAAGGTCAAGTCGGAAAATATTTGATAAAATACCCATCCTGCTACAAAGCCCGGTTGGTTGTTCTGGAATTAAGTTTCCCTCTGCAGCAATTTTGGCTACGAATCCAGTATCGTGAGTTCAAAGAGAGTTCAGGGAGAGAGTTTCGCTATGCGTACTGAAACCGGCCAGACATTCCGCCTCGAAGATTACCGCCCGACCCCTTACGCCATTCCCGAGACGAAACTGGATTTCTCACTGGAACCGGAAAAAACCATCGTCGTTGCGAGCCTCACGATTGAGCGCCGTGATGACACTCCAGCCGGTACGCCCCTTGTGCTGGATGGCGACGAACTGAAACTCATCAGCATCGCCATTGATGGCAAGCCGCTTGCTGATAACAGCTATGTCGCAACGCCTGACCAGCTTGAAATCAGCGACCTGCCGGAAGGAAAGCGCTTCACGCTTGAAATCGTGACGGAAATTAATCCGACGACTAACCGCCAGCTATCCGGCCTCTATCGCTCAAGCGGCGTTTATTGCACCCAGTGCGAGGCGGAAGGCTTCCGCCGCATTACTTATTATTATGATCGCCCGGACGTGCTGTCCGTTTATACTGTCCGCATCGACGCCGACCGGCAGGCCGCTCCAATTCTTCTCTCCAACGGCAATCCGGTCGACAGTGGATCGGGCGAAGGCAAATCGGGCCGGCATTTTGCCATCTGGCACGATCCGCATCCAAAGCCGTCCTATCTCTTCGCGCTCGTCGCCGGATCGCTCGGCGTCGTCAAGGACCACTTCACCACGCAGTCGGGACGCGCGGTCGATCTGGCTATTTATGTCGAGCATGGCAAGGAAAGCCGTGCCGTCTATGCGATGGATGCATTGAAACGCTCCATGCGCTGGGACGAGGAAAAGTTCGGTCGCGAATATGATCTCGATGTTTTCAACATCGTTGCCGTGTCCGATTTCAACATGGGCGCGATGGAGAACAAGGGCCTCAATGTCTTCAACGACAAATATGTGCTGGCCGACCCCGAAACGGCGACCGATGTCGACTATGCGGGCATCGAGGCGGTCATCGCGCACGAATATTTCCACAACTGGACAGGCAACCGCATCACCTGCCGCGACTGGTTCCAGCTCTGCCTCAAGGAAGGTTTGACCGTCTATCGCGATCACGAATTTTCCGCTGATGAGCGTTCCCGTCCGGTCAAGCGCATTTCCGAAGTGAAAATTCTGAAAGCACAGCAATTTCCGGAAGATGCCGGGCCGCTGGCCCATCCGGTGCGTCCGCGTGAATATCGCGAGATCAACAACTTCTATACGGCGACCGTTTATGAGAAAGGCTCGGAAGTGGTGCGCATGATCCGCACGATCATCGGGCCAGAGCTGTTCCGCAAGGGCATGGACCTCTATTTCGAGCGCCATGATGGAGACGCCGCGACCATTGAGGATTTCGTCAAGGTTTTTGCCGATGTTTCCGGTCAAGACTTTTCACAATTCGCGCTCTGGTACGATCAGGCCGGAACGCCCAAGGTGGAAGCTGCTTTCGCCTTCGACGCTGCGAAGGAAACCTATACGATTGAGTTGACGCAAACGCTCGCAGCAACGCCCGGACAACCGGTCAAGAAACCGATGCATATTCCGATTGCCTTCGGCCTGATCGGGCCTGACGGCAAGGATATGGTTCCAGCTTCCGTCGATGGCGGGGATGTACGCGGCGATGTCATCCATCTGCATCGTTCATCCGAAACAATCGTCTTCCATGGCATCAAGCAGCGCCCTGTGCCGTCGCTGCTGCGCGGCTTCTCGGCTCCGGTCAATCTGTCAGCACCGCTATCGGACGATGACCGCGCTTTCCTTGCACTCAACGACAGCGACCCGGTGGCGCGCTGGCAGGCATTGACCGGAATTTTCAACGAGATCCTGCTTGAAGGCGCCAAGCGCGTTCGCGGGGATCATGCACCGGCAGTTGAAGAAAAGATCGTTGAACTCGCGGGGAAAGTGGCATCCGATGAGACCCTTGATCCTGCGTTCCGCGCACTCTGCCTGACACTGCCGAGCGAAAGCGATATCGCGCGCGAGATGGGAAGTAATGTCGACCCAGACGCCATCCTTGCAAGCCGAAATCATTTCGTCGATGCCATCGCCGCCCGCTATGCCGGCGAATTTGCCAAGCTCTACGATGGCCTGGAACAGGATGGCGCTTTCTCGCCCGATGCAGCGGCGGCTGGCAAACGTGCCTTGCGGAATGCGTTGCTGGATTATCTGAGCCGTTACGAGAACAGCCCGAAACGTGCTGCCGACCAGTTCGCCGTTGCGGATAACATGACCGATCGCTTCGCGGCGTTGACCGTGCTGGTGCATCGCTTTGGCGATACGAGCGAAGCAAAGGACGCACTGGCAAGTTTCGAGCGTCAGTTCGGCAAGGATGGGCTGGTGATGGACAAGTGGTTCAGCGTGCAGGCGAGCCGTCCCGGCGAGGAAGCCTTGCAGGCTGTGCGCGATCTCACGAAACACGCCCTCTTCTCGCTCGATAATCCGAACCGCGTCCGTTCCTTGATCGGTTCGTTCTCCGCCTCCAACCCCACCGGCTTTAACCGGAAGGATGGTGCGGCTTACGAGTTCTTCGCGGAAACGATCCTGTCCATAGACCCGGAGAACCCGCAGCTCGCGGCGCGGCTTCTGACGGCGCTTCGCTCGTGGCGTTCGCTCGAAGATACCCGCCGTGAACATGCCAGGGCAGCGCTGGCGCGCATTTCAGGCGCGGGCAAACTGTCCACCGACCTGCGCGACATCGTGGACCGCACTCTCGCCTGATTCGCGATCCATCCTCCCATCGTCATGATTCGTCCGTTCCTGTTGCCGATACGCTACCGGAACGGACCTTTTCATGCGGGCCGCCGAACAGGCGGCGGAACAGTCCGCTTTCATGAGTCTTTTCATGCGTTTAGCCGAATCAGATGCAATATCGATTCTACTTAAGACCTTGAGATTAATGAATAAATGGATCGACTAAATTCCCGATTTTTACGCCTCGTTAACGAATTCGCTGGACAGCGCGAATCACATTTGATTCATTGATGATATTCGGAGGTGGCGTATTCCGAATCACTTCACTCGCAGGGAATTCACGAGGGACCATTATATGGCGAGCACCGACGCGTATGGCGCGCCGGCGGGGACGCATTGCGAATCCGGTCGGAAAAGAAGAAAGGGCAAGCTTTCGGGCCATGTCAGTCTTCTTGCTGGTCCGGCCTATGGCAAATTCGTCTCGATCGAGCCTATTCTGCGACGCCTCGTTCCCGCGCTCATCATCATTTTCTTGATTATTCTGGGCGTTGCGCGCGTGTTTTCGATGCTGGCGTGGCGCGACGATATCGAGCAGCAGCATAAAGCTTTTTTGTCGGCTGCGACCGCCAATCTTGCCCAGATGATCGAACGTGTCGCCAACGGCACCGATGCGGGAGCACAGATATCCGCGAAGGATATTCAGGATACGATGGCGGAGTTTCGCTCTCGCGGATTGTCATCCTCTGGCATGACCCTTGCCGTCCTTGACGCGCAATCATCCGTGGTGGCGGCATCGGGTCCGGGTTCCGATATGTCCGGCAAGCCAGTCGACACGGTCCTGTCGGATGCGCAGCCGCTGTTCCTGTTTGCAGAACGTGCAGGTGTGCTGAAAGTCACGCTGCAGGATGAACCGGCTTTCGGCGCCCTGTCCAAGCCGCTGTCCCTGCCCTATTCCATCATCGCCGTCGAACCGGAAAGCACCATCTTTGCCGAATGGCGCCGGGCCGTGTCGCTCAATGTGACGCTCTTCGCAGGCACGACCGGCGTAATGTTCGCCATTCTATATGCCTATTTTAGCCAGGCAGCGCGGGCGCGTGAGGCCGATGATCTTTCCGGCCAGATCCAGCGCCGTATCGATCTGGCGCTGGCGCGCGGCCGCTGCGGCCTGTGGGACTGGGACATGGCACGCGGTCGCATCTACTGGTCGCGTTCCATGTATGAAATGCTGGGCTACGAGGCGCAGGATGCGGTGCTGCCTTTCGGCGATGTGGCTGCGATCATCAATACGGAAGACGGCGATCTCTACTCCATTGCGGAACAGGCAGCGGCAGGCGATATTTCGCATGTCGACCGCGTATTCCGTATGCGCCACGCCGATGGTTCGTGGGTATGGATGCGCGTTCGCGCCGAAATCGCCAGCGAAGGCGATCTTCATCTGGTCGGCATTGCGTTCGACGTCAGCGAACAGCACCGTTTTGCGCAGCAAACGGCGGAAGCCGACATGCGCATCCGCGAAGCCATCGAGAACATTTCTGAAGCCTTCATCCTGTGGGATTCCAACAATCGCCTCGTCATGGCGAATTCCAAATTCAGCGAATATGCCGGCCTTCCGGTCTGGACGCTGAAACCCGGCGTGCCGCGCAACGAAGTCGACGCCCATACGCGTCCATTCACTTTCGAGCGCCGCATGGCCAATGAACATAACCGCGCCGGTGGCCAGACGTTTGAACGGCAATTGAGCGATGGTCGCTGGCTCCAGGTCAACGAACGCCGCACGCAGGATGGCGGGCTTGTTTCCATCGGCACCGACATTACCCAGCTCAAGCTGCATCAGGAGCGTCTGGTTGACAGCGAACGCCGCCTGATGGCGACCATTCACGACCTTTCGATTGCGCGCAAGGGCGAGAGAGACCGCGTACGCGAGCTGTCAGAGCTCGCCCGCAAATACAGTCAGGAAAAGGAACGGGCCGAGGCCGCAAACCGCGCGAAATCCGAGTTCCTCGCCAATATGTCTCATGAATTGCGCACGCCGCTCAATGCCATCATCGGTTTCTCGGAAATGATACAGGCGGGCACGTTCGGCCCGCTCGGCTCCGACCGCTACGAGGAATATATCAACGACATCCACACGAGCGGTAACTTCCTGCTCAACGTCATCAATGACATTCTGGACATGTCGAAGATCGAAGCCGGGCATTTCTCGCTCGACCGTGAGCAGATCGATCTCTGCCCGCTCATCAATGAAACGGTGCGTATGATTTCCCTGCAGGCGGATGAGAAGAATATTGCAGTCAATACGCGCATTGAAGATGCGATGCAGCTTTATGCCGACCGCCGGGCGATCAAGCAGGTGCTCATCAACCTTCTTTCCAATGCAGTGAAGTTCACGTCTTATGGCGGACAGATCACGGTGCGCGCGCGCAAAACCGGCTCGGCCCTGTTCATGACAATTCAGGATACCGGCGTCGGCATTCCGAAATCGGCGATCAAGAAGATCGGCCAGCCCTTTGAGCAGGTGGAAAACCAGTTCACCAAGACCCATACCGGTTCCGGGCTGGGGCTTGCCATCACCCGCTCCTTGGCCGAGCTTCACGGCGGCTGGCTTCGCATTCGCTCGACCGAAGGCGTTGGCACCGTGGTTTCGGTCTGCATCCCTGATCGCAAACCAGGTCATATAGGCAATCACAGCGCCGAAATTCACGCCGCCTGATTAGAGCGGCTCCAGTTAAAACAGAGCTGCTGGAACCGCTCTAAGTCTTTGTTTAATCGCATTATCCTACCCAAAACCGCTTCGCACTTTTGCTGGAAATGCTCTAGATATTCAAAAGCTTCTCAAAACTCGTACGCACATCAACGGCGAGTTCCGCCAGATGATGCTCGACACGCTTTATATCGGGCATGTCCGCAGCGCGGCATAGCAAGTCGATCATGCCCGGAATGAACTCCTCGCGCTTGGCATCGCTGCCTAGGCACAGGCGGATCGTCTGGCTCAAGTTGGTATAGAGGCGGTGTGCACTTACCAGATTGTCGGCGAGCGCCGGATCCGCAAAGGACGGGTCGAGCGCTGAAAGGATTTCTTCTGTACCCAAGGGCCGCGGCTTCCGGTCAACCTTGTTCGCCAGTACGGCGAATTGTGCAATGAACTCCAGATCGACAATGCCACCGGGCTTGAGCTTGAAATCCCAATCATCGGCTGGCGGCTTTTCCTGATAAATGAGGTCGCGCATCTCGCGCACATCCTTGGCGATCTTCTTCACGTCGCGAGACGCTGACAGAACCTCATCGATCTCTCTTCTGATGTGATCCATAAAGGCCCCATCGCCATGGATCGGGCGCGCGCGGGTCAGGGCCATATGCTCCCACGTCCATGCTTCACTGCGCTGATATTTGCCGAAGGATTCGATATGGGTCGCGACCGGGCCCTTGTTGCCGGATGGGCGCAGCCGCATATCGACTTCATAAAGCACACCTTCCGCCGTCGGCGCGGAAAGCGCCGCGATGAGCCGCTGCGTCAGCCGGATATAATATTGCGACGGTGCCAGCGGCTTTTCGCCGTCGGATTCATCCGTTTCCTCGTCATGTTCGTAAAGCAGGATAAGATCGACATCGGAACCAGCGGTGAGTTCGCGACTGCCGAGCTTGCCCATGGCCAGAAGAGCGACCTTGGCACCCTTAACTCTGCCGTGGCGCCGCTCCAGTTCTGCCTCCACGACCTCGAAAGCCTTGCCGATCATGAGTTCGGCCAGATCGGAAAAAGCGCGGCCAGCCCGCACGCCATCAATGGCGCTTGTCAGCAAACGGATACCGATCAGGAAACGATGCTCGGCAGCGAATATGCGCAACCGGTCCAGCACTTCCTCATAATCGGTCGCGGGCCCCAGAAAGACGCGCAGCCGCTCTTCCAGATAGGCGCGCGTCGGCATTTCGGAGAAAATCGCCGGATCAAGTAAACCGTCGAATACATGCGGGTTGCGGGTGATGATTTCAGCAAGCCGGGGCGCAGCGCTCATGATCATCACGAGCAGGTTCAGGAGACGCGGATTGGATTGCAGCAGGCTGAAAAGCTGGATGCCCGCAGGCAGTCCTTTCAGAAAACCGTCAAAACGCAAGAGCGCCTCGTCCGCACGCTTGGTTTCGGCAAAAGCCTTGAGCAGAGCGGGCGTCAGTTCGGTCAGGCGCTCGCGCGCTTCCGCCGATTGCGTGGCGCGATACCGCCCGAAGTGCCATGTGCGGATCACCCGGCATATATCGCTCGGACGCTCATAGCCCATGGCGGCGAGCGTTTCCAGCGTATCCGGATCGTCCACATCGCCGGTAAAGACCAGATTGCCCGATGCGCTTCCAAGCTCGGGAGCCTGCTCGAACAGGGCCGCATAATGTTTTTCCACGACCTTCAGCGCGTCGAGAAAGGCAGCGGAAAAAGCCGCTGTATCGGCATACCCCATCATATGGGCAACACGGGCAAAGCCTTCATCGTCCTCCGGCAAGATATGTGTCTGTTCGTCGGCGATCATCTGGATGCGATGCTCTACATCGCGCAGGAAATAATATTCCTTCGCCAAGGCATCGCGGGCCTTCTCGGTGATCCAGCCCCGTTCTGCCAGTCGCGCAAGCATCGGCACCGTCTGGTTGCCGCGCAATTCTGGAAAGCGCCCGCCAGCGATCAGCTGTTGCGTCTGGACAAAAAATTCGATTTCGCGGATGCCGCCACGCCCCAGTTTTACGTTATGGCCGCGCACGGCAATATCGCCGTGACCCTTATGGGCGTGAATCTGCCGCTTGATCGAGTGCACATCGGCAATGGCCGCATAGTCGAGATATTTGCGCCAGACATAGGGCGACAATTCCGCCAGCACCTGCTTGCCGGACTCGCGGTCGCCCGCGACAGGGCGCGCCTTGATCATGGCTGCGCGTTCCCAGTTCTGGCCGCGTCCTTCGTAATAATGAAGGGCAGCACCAACCGGAATGGCCAGCGGTGTCGAGCCCGGGTCCGGGCGCAGGCGAAGATCGACGCGGAAGACATAGCCGTCGCCGGTACGGTCCTGCAAAATGCGGACAAGGCGGCGCGTCAACCGTGAAAAGGTTTCGACGCATTCATAAGGATCGCCAATGGCCGGTCTGGTTTCATCAATGAAAACTATGAGATCGATATCGGATGAGTAATTGAGTTCGCGCGCGCCGAACTTGCCCATGCCGAGAACGATCCAGCCGCTGTCCTTGTCTGGATGGTTGCGGTCGGGAAGTTCGATCTTGCCCGCACGATCCGCGTCAAGCAGGAGAAACCGGACGGCAGTACCCGTGCAGGCCTCGGCCAGATCGGTGAGCCAGCCTGTCGTTGCTTGCGTATCGAAAATCCCGGCGAGATCGCAAAAGGCGATCAGGACATGCGCCTCGCGTTTGAAAACGCGCAGGCTGGTCATAAGCGAGGCTTCCGTCACGTGTTCGCTTGCGGCACTGGCCGAGATTTCGGCCAGAATATCCTCCAACGCCACCTCCGGCGGTTTGGCGGCGATGCGATCAAGAATACGCGGATGGCGTGTCAAGGCTTCGCGAATGAATGGAGAAAGATCGAGAACGGCAGAGAAGAAGCGCGCGGTTCCTGCCTTCTTCAACAGGGCAACAACGCCTGTCAGCTCCTCTTCCCCGGCGCGTGCCGCAAGATCGGCCAGGAAAGTCTCCGCCCTTGCCGGATCAAGCGGCGTCAAAGCACGAATCTCTCTCTCGAAGAATAGTGCCTTTGCGTTTTCTGCCGCCATGATTCCCTCTTATGTCACGCCATTACAGCAGGCCGCTAAGATGCTAACGCTATCCAAGCCCTGCAAATGCTCAATCGCCGCACGGGCTTATACCCAAGTCTCGATGAGTCAAACTCAACGAGACTTGGTATTATTCGACCTTGTCCGATCGCAACGGGAACTCCAGGACAGCGCGCAGGCCGGGATTATTGCCTTCAAGACGAAGTGCGCCACCGTGCAATTTCATCACCGCCTTGGCAAGACTTAAACCGAGTCCAGAGCCGGGCTGTGTGCGGCTTTCCTCAAGGCGAACAAAGCGTTCCGTCGCCTGTTCGCGTTTTTCCTCAGGAATGCCGGGGCCGTTATCGGCAACGATAATTCGGACCCAGTTCGGGTCTCGCTCCATCGAAAGACTGACGGTCGCGGTCCGTCCATCACCGCCCGCATATTTGATTGCGTTGTCGACGAGATTGGAGATCGTCTGCCCGACCAGCTCGCGATTGATATGGAGCGCAACTTCGTCCAGATCGCCAAGGGTGAGATTCACACACGCATCTTCGGCAACGGGCTCATACATTTCGGCCACGTCCCGAAGAATAGGCGCTACCGGCATGTTTTCCAGACTCTCCGATGAATAGCCTGCTTCGAGACGCGAAATCATCAGGATCGCGTTGAAGGTTCGGATCAGTTGATCCGACTCGCCAATGATATCTTCAAGCGCCTCGCGGTATTCGGGTCCGGCCTTCTTGCCGGAAAGAGCTTCTTCCGCGCGGTTGCGCAGCCGTGTCAACGGTGTCTTGAGATCATGCGCGATATTGTCGGAGACCTGTTTCAGCCCCTCGTTCAACTCCAGAATTCTGCCAAGCATGACGTTGAGATTGCCCGACAGGCGGTCAAATTCATCGCCCGAGCCGTTGACGGGAAGCCTGCCTGTCAGATCCCCATCCATGATGCGCTGCGAAGCCTTCGATACTTCATCTATGCGCTTCAAGGCACGGCGTCCGACAAAAAACCAGATCAGGACCGCTCCAAGACCCATGATGCCGAGAGCCAGCATCAGCGACCGGCGAACGACATCACGGAACCGCTCGGGTTCACCCAGATCACGACCGACAAGAAGCCGCATGCCGTTCGGCAATGCGATCACGACGGCAATGGCGCGATGTTCCGTCTCTGTGCCCTGCTCGCCATAACGGCGATATCTGAAACCGCGCTCGATGATGCCGTCCGTATCCAGAACACCCGGTTCCACGCTTTCCACGTTGCCCGCAAGGATGCGACCTGTCGGGTCGGCGACCAGATAGAGATAGGCGCCGGGCTGGCGCGAACGATAGTCGATGGTGCGCACAAGCTGCGGAATGCCGCCGCGCGCATAGCTTTTGCCGATGCTGGCGATTTCCTCGCCCAGCGACTGCTGGGTCTGCGCGGCCAGCATGGAGGCGGACAGATTGGTCATGTAGAAGACCAGCGCCACCGCGCCAACGATGAACAGCAGCAGGTAAAGCGTCGACAGTCGAACAGCGGTTGTGCGCATGAGCGCTGAAAAGCGGCTCATCACTCCACCTTGGCGGCTGTGGATTGCTTGGCCCGCCCTGCCTTCAGCATGTAACCGGCGCCGCGCACCGTATGGAGCAGCGGGCCGTCAAAGCCCTTTTCGATCTTCGAACGCAGGCGCGAAATATGCACGTCGATCACATTGGTCTGCGGATCAAAATGATAATCCCAGACGTTTTCAAGCAGCATGGTGCGCGTGACGACCTGTCCGGCATGGCGCATCAGGTATTCGAGAAGACGGAACTCACGGGGCTGGAGCGTGATATCCACGTCCTGACGGCGCGCGGTGTGCGCCAGCCGGTCGAGCTCCAGGTCGCCGACGCGGTAGATCGTATCCGCCTCACGGGGGCTGGAACGACGCTGCAGCACCTCGACGCGGGCCAGCAGCTCGGAAAATGCATAAGGTTTGGTCAGATAGTCGTCGCCACCAGCACGCAAGCCGGTAACGCGGTCATCCACTTCGCCGAGCGCCGAGAGAATCAAAACCGGCGTTTCCATGCCCTTGGCACGCAAACCGGCCACCACGGACAAGCCGTCCCGTTTCGGCAACATGCGGTCGACAACCAGAACGTCGTAGCTTCCATTCTCGGCCAGCGCATAGCCGGTTTCGCCGTCACCGGCGATATCGGCTGAATGTCCGGCCTCGGTGAAGGCCTTCTCCAGATAGCGGGCCGCTTCGCGGTCATCTTCAATAACGAGAATCTTCATGGCGCTACTATAATAGTGTTTGAGGACAAGGCGATGCCAGGCGGTGCACCGCCTGGCATCGAATTTCTCAGAGCCTTGAGCAGCCGATCATCATCCCTGATCGATCGGCAGGGCCACGAAGCGGCTCTGGTCGTTGCTCTGCAATTGCAGCAGCACTGCCTTGCGACCCGTCTTTTCGGCTTCGCTGATGGCGTTGTTGATGTCCTTGGCGCTCTTCACCGTCTGGTTGTTGACACTGACGATGATGTCGCCAGAACGGATACCGCGGTCGGAGGCATCGCTGTCGGGATCGACATCGGTTACCACCACGCCGTTACCGTCTTCAGATGGCGTCACGGTCAGGCCATAGGAGTCGAGGGTCTCGCTCTGGCCGCCGCCGCCGTTATCGTCCGAAGGGCTGGTCGCCTTGCCGAGATCGCCCGGCATCGCTTCGATGGTGACATTGATTTCCTCGGCCTTGTTCTTGCGCCAGACGGTGAGTGCCGCCTTTTCACCGGGAGCAACGCCAGCGACCTTGCGCGCCAGATCACGCGTATCCTGCACGGTTTCGCCATTGACTGCCGTGATCACGTCGCCGGACTGGATGCCAGCCTTGGCAGCAGGGCCATCCTTCTGCGGCGAAGCGACGAGTGCGCCCTTCTCTTCGGCAAGGCCGAGCGAAGCGGCGATATCCTTCGTCACCGGCTGTATCTGGACGCCGATCCAGCCACGTTCCACCGAGCCCTTCTTGATGAGCTGGTCAACAACCTGCTTTGCGGTCGAGGCCGGAATTGCAAACGCAATGCCCACGCTGCCGCCCGAAGGCGAGAAGATGGCGGTGTTGATGCCGATGACCTGACCCGACAGGTTGAAGGCTGGACCACCGGAGTTGCCCTTGTTCACGGCTGCGTCGATCTGGATGAAGTCATCGTACGGACCGGCGCCGATATCGCGGCCACGAGCCGACACGATGCCGGAAGTCACCGTGCCGCCAAGACCGAACGGATTACCCACAGCCACCACCCAGTCACCGACGCGAATCTTGTTATCGTCGCCGAATGCGACATAGGTGAACTTCTTCTTCGGATCGTTGACCTTGAGTACAGCCAGATCGGTGCGCGGATCGGTGCCGATCAGCTTCGCATCGAGCTCGGTGCCATCGTCCATCACGACGCTGTAAGCATCGCCGTCGGAAACGACGTGATTGTTGGTTACGACATAGCCGTCTTCAGAAATGAAGAAACCTGACCCCTGGGCAACCGGGCGTTCGTGACCCGGACGGGGACCGCGCTTGCCGCGGCGATCCGGGCGCGCGTCGGGACGTGCATCGCCGCGCGGCTCCATGCCAAAATCGCGGAAGAAGCGCTTGAGTGGATGATCGTCCGGAAGCTGATCGAAACCGGGAGGACCGAAGAACTGGCCGCCACCACGGTCGGCGGTTTGCTGCACGTCCTTCTTGACACGGACGCTGACGACAGCCGGACGAACCTTTTCAACGAGATCGGCAAAACCCGCAGCCTGCGGTGGCGGCGTTACCTGCACGGCATCTGCACGGGCGTCATTGAGCGCGCCGATGGGACCGGTCGCGACAAATCCACCGGCGAGAACGGCCGACAATGCAATCGCGGCAACGCCCTTGCGATAGTTGGAAATCCTGGCTCTGGACATCTATTTCTCCTTACGAGCAGTAATCCGGCCGCGGCCCTGATCATTCAGGAAACGTGGACCTGTGAAACCTTTATAGAGCGTAAGATAGTGAGGGCTACCTTACCGCTCCGTTTCCACCACATGAAAGTTTCGTAAGGTTACGAATAACAAGCGCAGGCGACCAGTGCCTATTTGCCGTCCAGCAGGCGCGAAAGTTCAGCCTTTTCGCTTTCCGTAAGCGGCTTTGGCGCCTCCCCGACCCGCTTGCGGCCGCGAAAGGCAAAAACCAGCGCTACAGCACCGATCAGCAATATGGCGACAGGAAATCCCCACAGCACAACGGTACGCGCACTAAGACGCGGCTTCAAAAGCACGAACTCTCCGTAACGGTCGACGATAAAGTCCATCACCTGTTCGTCACTATCGCCTTCCTTCAGCCGGTCCCGGACAAGAATACGCAGATCGCGGGCGAGCTCGGCATTGGAATCGTCAATGGATTCGTTCTGGCACACCATGCAGCGCAATTCGCCGGAGATGGCACGGGCGCGCTTTTCAAGCACCGGATCGGACAGGACTTCATCCGGATTGACCGCGAGCGCCGCAGTCCCCTGAAAAGCCAGAGCGGTGCCAAGCAGAAGTGCTGCAAATGCCGACCCCTTTTTCATGCTGCGGCCTCCGCTTCTGGTCGAGCCGATTTGCGGCTGCGCGATGGCGCGCCGACCCGGAGACGACGATCCGCCAGGGAGAACAGCGCACCCGCCATCATGACAAGCGCGCCATACCAGATGAGCGTCACATCCGGCTTCCACCATATGCGCACCACGACCGAACCATCGCCCGGTTCATCGCCAAGCGCAACATAGACCTGGCTGAACCACAGTGTCTTGATGCCCGATTCAGTCGTGGGCATCTGGCGCGCCGGGAAGAAACGCTTGGACGGTTCGATCTGTCCAAGGCTGCGCGAGCTGGAATCGAGCAGCGTGAACGTGCCGCGATTTTCGGTGAAATTGGAGCCAGTCAGCGGGCGCAGGCCTTCAAAGCGCAGCGTATAATCCTGCACCTTGGCTGTGTCACCCGGACGCATGATCAGCACATTCTCCGTACCAAACGTCGTCACGCTCACAATGCCGAGCAGTGTCACGCCAAGTCCGATATGGGCAAGTGCCGTGCCGAAGACTGAGCGCGGCAAACCCTTGAAGCGCGCCAACGCCTTGCTTGCGGAGACCTTGCCGATACCAGCCTTGAGAACGAGATCCGTCAGGCTGCCGAAAATCAGCCATGCCGCAAGCCCGATGCCGCAGGCGGCGAGAACCGATTTCGCCGATGTGCTCCACAGAACGATTGCCGCCGCCACAAGGGAGAGCGCGAAAGCCGCCATCAGACGCTGTGACACACCGTAAAGATCGCCGCGCTTCCAGGCGAGCAGCGGACCGAAGGGAACCGCAAACAGAAGCGGGATCATCAGCGGGCCGAACGTCATGTTGAAGAACGGCGCGCCAACGGAAATCTTGTCGCCGGTCATCACTTCCAGCAGCAGCGGGTAAAGCGTGCCGATCAGCACGGTCGCAGCCGCAGTCGTCAGGAACAGATTGTTGAACACCAGCGCGCCTTCACGCGAAATCGGATGGAAGATGCCGCCTGCCGTCAGGCTCTGCACCCGGAGCGCGAAGAGTGACAGCGAACCGCCAATGAAGATCGCAAGAATTGCCAGAATGAAGAGGCCGCGTCCCGGATCGGTGGCGAAGCTGTGAACCGAGGTCAGAACGCCGGAGCGGACGAGGAAGGTGCCGAGCAACGACAGCGAAAAGGTGAGGATCGCAAGCAATACGGTCCAGATTTTCAGCGCCGAGCGCTTTTCCATGACGAGCGCTGAGTGGAGCAGTGCGGTGCCGACCAGCCAAGGCATGAAGGATGCATTTTCAACCGGGTCCCAGAACCACCAGCCGCCCCAGCCAAGCTCGTAATAGGCCCAGTAGGAACCCATGGCGATGCCGCCGGTCAGGAACATCCATGCGACAAGCGCCCATGGACGCACCCAGCGCGCCCATGCGGCATCGAGGCGCCCCTCCAACAGGGCCGCCACGGCAAAAGAGAAACACACCGAAAAACCGACATAGCCGAGATAGAGCAGCGGCGGGTGGATCGCGAGGCCGATATCCTGAAGGATCGGATTGAGATCACCGCCCTCCATCGGAGCCGGAAAAATGCGGGTAAAAGGATTGGACGTGAAGACGATGAACGCCAGAAACGCCACCCCGATCCAGCCTTGCACGGCGAGGACATTGGCGCGCAGCGTTTCCGGCAGGTTGCCGGAAAAAGCCGCGACCAGCGCACTGAAGAAGGTGAGAATGAACACCCACAGCAGCATGGAGCCTTCGTGATTACCCCAGACGCCAGTGATCTTGTAGAGAAGCGGCTTTTGCGAGTGAGAATTCTCGACAACATTCAGGACCGAGAAATCCGACACGACATAGGCATGGACAAGCACGGCGGATGCAAGGCAGATCAGCGCAAAGACTGCAATTGCCGTCGGCGCCGCGACTGACATGAGCTGTGTGTCGCGACGATGCGCGCCGACCACCGGCACGATCGATTGGACAATCGACAATGCCAGTGCCAAAACCAGAGCAAAATGGCCTATCTCGACGCTCATCTGCAGTCTCCATCAGGCACGCAACCGGACATCGCCGGTTGGACTGCCCCAACTGTTACTTGCCTTCCCAGACACCCTTTTCCTTCAGGCTGTCGGCAAGGTCCTTGGGAATGTAATTTTCGTCGTGCTTCGCCAACACGTTGTCGGCGCGGAAAACCCCGCCATCACCGAAACGCCCTTCGGCGACGACGCCCTGCCCTTCGCGGAAGAGATCAGGCGGAATGCCCTCGTACACGACCTTCACGGTCTTGATCGTATCGGTCACCGTGAAACGCAGTTCGCTGCCCTCGCGGCTGACCGACCCTTCCTCGACGAGACCGCCGAGACGGAACCGCGAGCCCGAGGCCATGTCCTGTTCCGTCAGGTCGGCTGGTGTGCGGAAGAAGCGAATGTCCTGACTGAAAGCCATCAGCATCAGCCCGACCGCGATGGCCAGAACTGCCAGCGCACCGCCGATCAGGAACAGGCGCTTGCGCTTTCTCTGGCTTACGGTACGGGCGAAATTGACCGCCGGTTTGCTTTTGCGTGCGTTGTCGTCTGCGGTCGCGCTCATTTTTGTGCGTTCCCTGCCTTTATATCTAGTCCAAGCCCGGCTGCGAAACTCTCAAGGTTCGACCGGCTTTCGCCTTCAAGGGCTGTCATTCCGCGATTGAGAGCGTCAAGTGCTGCATCGCGGCGATTGAGGATCATATAGGAGCGCACAAGGCGCTTCCAGCCTTCGACATCCCCGCTATTCTGGCGAAGACTTTCGTCGAGACGTTGAACCATGCCTTCGATCATCGCCTGCCGGTCTTCGGGGCTCATCGACGAAGCGGCATCGACATCGTCAGCCGTTGGCCCCTTCGGCTGCTGCTGAACGGCAGCGGGATCGCGAAGCCGGGCGATGGCCTGTTCAATCTGGCCGCGCCACGGCGCGTCGGCGGGGGCTTTGTCGAGGAACGCCTGCAGGCGGTTGGCCGCCAGATCCATGCGACCATCCTGCATCTCACCCTGCGCGAGATAGAATTGCGGGCGCACATCATTCGGTTCGAGATCGGCAGCCTTCCTGAAGAAACCTTCGGCCTCGGCGGTTACGGTGCCGCCTGAAGCGGTTGCCAGTGCTTCACCCAGCCCCAGAACGCGCGGGAAATTATCGCCCGCGATACGAATGGAGCTGCGATATGCATTGACGGCATCGGCAGCGCGGCCAAGCCGCAAGTAAATCGGCGCCAGCACATCCCATCCGCGCACATCGTCGGGATTTTGTGCCAGATGCGCTTCGGCACGCGCTACCAGCTCATCGACAGAGCCACGATCCGCGCTTGCCGAAAGCCGCTCGGCGAGCGGCATGGACGGCATGTCCGGCTTTCCGAACAGCGGGTAGACGCCCCAGGCGACCAGCGGCACTGCAAGCACCGCAAGAAAAGCGAGCAACCGGCCCGGTGCCGTCTTGCCTGCGGCTTCGGCAGCTTCCCTTGCAGACTTTTCGGCGTTCAAAATGCGACGTGAAATTTCGATGCGCGCCTGTTCGGCGCTTTGCGGGTCGATCATGCCTCGGGCAGCGTCGGCTTCGACCTCGCGCAATTGGTCCCGATAGACCTCGAGGTCGTTCTTTTCAGCGGGCAAGAACGCCTGCTTGCGCCGCGTGAGAGGCAACAAAACAACCAGAGTGGCTGCCAATGTCAGTAATGCTGCAATAAGCCAGAATCCCATGGCTACGACTTAAGCGCAGCCAAGGGAAAAACCAACCACTACCTGCAGTAAGTTGCTGCCTAGGGCAATTCGCCGCAAAGGATGTCAGGTTAATGGCGTCCAGCTGCCATCCGGATTGCGACATGCAGTTCCGCGCGAAGTCTGCTGCGATCCGCCGATGGTGAAGCTGTGCGAATACTGGCGGCAATTCTGGGAGCCGACCTGATAAGGCTGCGCCGCTGTCACATCGCCGGAATTCGATCCGCTGCCGCTCCAGGATACAACCTTGCCCGCGGGCGAATATTCGAGCGCGCGATATTCGGCCTCGAGCGCCTTCTTTCGGTCGGCTGCATTCAGCTGGTTGGCCGAACTGCCGAGAAGACCATTGCCGAGCGGCGTCAACAGGCTGGTTTCCGGCTTCTGCGCCGCAGAGCCGCCGCCTAGCGAGCCAAGCCCGATCCCCTTGCCAGTGGTCGTGCCACAAGCTGACAATGCAAGCGCCACGGCAAACATCGTCGAAGCAACTGAAACCGGGTGAGAAGACAACCTGGATACCATTACCATAACAACCAGCCTTCATGAACAATTAGCACGCATACTATAACGGCATGCGGCTTTTCAATTTATCTTCTAGTTCGCTTTCAGCTAAAAACAACCGTCAATCTTCTGTCAGGGGCAACAGGACACGGACTCCCAGTCCGCCGAACGAACTCTTGCCCAGATGCAAGCCGCCCCCATATTCGCGGACGGTATCCTGTACGATCGCCAGTCCCAACCCGGTTCCCGGTTTCGTTTCGTCGACGCGGCTGCCACGTTTCAGCGCCGCCTCGATCTTGTCCGATGCCAGCCCCGGCCCGTCGTCTTCGATCAGGATTTCGAACCGGCGTTGCTCGCCGGAAACGGGGGAAAGCCTGATATTGATGCGTTTGCGGCCCCATTTGCCTGCATTCTCAAGCAGGTTGCCGACGATTTCTTCCAGATCCTCCCGTTCCCCTGCGAAGACCGCGTCAGGCAAATCGTTGCGGAACGTGACCTTGAAAGACGGGTTGAGCTTAGCCGTAACCCGCTGCATGCGCTCGAGAACCGGGGTCACAGGCGTGCGAAAAACAACGCTGTCGCGCTGCGCGGCAATGCGTGCGCGTTGCAGATAATGCTGTATCTGCACCTGCATCGCCTCACTTTGTTCCTGGACTATGCGCCCATGTTCGCCGCCCATGTTTCGTGCTTCATTGACCAGCACCGAAAGCGGCGTCTTGAGAGAATGGGCGAGATTGCCGACCTGTGTTCGAGACCGTTCCATGATGCGGCGGTTGTTTTCGATCAGCGCATTCATTTCACTAGCGAGCGGCGCGATCTCGACAGGCAGCGACGTGTCGAGCTTTGACGAACGCCCCTCGCGAATGTCGGCCAGCGACTGGCGCACCTTGTCGAGCGGGCGCAGTCCGAACAGGATCACGGCTGCGTTGATGAGAATGCTTCCGATGCCGAAGATCGCCAGATAGGTCGCGAGGCTGGTTCTGAAATCGGATATTTCCTTGAGGACTTCGCTGAGATTGCCCATCACGCGAAAACGCGCAACCCGATTGGCGGCGTCCAGAACCACTTCGGTTTCAACGATGAAAAGTTCCTCGCCATGGAGACCGGGCAAGGTGTAGCTGCGCATGAAGGAACTGTCGAACGGGGCCTGCGAGACCGGCATTTCCGGCACGATGCGACCAAGCAGCGAAGGTGACTGCAGTTTTCCGGACAGGTTCGGCGTGACGGGGTCGACGGACCAGTACCAGCCGGAGAGCGGGCTGGAATAGCGCAGTTCTCCCAGTTCGGGCCGCCCCTGCAAGAAGCCTTCGCCCGACGTACTGACGGCGCCGACAAGGCTGAACAGATGGGCGGTCAGGAGCCGCTCGAAGTTGCTGCGCGCAGCTTCGCCGTATAGCGAGCCGATAAAGGTCGCGACCACCACAAGGGCCACGATGACCCAGATCGTTGAGAGGGTGACGACGCGGACCGCGAGCGAACGCAGCGGAGGAAAGACGCGAAGAAGCTTCAGCTGTCGTTGCCTTTCGTTTCGCCCCCGCCTTCCGAACGGATGCGGTAGCCCATGCCGCGCACGGTCTCGATCAAGTCCACGCCCATCTTCTTGCGCAGACGACCGACAAAGACTTCGATCGTGTTGGAATCGCGGTCGAAATCCTGATCGTAAAGGTGCTCCACCAGTTCGGTGCGTGACACCACTTCATCCATATGGTGCATAAGATAGGACAGAAGCCGGTATTCATGCGAGGTCAGCTTGAGCGCGACGCCGTTGATGCTGGCCTTCGATGTTTTCGTATCGAGATAGAGCGGCCCGCAGACAAGTTCGGACGATGCATGGCCAGCCGCACGGCGGATCAGCGCACGCAGCCGCGCCAGCACTTCCTCGATATGGAAGGGCTTGGCAACATAATCATCGGCACCCGCATCGATGCCGGCAACCTTGTCGCTCCAGCGATCACGGGCGGTGAGCATAAGAACGGGCATGGCGCGGCCGCTGCGCCGCCAGCGTTCCACAACACTGATGCCGTCCATGCGCGGCAGGCCGATATCAAGTACCACCGCATCGTAAGGCTCGGTATCGCCCAGATGATGGCCTTCTTCGCCGTCATAAGCGCGGTCGACCACGTAACCGGCAGCGGCCATCGCTTCCGCAAGCTGCCGGTTCAGGTCCTTGTCGTCTTCAACGATCAGGATACGCAAGCGGACGTTCTCCCCTCAATAAATGCAGAACAGCAACGAAAACCGTTGTTATTGAGCGGGAACAGCCACTTCAACGCGGCGCGGGCGTTCGCCATCACGGCCCGGCACCAGCACGACGATGACGCACATGGGACGACCATTTTGCGTCGTGGCGGTTGCCTTGGCCAGCTGGCCACCCTGCTGGGCAGCCACCTGTTCGCCGACCGCGGCGCAATCACCGGCGGCAGCGACAATGAGATTGGACTTCTGCGGCACCGTCATCGGCAATGCACCGGCACTGACCGGCAGCAAGCCAATACTAACCGCGAGAAGCGCGAAAACTTTGAAAGCAGGGTTCTGTTTCATCATGCCGCCTTATATAGCGCCCAACAGCTGAATGATGCATGAACAACCAAACCTCTTGCGGGCCCAAAGGAAAAATCAGCCTCTGACTATCACGGTTTGTGTAATTATGAAATGCGCGATGTTGCCCCGATGCGCCCGATAATCGTAACAATTCCGGCAATTGCGGTCGCCAGTTGCAGCAGAACATCGGTTAGCGCGCCTTGATCGATCAGATCGGTTGCCACACCGAAAACACCGGCAAGCGAGAGAAAAAGCGCGACGGACCAGCCCAGACCGTGCGCGAAAGATACCATGATTTATCTGCGTTCATGTTTTTTCCTGTCAGTTGATCATTGCCGGAACGTCGAGACACGCAAAATCGCCCGGTCCGCTCTTTGCGCCGATCATTGCAACCCGAAACTGGAAAGCAGCCCCGAATGCCGCATCGCCAAGATCTGCTTGCCTTACCGCCGCGCCGTAAATCCATGAAGGCGCCAATGCCTGGCTGGCTCGCACCAGCGTGCCGTTCCGCCAGATTTCGATGCGGTAGGCCTCGCGTTCTTCGCCAAGCGGAATATCTTCGCCAAACCAGTTATCGGACCAACCGTCGGCATCGATCCGCCCACGCCTGATCCAGTTGAAGGACAGATCGTCATTCGCCAGCCGCTCCACTTTCAAATGGACGGGGCTGAGCGGACGGAAGCGACACGCTGCTGCGCAAGCCCGCGCAGGTTTCAAACGTGCTGTCATCGCGCCGTCTTGAGCAAGATGTCCTTGCCTCTTTGTGCCGCCATTCAAATCTCCCTGAAATTTAGTCTGCCGGTTCGGTCACGGCGCGATAGCGCATGGTGCCGAGATAGCTGCCGAGCCCATCGGTATTGCGCGCCAGAACCTCGGTCAGCATCAGGTTCACGACACGATGGCCGCTGACCTCAACCGGCTTCGCGATCTTTGCGGCGATGTCCAGCACACGCTTGCGCCCGCTTTCCCTAGCCCAGATCTGGATATTGAAAAAATGCTCACCGCCCTTTTCCGTCGACGTATTCCAATCGAAACCGCAGCAGGATGCGGTGCGTCACCTCGGGTTGCGGGCGCGTGTCGAAATCCTTCTGCGATGCGGAAAGCGGCTCGGTCCGTCCCCAGACCATGCCGACATCGGACCAGTTCTCGCCGTAACCGCCCATGCCGTCCGCCACCGGCTACAGTGCTTCCAGAACCAGTTCGGATGAGCTGGCCGGATCGATGAAAAGCACGTTGTTCATAGGGACACCCGTTTCCAGCTGTCGATCATCTGGCCGATGACCGGCGGGAAAGAACGCTGCGCGGCATCCGCATCAACACCAGCGCACGATTCGTAAAGATGAGCGACAAGCGTCAGGATCGCCTGTTTCAAAGCGTCCGGCACTTCGACGCCGCTTTCCCCGAAACCGGCCACGAAATCGACTTCCAGACCTACAAATTCGGCTGCGTCGGGATACTGTGCCATATAAAGACGCTGCGGCCTGCGGCTATGATGCAGGACAAATTCTTCCGGCGAAAAACTGATCGCGGTTCCGTCCGGCCTGTAGGCCACGACAGTCGTCACCATTTTTACCGGATGTTTGAACAGGGCAAGACGCCCCGAGCGCGGCCAGCGGTCAACACGCAGCCGCCAGGTCTGCTCGATCAGCGACAGTGCGGTTTCAGCTTCAATGATTTCGCGGGCTGCGGCAATGAGGCGACGCAGAATATCGTCCTCGCCGTCGGTGGAAACTCGTAAAAATGCGCGCACGTCGGCTACCGTCACCGGCTCCAGCGCCGGTGGCGTGACAAGAAACATTGTCATGGACTTCCCTCTAAATGATAACTTTCAAATCAGATAGTTAAACACGAACTCCACATGGAGCTTCCCTTGCTTTGGAGCGGGAAACTACCTGCCAAAACCGGCAGGGCAGCCCGGTAATCTACTGCAAAAACTGACAGCTTCAGGCTGCCAGTTCCGTCAGACGGTGAATTTCAGGAGCTTAATGGCCTCGAAATCCTGCACGCCGCCGCCGACGCGCTTCGTCATATAGAAGAGCACATAGGGTTTGGCGGAATAAGGATCGCGCAGCACACGCACGCCAATACGATCCACCACCAGATAACCGCGTCCGAAATCGCCGGCAAGCGAACGGGTAAAAGCGCCCGTTCGATCACGTCATTGCCGAGATCGGACAGGCCGGAGATGCTTGCATAGCTGGAAAAGCTGCCGTCCAGCTCCACATCCTCGATGGCAAGCGCGGCTTGTTTCGTTTCCAGTCGCATATCATGCATCGCCATTCTCTCTCCTTTCCTCCGGCAGAATGCCCGGTATCGGAGCCTGTTTCAGCCGCTCGGAAAAGCGCTTGAAGATGCCGAGCGCCGACCAGGCGGCAAGGCTTGCGGCTGCCGATCCCATGAGAATCAGTTCCGCTCGCCCGAGTAATCCGCCGAGAGCCAGGGTTTCGGAAATCTTGACCCCTGCCGCACCGCCGAAAATCATGCCGCAGATGATGCCGACCGCGAAACGGATCGCCGCTTCGCGCTTTCCGTGCGGCATCATATAGGCGAGCGAGACGGCGGAGCCTGCCACCGCGCCCGCCACCTTGGCGAACCAGATCCAGGCCGCTTCCGAAGCGAATACTGCATCGTTGAGGTTGCTCATAACAGTCTCCCTGCTGAATGCGGCTAATAGCCCACTGCATCCCGTTTTTCGTCGGTGAGAAACGATGCCTCGGAAATGCGCCGCCACAGCGATTCCCGCTCGGATGACAGCCCTTCCACGCGGTCGATATCGTGCTCAAGCCGCAGATCGTCGCCGAAATGCGGGCCGCCATCCGGAGAACGCCTTTGCGGTGCGCCCAATCAGCGGCAATACTGTCAGCCGGTAGAAGGCGCGGTTTTCCTCCGCATAATTGGCATAGGTATTATCGCCCGGAATACCGAGCAGCATGGCGGCACACCGAAGGCAAGCGCGATGTCGCGGGCGGCTCCGTTCTTTGCTTCGATGAAATCCATGTCCTGCGGGCTGTAGCCCATCGCCTTCCAGTCCAGGCCGCCTTCCAGAAGCAGCGGACGGCCCGCGCCGGATTGTCGAGAAGCGCCTTGTTCCACGCGCCAGCCGCATTGTGGAGATCGAGCGCCATCAGGGCCGCTTCCAGCGGCGGAAATCCGTAATGATCGTCCAGCAGATGAAACAGCTGGAGCTGCAAGGCAGCCGGGCCGTCACTTCCAAGCGAAAGCCGTCTCGCCGCCCTGATTGACCTCCGCAATAATCGCATCGGCCTGATGCGCGTGGAAAAGCGCAATGGCCTTCCGCGCCCATTGGTGCGGCTTGGCGGCGTTCATGCTGGCATCGGCAAGCACAT
>Ga0182741_1001128_pt1 | contig 36591 bp, 36 predicted proteins | sample eDN5th37CBELigOP_FD_128874 | JGI IMG/M metagenome (GOLD analysis project Ga0182741, IMG submission 128874) | Enriched Organic Plus compost microbial communities from Emeryville, California, USA - eDNA 5th pass 37_C BE-Lig OP (version 2) (version 2) ... | reverse complement strand
GTCCCGCCCGGTGCGAACCGGGGTGGCAACGCCTTTTGTTCATAGGTGCTCCATGATTCCTGTTTTCCGCGCGTTCCTGCTGGCCCTGGGCGGGCTGTCGGCGTCCGCTTCCGTGGTTCATGCGCAGTCGGCAGACTTTCCATCCAAACCCATCACGATCGTGGTCGGCTATCCGGCCGGCGGCGGGCCGGACATCGGGGCCCGGATGCTAGGGGAAAAACTGGCGGCCCGGATGGGCCAACCTGTCATCGTAGAGAATCGTCCCGGCGTCAGCGGGATGATTGGCGCAAGTTCGGTGGCGCGCGCACCCGCCGACGGCTACACCCTGCTGTTCGCGCCCAACACCTTCCTGATCGCGTCGCACGTGTTGCCTAAAGGCACCAACGTCCGGCTCGACGTGCTGGAGGATTTCACGCCGGTCGTGGCGCCGTCCAAGGGCGCCATGGTACTGGTCGCGCATCCTTCGCTGGGGGTGCGGAACGCGAAGGAACTGGTTGCGTTGCTCAAGAAACAGCCCGGCCTCGCGTACGCGACCCCGGGCAGCGGTTCGCCCATGCACATCGCGGGCGAGTTGTTCAAGAAGTCGGCCGGCGTAGACATGCTGCACGTGCCCTACAAAGGGGTGGCGCCGGCCATCGCGGACGTACTCGGCGGCCACGTCAAGATCACCTATGCTAGCATCGGGGTAGTCGCACAGCACGTCGCTGCCGGCCGCCTCGTGGCGCTCGGCATGGCGGAGAAAGAACGTTCCCCGTTGATGCCGGAGCTTCCCACCCTGGCGGAGCAGGGGTACCCGAATACGGCGACCGGCGCCTGGTATGGGGTGTTCGCGCCCAAGGGCACGCCGCCGGCGGTAGTCGAGAAGCTGAACAGCGAGTTCAACGCCGCGCTGCGCCTGCCGGACGTGGCAGCCAAGCTCAAGCAGCAATGGGAAGTGCCGCTCGGCGGCTCGCCGGAGGACTTGGCTCGCATGGCCCGGGCCGAGTACGACAACTACGGCAAGATCGTCAAAGAGTTCAACATTTCGGCCGATTGAGCGCATGAACCCTGCGACTGCGAAGCGGCCCAACATCCTGCTGATCATGACTGACCAGCAGCGGGCCGATCACCTGGGGTGCTACGGCAACCCCATCCTGCGTACTCCGAACATCGATGGCCTGGCGCGCCAGGGCGTGCGCGCCAGCCGGTTCTACGTGGCCAGCCCAACGTGCATGTCCAACCGCGCCACGCTGATGACCGGCCGCATGCCGTCGCTGCATGGGGTGCTCCACAACGGCATCCCGCTTTCGCGAGAGGACACGACTTTCGTCGAATTGCTGCGGGACGCGGGCTATGCGACCGCGCTCATCGGCAAATCGCATTTGCAGAACTTCGGCTACAACAACCCGCCCATACGGAGTTGGGAAAACCTCAATGGTGGCGTGCCGCCATCGGACGCGCTCAAAGACGCCCGCAAGCACCACCGGCGCGGTCGCGAGTACGACAACGAATGGACGCCATATTGGAAGGCAGACGCATCGTTTCACGTGCAAACGCCCTTCTACGGCTTCGACGAGGTGCGGCTGTGCACGCTCCACGGCGACCGCGTTCAAGGCGATTATGCGCGCTGGCTCGCGCAGCGGCATCCCGATCCCGACAGCCTGCGCGGACGGGAGCATGCCATTCCCGACCCGCGTTACAGCGCGCCCCAGGCATGGCGCACGCGGATGCCGGTGGAGCTGTATCCGTCGACCTATGTGGCCGAGCAGGCGTGTGAGTGGCTGGAATCGCACGTTCATCGGGCGGGGGGCGATGCGCCGTTCTTTATCCAGTGTTCGTTCCCGGACCCCCATCATCCCTTTACTCCGCCGGGCAAGTATTGGGACATGTACGATCCGGCGGGCATACCGCTACCGCCTTCATTCCACCAGAAGCGCATGCCTGCGCTGCTGCAGGCCGTCCACGACCGCACCCGCGCGGGCGGCTCACGCGAGGCTTATGTGCCGTTTGCGCTCAGCGAGCGCGAATGCCGCGAGATCACGGCCCTGACCTACGGCTCCATTTCGCTGATCGACGACTGCGTCGGGCGGATACTCGCGCAGCTGGACCGGCTCGGGCTGCGCGAGAACACGGTCATCGTGGTGACGTCGGACCACGGCGAGATGATGGGCGACCATGGCATTGCGCTCAAGGGCGTCATGCACTACCAGGGCGTGACACGCGTTCCCTTCATTTGGAGCGACCCCGCGCTGCCCGCGCAGCGGCGGGGCGCGGTGCTGGGGTCCTTGGCCGGGACAATAGACCTGGCGCAGACCATGCTCGCCCGCGTAGGCGTGGCACCTTTCAACGGCATCCAGGGCGTGAACCTGCTGCCCTCGATCCGCGGTGAGGCGCAGACAGAGCCGGAGCGTGCCGGAATCGTCGTCGAGAGCGAGCCGCTGCAATACGCCTTTGGCCGCCCGCGGCGCTTCAAGGTCCGGACGCTGTTCACCGAGCGCCATCGATTGACGCTCTCGGACGATCCGGCCGTGTGCGAGTTCTACGATCTCCAGGACGATCCGCACGAGGTCGAGGACCTGTGGAATGATCCCGCCGCGAGGCCGGTGCGCGACCAGTTGATAAGCATGCTGGCCGTGGAGATGATCCGCCTCTCCGAAAGCTCGCCGCTGCCCAGCGCGCAAGCTTGAGCCAACGGGGCCTGGGCGGCGTTCAGGACAGGTCGAAACGGAACAGGTTCGTGTAACGGACCGTCGAGCCGGGAGCCGCCTTGCAGTACAGGCCTAGGCAGTCGAAGCGCGCCGGCGGGCCTGCGCTCGGCGATGCAGGTGGCGAGAGGGTCCGTTGGCCCGGCTTGAAACGAGCCAGCGTTACGTGCGGACGGAAGGGACGGGTTTCCACCGGCAGCGCCATGCCCCCGAGGATGCGCTGCGTGCTGCGGACAAGTTCGCGCAGCGCCTCTGTCAGCGCGTACTCCGCCACCGCGACACGTGGTCGCTCCGGCGTCGGCCAGATCGCCAGCGACGAGAAGGAGAGGTCGGGTTGACGACGCGCCAAAGGGTGCAACGCCTCGCGCAGGCGCGCTTCGTGATCTTCGGTCAAGGTGCCCAGGAAAGCGAGGGTCAGGTGCAGGTCGGCTGGGTGTAGGCGCGCCGGTTCGGGAAAGGCAAGGGCCAGCCCGGCAAGGCGCTTGCGCGTTGCCGGATCGGGACCGAGCGCGATGAAACACCGCAAGCGGCTGGGAGCGGCGCGACCGGGCATGGCGGTTGATGACATCGGGAACTCCTGCTGCAGTGCGCAATGCGTCGGCGTTGCGTCCGTTCTTAGGATACCGCGGGTGTGTGGCTCGCCTGTGTGCCCGGGGCCAAGGCGTCGCGCATACATATCAGCTTTGACGCCGGGGCGATAGCTGCCGCCGGTCGCGCTGCGTATGCTGGCAGCCTCCGAGGCGAGTTGCCCGATTTCTCCTGGATGCGCCATGACGTGTTTATCTGGTGTCCGAGTGCTGGATCTCAGCCGCGTGTTCTCCGGCCCGTGGGCGGCGCAGATGTTGGCCGATTTTGGCGCAGACGTCATCAAGGTCGAACGGCCGGGCCGCGGCGACGACGTGCGCCAGCAAGGGCTGCGGGTCAAGGATGCGCAAGGCCGCGAGACAAAGGAGACCTCCTCCTACCTCGCCATGAACCGCGGCAAGCGTTCCATCACGGTCGATCTCTCGCACCCTGAAGGCCAGGCGCTGATCCGCGACCTGGCCCGGCACAGCGATATCCTCATCGAAAACTTCAAGGCCGGAGACCTCGCCCGCTATGGGCTGGACTACGAGTCGCTGTCGGCCGCGAATCCCCGGCTCATCTATTGCTCCATCAGTGGGTTTGGGCAGACCGGTCCATACCGCCACCTGCCAGGCTACGACCCGATCTTCCAGTCGATGAGCGGCCTGATGAGCATCACCGGTCATCCGGACGGCGAGCCGCTGCGCGTGGGGTACTCGGTCGGCGACATCACGGCGGGGTTTTATGCGGTGGCGGCGGTGCTGGCGGCTTTGCGGCACCGCGACGTGGTGTCCGGGCAGGGGCAGTATATCGACCTGGCCCTGCTCGATGCGCAGGTGGCCGCCGTTTCCCACGTTGCCATGATGTACCTGGTTTCGGGCGAGCAGCCGCCTCGCCTGGGCAATGCGTCGCCCATTACCTGCCCGTGGCAGTCCTTCGATTGTTCGGACGGCCAGATCGTCGTGGCCGTGGGCAACGACACGCAGTTCGCCGCGTTCTGCCGGGTATTGGGCATGCCGGAGCTCGCCGAGGACGAGCGTTTCTCCACCAACCGGATGCGCGCGAAGAACCAGTCGGAGCTCGTTCCCATGCTGGCGGCAGAGCTCGCCAAGCGCCCGGTCGCGCATTGGCAGGCGGCGTTCCAGGAGGTGGGGGTGCCGAGCGGGCCGATCAACGGTTTCGCGGAGGTCTTCGCCGATCCCCAGATCCAGCATCGCCAGATGCTCATGCACCTGCCGCACGACGAGATCGGCAGCGTGCCCCAGGTCGCGAACCCAGTGCGGTTTTCGGCCACACCTATCCAGTACCATCGGGCACCGCCGCTGCTGGGCCAGCATACCGACGAAGTGCTGACCGAGGTGCTCGGCCTGGACCAGGCAACCCTGGAGCGGCTGCGCCGCGACAAGGTCATTTGAGCGATGCCGGCGCTATTGTCCCGCATTCGCGTCCTGGACCTGAGCCGGGTGTTCGCGGGTCCGTTCGCGAGCCAGATGCTGGCTGATTTTGGGGCGGACGTCATCAAGGTCGAGCGTCCGCGCGTGGGGGACGAAACCCGGTACCACGGCGAGCGCGTGCGCGACGGGGAGGGGCGGGAGACGGACGTCACGGCAGCCTTCGCGTCCATGAACCGGGGCAAGCGTTCGGTCACGGTCGACATCTCGCGTCCGGAAGGGCAAGACATCATCCGGGCCTTGGCTGCGCGCAGCGACGTGCTCATCGAAAACTTCAAGGCAGGCGAGCTGGCGCGCTACGGCTTGGACTATGCATCGCTGCAGGCCGTCAACCCGCGGCTGATCTATTGCTCGATTACCGGCTTCGGCCAGACCGGGCCGCGCAGTGGCGAGCCAGGCTACGACCTCGTTTTCCAGGCCATGAGCGGCGTCATGAGCATTACCGGGCATCCGGATGGCGAACCGGGCGCAGGGCCGTTGCGGGTGGGGTATTCCGTTTCCGACATCACGGCCAGTTACCACGCAGTCGTGGCGATACTCGGCGCGCTCTATGCCCGGGAAGCCGGCGTTTGTTCCGGCCAGCACATCGACGTTGCATTGCTGGACACGCAGATCGCGGCTGCCTCGCACGTTGCGATGCAGTATTTGCTGACGGGTGTCCAGCCTGCGCGCCTGGGGTCTGGTTCGCATTTCATGGCGCCCTACCAGGTGTTCCAGTGCAGCGACCATCCGCTCGTCATCCTTTGCGGCAACGACGCGCAGTTCCGCAGCCTGGCCAAGGCACTGGGGCGGGAGGATCTTGCGGCGGACCTGCGCTGCGCGACGAATCCGCAGCGCCTGCGGCACCGCGAGTGGCTCGCGCAGGAGATCCAGGCCCTGGTCGGCACCCGCCCGCGGGCGGAATGGCTGGAGGTGTTCCGTGGCGCGGGGGTGCCCTGCGCGCCGATCTACGATTTCGCACAGGCTTTCGACGACCCGCAGGTGCGGCACCGGAATCTTGTCATGTCCATGCCCTTCGGGCCGACGGGCTCCTTGCCCATGATCGCCAACCCCCTGCGCTTTTCCGGGACGTCGCCGGTGTACGAGCGGCCGCCCCCGGGGCTCGGTGAGCACACGGAGGAGGTGTGTACGAATCTGCTGGGAATGCCGCCCGAACGAATCGCCGCGTTGCGGCGGGAAGGAATCGTGTAGGCCAGGATAAGACATGACGACGCCTTTTTCACTCGTGGACCAGGATCCGGATCTTGCCGCTTTTCGGGACAGCGCGAATGACTTTCTCGGCGCTGTGGATCAGCGCATGCGCACGCGTTCGCTGCAGGATCATCCCGCCGGTTTCGACCGGGGGTATTGGCGCGAGCTCGCGGAGCAGGGCTGGTTCTCCATCTTCGTGCCCGAGGCGGACGGCGGCTTGGGCCTGGGACTGCGGGAGGCCTGTGCGATCGCCGACCAGGCGGGCTATCACCTGTTGCCAGAGCCCTTTGTCGATGCGGGGGTCCAGCCCGTGCTGCTCTTGGCGCAGCTACCGGCGAGCGCCTTGCGCGGGCGTCTCATCGAGGGCATGCAGTCGGGTGAAATTGTCGCGGGCGTGGCGTGGCAGGAGCGTGCCGGCCAGACCGAGCCCGAGTTGCTCGCCGTCGAGGCGGTGCGGGAGGGCGGGCAGTGGCGGCTGCGGGGACGCAAGCGCTTCGTGCAGCCGGCGGCCGGTGCCGACGGCTGGTTGGTGTGGTGCCGGTTCGAAGGGGAGGAGGCCGTGCTGTGGCTGCCCGCGGAGGCGCTCGAGGGGCGCATCGAGTCCCGCTGCAGCGTGGATGGCAGCAGGCAGTGCGACTTCGACCTGGACGTGCGCGTGCCGGACGGCGAGGGCGCGGTGTTGGCGGCAGGGGAGGTAGCGCGGGCCGCCTTGCAGCGGGCGAACGATGCGGCGCGCATCGTGCAGGCCGCGGAGCTCGCGGGCATTGCGCGCCGGGCCTTCGAGATGACCCGCCAGTATTTGTGCGACCGCGAGCAATTCGGCAAGCCCATTGGCAGTTTCCAGGCGTTGCAGCACCGGCTGGTGGACGGTTGGATGCAGGTGGAGTTGGCGGTGGCGTGCCTGCGTGACGTCCTCAAGCACGTCGATGTACAGGCCGATCCGACCTCGCTGGCTGCCGCGGCGAGTCGCGCGCAGTCTCGATGCGTCTACGCTGCCACCGAAATGTGCCGGATGGCGATCCAGATGCACGGGGCGATCGGCACCACCTTCGAATACGACATCGGCCTGTATTTCCGCCGCGCCATGACGCTTTCCGCGCGGCTGGGCAATGCGGCGGCGCATCGACGCAGGTTCGCGTCGCTCAACACGGTGGAGGCCGAGCCGCCACCTCCCGACCCGAGCAAATATGAGCGTTTTCCCAACGACCTGGATTGGGAGGCGATGCCAGAGGCGGAGTTCCGGGCCATGGTGCGCGCGCTGTTTGCGCGCTACTACCCGGATGATCGTCGCCACATGCCTTATCGGCAGACCTGGGCCCAGACCCGGGATTGGTACATGACGCTCAGCCGGTTGGGCTGGCTGGCGCCCGCGTGGCCGAAAGAATACGGCGGCATGGGCCTGCCCCCCGACAAGCTGATCGCGTACATCGAGGAGAGCGAAGCCTGGGGCATCGCCCGCCCGCCCGACCAAGGCATCAACATGGTCGGCCCTATCCTCATGCGATTCGGCACCGAGGAGCAGCGCGCGCGTTACCTGCCCAAGATCCTCTCCGGCGAGCACGTCTGGACGCAGGGTTATTCGGAGCCCAACGCCGGCTCGGACCTTGCCGCGCTGCGCACGGAAGCCGTGCTCGACGGCGACTACTTCATCGTCAACGGGCAAAAGACGTGGACCACCTGGGGGGCGGACGGCACGCACATGTTCATGCTGGTTCGCACCGACAAGACAGTGAAGAAGCAGGCGGGCATCAGTTTCCTGTTGGTGGATCTCAAGACGCCCGGCATTACGATCCGCCCCATCCGCAATATCGCTGACGAGCAGGAGTTCTGCGAGGTGTTCTTCGACAATGTCAGGGTGCCGCGCGAGAATTTGGTGGGCGAGCTGAACCAGGGCTGGACGATCGCCAAGGCCCTGCTCGGCTATGAACGGCTGTTCACCGGAAGCCCGAAGCACAGCCGGCATACCCTGACCCAGGTGGCGAAGCTGGCGCGCCAGCGGGGCCTGTTCGACGACCCCCTGTTCGCCGAGCGCTTCACTGCCCTGCAGCTCGATACGCTGGACCTGGCGGCGGCCTATGCTGGCTTTGCCGAGCTCGCCAAACGGGGCGAGCCCATTCCGCCATCCATTTCCATGCTTAAGGTCTGGTCCACGGAAACGTACGAGCGCCTCGCGCTATTGCTGATCGAGGCGGCGGACGAGTATGGCGGCATGCGGCACCACGTCGCGACCGACGAGGTGGACCTGCACGTCGTGGCACCGCTGTTCAATGCATTGGGTGCCAAGATATTCGCGGGCAGCAACGAGATCCAGCGCAACATCCTGGCCAAGTCCGTGCTCGAGCTGCCCTAGCCCGGATAGGGAGCGTCGGCCTCGCACCGGCGCGACCGGCAGTGACGCAAATTGCGATATCGTTCGGACGGCGCTTCCTCGCCACGCATTGCGGTCCGGGGTGGTGCCGGCCGTCCATCGGGGCGACGCCCTATGTCCGTTTCATCTTGACGTCACGCATCCATGATTCGTTTCTCGGCCAATTTATCCCTGTTGTTTCGCGAAGTGCCGGAACTCGAGCGGCCGGCGGCCGCCCGGCGCGCGGGCTTCGATGCCGTCGAAGTCCAGTTCCCCTACGGCCAGCCGCTCGAAAGCTGGCATCGTGCCTTGTCCGAAGCGGGGGTGGAGATGGTCCTGTTCAACGTTCCGGCAGGCGATTTCATGGAGGGCGGTCAGGGACTGGCGGGTGTGCCGGGAAGGGAGGCGGCGTTCCGCGCGGCGGTCGCGGAGGCTGCGTCTTGGGCCCGGGTGTTGCGACCGCGCCTGATCAATGTGCTCGCCGGATGCCCGGTCGGGCACGAACGCGAACGCTGCCTGGACACCATGGCCGCGAACCTCGCCCATGCGGCGCTGGTCATGGGCGACATGGGCGTCGCGGTGGCGGTCGAAGCCCTCAATACCGTGGACAGGCCCGGCTACCTGGTGGACGGGACCCAGGCCGCGCTGGACGTCATCGACCGCGCGGGGCATCCGAACCTGTGCATCCAGTACGACATTTATCACATGCAGGTCATGGAAGGGGACCTGGTCCACACCCTGCGCACGCACTGGCCGCGCATCGGCCACATCCAGTTCGCCGACAATCCCGGCCGCCATGAGCCGGGAACCGGCGAGATTCATTTCGACAACGTTTTTGCCGAGATCGAGCGCTTGCCTTACGAGGGGTTCGTGGGGGCGGAGTATGTGCCGTCACGGCGTACCGAGGAAACACTGGACTGGTTGAAGCGCAACTGAGCGGTGAGTGCCCCGGGCAGCGTGAACGGCATGCGTGCCAGGCCGATCGCCTCCCCGACAAGGATGATGCCGGGGCTGCCCATGCCGGCTTCGCGTGCCACTACGGCAAGGTACCCGAGCTGCGTCAGCTTCCGCACCTCGCGGGGAGTTGATGCCCATTGCACTACGGCGGCGGGGGTTGAGGCGGGCAAGTGCTCGAGCAGGCTCGCAACGGTCTCCTCGATGCGCTGCATGCCCATGTAGATGACCAACGTGGTGCGGCTGCGTGCCAGTGCCTCCCAGTTGGGCGGTTCGCCGTGCTGCGTGTGCGCCGTCACGAAGCTCACGCCATGACAGTGCCCACGGTGCGTGAGGGAAACGCCGAGCGCGGCGGCTGCCGCGAGCCCCGAGCTGATGCCGTTCACCAGTTCCACTTCGATGCCCGCCGCCTCGAGGAAAGCGATCTCTTCGCCGGCCCGGCCGAACAATAGTGCCTCCCCGCCTTTGACGCGCACCACGTTCTGGCCTTGCCGCGCATAGCGGCGCATCAACCTCTGGATGAAGTCCTGCGGGGTCGAGCGGCAGCCGCCGCGCTTGCCCACGCGCACCACGCGCGCCCGCGGCGCCAATTCGGCGATGTCGGGCGCCACTAGGTCATCGACCAGCAGCACGTCGGCTTGCGCCAGTACGCGTACTGCCTTGCGCGTCAAGAGTTCCATGTCTCCCGGGCCGGCGCCCATGAGCGTGACACGTCCTTGGTTCATGGCCTCTACCTCCGTCTCATTCATGCCGGCAACCGGGATTCGCTGCACATGCGGGTCAATTCCGGGACGCACGCGCCGCACACGGTGCCGCAGCCTAGTGCAGCCTTGAGGCCCGCGACGTCCGCGCCTTGGGCGATGGCGGTTTCGATGGCCGATGCCTTGATTCCGGTGCATTGGCAAACCGTGCGGTCGCGCGTTGCCGGCAACGAGGCGGGAGTGAATACGCGCAAGCGCGAGCCTTCCCAGCGGACGCCGGCCACAAGGCGCTCCAGCAAGGCATCGGCCTGACCGACTTCGCCAGCGAGTAGGAAGGCGCGCAGGCGGTCTCCATGCCAACGCACACTCTTGTAGATGCCTCTTTGCCGATCCCGGTATTCCAGGACATCCGGCGCGGCAATCATTTCCAGCGCCTCGCCCAGTGCTCGCAGCCACGCTTGGTCAGGCTCGGCCATCGCCGCACTCAGGGTCAGGACCGTGCGGTGCGCATCGCCTCGCAGCCCAAGGGCGCCGAAGCCGCAGGCGGCCAGCATGGGTTGCAGCGTCGCCCGGCGATCGATGGCATCGGCCTGGCCGTCGACTTCCACGGCGGCGCGCACTCGCCAATTCAATGCCATCTTTTCGATGCGTATCGCGCTATGCTTGAGCTCGGGCTGAAGCGAGCGCCGATCCACCGCGGCGTTGCAGACTTCGTTGATGCCGCCGCTGCCCAGGAACTGGCCGTTCCAATGCATCGCAGCGAACACAGTGCCGGGGGTGAGGTCGTCGCTCAGTCTCAACGGCAGGACCAGTGTCCCGTCGCGACTCTCGACCCGCACCAGATCGCCGGCCGCGAGGCCGCGCCGCCGCGCATCGTCGGGGTGCATGTCCAGGCTGGGTTCCGGCGCATGCGCGAACGCCTGGGCGATGCGCCCTGTGCGGCTCATGCCGTGCCACTGGTCGCGCAGCCGCCCCGTTATCAGGTGAAACGGATGTCGTGCGGTGGTGGGCGAGGCCACGGGCCGGTAGGTCACGGCTTGGAAGCGGGCGCGTCCCGACTCCGTTGCGTAGCAACCGTCGGTGTAGCGCCGGGCCTGGCCTCGCTTGCTGTGCTCGGGGAAGGGCCATTGCTGCGGGCCCAGGGCTTGCAGCACCTCATAGCTCAGCCCGCCGATGTCGTGGTCGCGGCCTTTCGTCAGCGCCCGATGTTCGTCGAAGATCTCTCTCGGTGTCTCGTACGGAAAGAGGTCGGGTGCCTGGGGCTTGACCAGGCGCTGCAGCCGCCGTCCGATTTCCGTCGCGATGCGCCAGTCGGGCAGCGCGTTCCCCGGCGGGGGCACGGCCGCGCGCACGCGCGAGATGCGGCGCTCTGAGTTCGTGACGGTTCCCTCCTTTTCCCCCCAGGTTGCGGCAGGCAGCAGTACGTCGGCGAAGGCGACGGTGTCGGTGTCGGCAAAAGCTTCCTGTACGACGACAAGCTCAGCTTGCCGCAGCGCCTGGCGGACGGCTTCGATGCGCGGGAGGGAATGCGCCGGGTTGGTGCAGGCGATCCAGACAGCCTTGACCTTGCCCTCGGCCAAGGCATCGAACATGTCCACGGCGGCTAGGCCGGGGCGGCCGATCTGCCCCGTGGCCAAGTGCAGGTTGATCAGCGCCAGGTTCTTGTCCGTGCCGTGGCTGGACTGGTTCATGCCCATGCAATAGAGGGAGAGTGCGGCAGGGCTGCGGGCGAACCACTCGGCAGCTTGGCACAGGTCGCTTTCGGAGATCCCGCATAGCGCGGCCGCCGCGGCCGGCGTCATGTCGCGCACCATGTGTTTGACCGCCTCGAAGCCTTCGGTGTGCTGCGCGATGTGGGTGTGGTCCAGCCATCCTTCCCAGATCACGTGGTGGAGCATGCCGTTGAACAGCGCGACGTCCGTGCCGGGCTGGATTTGCGGGACGCGCGTCACGCCTACCGCGGTATTGATGATCATGGGCCAGATCGAGCAGATGAAGATGGCCCAGATCGCCGCCAGGTTAGCCGACTTGAACAACAACAGCCCGAGTGGCAGCCAGGCCAGGGGCGAGACCGGGCGCAGCAGGCTGATGAGCGGCGAGGCCACGGCGTTGACGGCCGCGAAGCGCCCGATGACAAAGCCGGCGGGAATGCCGATCAGGGCCGCCAGCCCGAAGCCGATGGCCACGCGCTGCAGGGACGAGAGCAGGTTCCAGCCTATGCCCCGGTCGTTCGGGCCGTTGTCGTAGAAAGGCTCCGAAAACAGTTCGAGGGCTGCCTGACCCGTCGCCCCGGGCGACGGAATCTCCGGAATGGCGTTGGCGATCAATTGCCAGCCGAGTATGAGGAGCGCGAAGCCGAAGCACGGTCCGGCTATTGCCTTGACGAAGGTTTCCCAGAGCGCGCGCCAGTCCACGCGCGCGAGCAGCGGCTCGCGGCGCCGGCGCGGCGCGTGCGGTATTGGGATAGCGCTGCGCGAAATCGGCGGTCGTGCCCAGCACTTTTTCCGGATGGCCGGGCCAGATTGCCTGGCTGGTGGTCGCCGTAAAGCCGATTTCGTCCATGATGGCGCGTGCGTTCCATGGTTCGCCCACGCAGAACCCGTCCATGTTCCCGACCCGCATGTTGGCCACCATCTGGGGCGGCGGTACCGTGATGACCTTGGCGTCGCGCATGGGGTGGATGCCGTAGGCCCCCAGCCAGTAATACAGCCACATGGCATGGGTGCCCGTGGGAAAGGTCTGGGCGAAGGTGTATTCGCCCTTGGCGGCTTTCATGAACTTAGCGAGCGATTCGCCATCGCGTACGCCCTTGGCCTTGAGTTTGTTGGAAATCGTGATGGCCTGGCCGTTTTGGTTCAGGCTCATCAGCACCGCCATGTCTTTGCGCGGCCCGCCTATGCCGAGCTGCACGCCATAGATGAGGCCGTACAGCACGTGCGCGAAGTCCAGCTCGCCGTTGATGAGCTTGTCCCGCACGCCTGGCCACGAAGCTTCTTTGACGGGTGTGATCTTGACGCCGTACTTCTTGTCCAGGCCGAGCACGGCCGCCATGACGACCGAGGCGCAGTCGGTAAGCGGAATGAAGCCGATCTTGACTTCCGGCTTTTCGGGCGCGTCCGATCCGGCCGCCCAGGCGCCGGCCCGCACCATGGGATCGACCAGGCTCATGTTGCCGGCCGCCTTCGGCTGGCAGTGATCTCAAAGCAATAGGTGTGCCATTGCGTACCAGGCCGCCCGCGGTTGCCGGCTTTTCCTTATGGAGCAAGGGGTTGGGCGCGACCTGCGTGGGCGGGCCGGCGGTGCCGTGCCGATGCTGCGCCCCAGGCTGTGCGCCCAACATTGTGCATCGCACCAGCAGGGTGCTTGGCGTCATAAAAAATTGAGCCGTCTTGCGGGATTACCGTTGTGCAGGCGCGGTAAACTGCTGCCTATGCGTATACACCCCGACTCCGCGGCCTTCGTCTTTCTCCTCGCAGCGTTGTCCGCGTTGCCGGCGCTATCGACCGACATGGGTTTGCCGGCGCTTGCCGCCATCGGTCGGGACCTCGAAGTGCCTCCCGCCAGCGTTGCCTTGACGTTGAGTCTGTTCCTGGCGGGCTTTGCCATCGCGCCGCTGGCCTATGGCCCGCTGGCGGACCGCTACGGCCGGCGTCCCATTTTGCTGTTCGGCGGTGTGATTTACTCCTTGGCAAGCGCTGCCTGCGCACTCTCGCCCAACCTTGAGTCGCTCCTGGCATTCCGCATTCTCCAAGGTGTGGGAGCGGGAGCCGGTTCGGTGATGGCGCTGACTATCGTGCGGGACCTCTTTCACGGCCCGGTGGCGCGCGCCCGGTTGTCGTACGTCGCCAGCATGCGCATCGTGGCGCCGATGATCGCCCCGACGCTGGGCAGTTGGGTGATGTATTTCGCGGGATGGCGTTCGATCTACGGGACGATGGCCCTGGCGGGCGTGGCCAGCACCGTCTTGGTTTACCTCGGCATGTCGGAGACCCGGCCCGCCGGGACAATTGCCGAGCAGCCGACGCTGGCCGGGCTGGCGCGCACCTATGCCCGCGTCTTGCGCAATCCCGTCTGCCTCGGAAACACACTGGTCAATGCATTGACCTTCGGTTGCCAGTTCGCCTACATCACCGGTTCGCCGCTCTTGATGATGCAGCTGCTGGGCATGTCCCCGCAGGCCTTCGGCATCGTGTTCGCGATGACCGCCTTCGGCATCATGGCCGCTTCGCTCATCAACGGTCGCTTGAACGCGCGAGGCATCCGGCCACACAAGCTGTTGTGGACGGGCTTGGGGTTGTCGAGCTCGACCAGCGTGCTGATCGCCATCCTCGGGTTTACCGACAGCTTGTCGGCCTGGACGCTGGTGCCGCTGCTGATGGTCAACACCTTCTCGTTCGGCATGATCGCGCCGAACGCCTCGCACGCTGCGGTGGAACCCCTGCCCGAAGTGGCTGGGGCGGCGTCGGCCGTCGTGAGCTGTGTCATGATGGCCGTGGGGGCGTTTACCGGCTCCCTGGTGACCTTCCTCTACGACGCCCATGGCGCGCGGGCCATCACGGGCATCATGGTGGCATGTACGCTGTCCGCCCTGGCCGTGTATGCATTCTGGGTGCGTCGCCTGCCGGCCTCCGCACCCAAGCACGCCTGATCAGCGAAGGACGAATCCCCCGACCTTCCCGTTGTCCTGCAGGTTCAGCGTGCCGAGCAGGTCATCGCCGCCGTCTGCGAAGGTGATCTTCCACAACGAGAGCTCGTACGCCTGTTGACGATAGTCGCCCAGGCGCTGCACTTGGTAGCCGCCATGCAGGCGCGGTGCGAGCTGTGCGGCCACCGCATCGAATTGCGAGCGGTCCAGCTTGGCAAAATCTTCGCTGCCTGCGGCGACGAACTCCTGGTAGTTCTTCGCTTCGATGGCGTTCAGCAGCGTCTTGATGACTTGCGTCTCGGTCTCGACGTCGGCCGCCAGCGCCGGTGAGGCGTGCAGGGCAGCGGCGAGCGTCAAGCCCAGTAGTGCGTTGCGCGTAAATTTCATGGGAGCTCCGGAAGTGAGGGGGCTGGCGGCCGGGCCGCGGCAATGCTGCGCAGGCAGGCTTCCGGGCCGCCCTGGACGATGGTGGCGCTGCAGGCCAGCATCAGGTTCAGGGCGAGCCCGAAATCTTCGACCCGGTAGCCCCGGTCGTCCAAGGGCCCGCCGTCCGGGCCCCGATGCGTGGCGAGCCGTTCGGCGAGCGGGCGGGCGTCTTCTAGGTAAGCCCAGACCGGTTTGCCGCAGGCGGCGGCATAGCCCACTTCGAAAGCGGTGCCCGAATCGGGCTCGTGACCGCGGAAGGGGGCCAGGTTGGCCATCACGACGTCCGCCTCGCGCAGCAGCGTGATGTTGGCGCGATAAATCGCCCGGGCAGCTTCGGCGCCGGCGGCCGGTGGCACCGAGGCGTCGAGCGGGAAAAGGCCTTCGAAACCATGGCGGGCGCAGAGCGCCTTGAGCCGCTCGCCGTGCGCCCGCGCGTCGGGCCGGAAGACGTCCGGCCCGGCAAGGTAAATCTTCATGCGGGGGGCCGGGGGGCCTCAGGACAGCGCGCCGGCGTCGGCCAGCAACTGCTTGAGTTCGCCGGTCTCGTGCAGTTCGGACATGATGTCCGAGCCGCCGATGAACTCGCCCTTGATGTAGAGCTGGGGAATGGTCGGCCAGTTCGAATATTCCTTGATGCCTTGCCGCACCTCGTCGTCTTCCAGCACGTTGACGGTGGTGACGCGGCGCACGCCGTTGGCCTTCAATAACTGGATGGCGCGACCGGAAAAGCCGCATTGCGGGAACTGGGCCGTGCCCTTCATGAACAGGACGACGGGGTTCTCGGTGACGGTCCGCCGGATGAAATCTTGCACGTCGCTCATAGCGATCCTCGTACGGGGTAAACGTTGATATCTCGATTATAGGGAGCCGCCGGAGATCCGCTCGATGCCGGCCAGGTCGCGCCGGCTCTCGACATGTCGGAAGCCCGCAGCCCGCAGCAAGTCGCGGACCTGGCCTGCCTGGTCCCAGCCGTGCTCCATCCACAGCGCGCCGCCGGGCTTCAGCCAGGCCGGGGCACCGCGGGCGATGTCGCGCAGGGCCTGGAGCCCGTCGGCGTGATCGGTCAGCGCCATGTCCGGCTCGTGGCGCAGGTCGCCTTGCGACAGGTGTGGGTCGCCGGCCGCTATGTACGGCGGATTGGACACGATGACGTCGTAGATGGGCGCGGCGGCGCTCTCGTTCAAGGCTTCGTACCAACTGCCTTCGAGCAGGGCGACGCGGGCGCCGAGCCGGCGGGCGTTGCCGGCGGCGACGGCCAGCGCTTCCGGACTCAAGTCGGTCGCGTCGACCTGGGCGTCGGGCCGCGCCAGGGCCAACGAAACGGCGATGGCGCCGCTGCCCGTGCCGAGGTCCAACAGGCGGGGCGAGGGAATCTCCCGCACGTGCGCCAGCGCTGTTTCCACCAGCAATTCCGTCTCGGGGCGGGGAATCAGCACCGCGGGCGAGACGTGGAAGAGGTGACCCATGAACTCCCGCTCGCCAAGCAGGTAGGCCATGGGTTCGCCGTCGCGGCGACGCGCCGCCCAATCTTCGAAGCGGGCTACGCCCGCTTCGGGCAGCGGTTCGTCGTCGTGGGCGATGAGCCACGCGCGATTGACGCCGAGGGCGCGCTCGAGCAGCATCCGGGCCTCGAGCAGCGGCAGCCCGCAGCCCGCAATTAGGTCACGCGCGTAGGCAGCCATGCCGTTCAGTCGTCGCCCAGGGCCGCCAGGAGCTCGGCCTGGTGTTCCGAGGTCAAGGCCGAAATCAATTCGTCCAGGTCGCCGTCCAGAACGTTCTGCAGCTTGTACAGGGTCAGGTTGATGCGGTGGTCGGTCACCCGCCCCTGCGGAAAGTTGTAGGTGCGGATGCGCTCGGAACGGTCCCCGGATCCGACGAGGCTCTTGCGGTGGGCGGCTTCCTTCGCCTGCCGTTCGCGCTGCTCCTTGTCTTTGATGCGGGCGGCGAGCACTTTCATCGCCTTGTCGCGATTGCGGTGCTGCGACCGGTCGTCCTGGCATTCGACTACGATCCCCGTGGGAAGATGGGTAATGCGGACGGCCGAATCCGTCTTGTTGATGTGCTGGCCGCCTGCTCCGCTGGCGCGGAACGTGTCGATGCGCAAATCGGCAGGATTGATTTCGACCTCGCCGATCTCATCGGCTTCGGGCATGATGGCTACCGTGCAGGCCGACGTATGGATGCGTCCCTGCGTTTCCGTCGCCGGCACCCGTTGGACGCGGTGGCCGCCCGACTCGAACTTCAGCTTCCCGTAGGCGCCATCGCCCGCGATGCGCGCAATGACTTCCTTGTATCCGCCGAGCTCGGATTCGCTCATCGACATGATTTCCACCTGCCAGCGGTTGCGCTCCGCATAGCGCGTATACATGCGCAGCAGGTCGCCGGCGAACAGCGCGCTCTCGTCCCCGCCGGTGCCGGCGCGGATTTCGAGGAAGAGGCTGCGGTTGTCATCGGGGTCCCGCGGCAGCAGCAGGATCCGCAGCTGGCTTTCGAGTTCGTCGAGCCGGGCCCTGCCGGCGCGCAGCTCTTCCTCCGCCATTGCCTTCATGTCGGGATCGTCCAGCATCTCGAGGGCGGCCTGGATGTCCGCTTCCGTTCCCTCATACTGCCTGAAACCGTTGGCCACGGGCTCGATTTCCGCCCGCTCCCGCGAAAGCTTGCGGAAGGTGTCCATATCGCTCGCGGTGTCGGGGTCCGCGAGCAACGCGTCCAGTTCGGCGAGGCGTCGAGTCAATTGCTCGAGCCGGGCTCGCATCGATGCTTTCATGTCAGATATTCCAGGGCTCCACCCACCGCGAGGCGCGCGCATCGGCTCGACGGGGCGCGGGACATTCGCGGCCCGGCCGGCCCCCGAATGCCGCACCTTCAGACGGGCGCGCGACGCGCGTAGGGGGTGCGTTCAACTTTTTCGCGACGCAAACAGGCGCGGCAGCCAGGCCAGCAACTGTTGCCTGTCGGCGCCTTCGCTATGGTTGAGGGCGTGCAGCGGGCCATGCAGGTACTTCTGCGTCAGCCCGTGCGCCAATTGTTCCAGGACTTGCTCCGGCGCCTCGCCCCGGGCGAGCGCCTTGCGCGCACGCTCGAGCTCGGCCTGGCGCATGGCGTCTGCGGCGTGATGAAGATCGCGGATCACCGGCACGATGGAGCGCGTCTCCAGCCAGTGCATGAAGTTCTGCACCCGCGTTTCGATGATGGCCTCGGCCTGCACCACCGCCGCCTTGCGGGCGTCCGACGCGTTCTGGACCAGGTGGGAGAGATCGTCGACCGAATACAGGTACACGTCGTTCAGGCGCCCGACTTCCGGCTCGATGTCACGCGGCACGGCGAGGTCGATCATCACCATCGGGCGGCGACGGCGCACCTTGGTGGCGCGCTCTACCATGCCCAGGCCCAGAATGGGCAGGGAGCTGGCGGTGCTGGAAACCACCACGTCGAAATCTGCCAGTTTCTCCGGCAGCTCCGACAAGCGCATCGCGCCGGCGGAAAACTTCGATGCCAAGGCCTCGGCCCGCTCCACCGTGCGATTGGCCACCGCCATCTTCTTGGGATGGCGCGCTGCCAGGTGGGTGGCACAGAGCTCGATCATCTCGCCGGCGCCGATGAACAGCACGTTGACCTGGGAAAGGTCGCCGAACACCCGCTCGGCCAACCGGGTGGCGGCGGCCGCCATCGACACCGATTGCGCGCCGATGGCCGTCTGCGACCGGACCTCCTTGGCCACCGCGAACGTGCGCTGGAACAATTGATGCAGCAGCGTGCCCATCGCGCCCGCCTCTTCGGCGGCACGCACGGCGTCCTTCATTTGCCCCAGGATTTGCGGTTCGCCCAGCACCATCGAATCCAACCCGCTCGCCACGCGGAACGCATGCCGCACCGCATCGTGATGCATGTGCTTGTACAAATGCGGCTGGAGCGCCTGGCTGTCGAACTGGCGGTACTCGGCCAGCCAGGCCGGCAAATGCTCGGCCACGCCCGGTTCGGCCGCACAGTAGATCTCGGTGCGATTACAGGTGGAAAGAATGGCGGCTTCGCGTACCGCCCCGCCGAACGCCGACCGCAGCCCCGCCAAGGCTGGGCGTACCAGCTCCAGCGGCAACGATACCCGCTCCCGCACCGAGACCGGGGCGGAAACGTGGTTCAGGCCGAAAGTAAGGACGTCGACGGACATGGGCGGGGAAAAAGCCCTGGATGAGAAGGACCACTCGACATTATAAGGGGTCGGCCAGGGGTGGGGCGCCCCGGGGGCGACGCCCGTCCGGATGCCTGCTCGCCCGTGGGCTTTGCCAAGACGGGGAAAAATATGTAATAATCCGCGTTCTTTACGGGACATGCTTTACGCAAACCCGTGAAGTTCTTCGTTGCAGCGCTCGTTGTAACGTGGGCCTGGTAGCTCAGTTGGTAGAGCAGCGGATTGAAAATCCGCGTGTCGGTGGTTCGATTCCGCCCCAGGCCACCAGATTCCATGCCCAGCTCTTGCAGCTGGGCATTTTCATTTCTGCAGTCCGCCACACGACGCGGGATTCGGCGCTGTTCTGCGCATGCCAGGCAGGCGCAAAGTGGCGTGCAGGACTCGTCTGGCTCGAATTCCTTTTTCCCCTGGTTTCCCAAACCCAGCGCCAACTTCTTCGCGGGGGCTTGCAGGCGGGCTCTTGGCAAGCGGCTGTGCAGTGCGTCGCCGCCATCGGTCGTGCGTCGAGATCTAAAGCATCGCGCTCAGCATGCGTCGGCCGCCCAGCAATTCCGGCAGCAGGACTTCCACCATTTGGTCCAGCGTGTAGCGATTGACCGATGCCACCAGGCTCATTGCTGCCACGGTGCGGCCCGCTTGGTCGTAGACCGGGATGGCGATGGAGCGTACGCCTATTTCAAGTTCCTCGTCGCTGGTGGCATAGCCCAGGCGCCGTGCTTCATCCAGTAGTGCAAGTAGTTCCGGGATCTCGGTGCGAGTTCGGGGCGTGAGCGCGCGGCGCGGCATCCTGCCCAGCAATTGCTTGAGGTCGTCCGCGCCAAGCGCCGCCATCAATACCCGGCCCGTCGCGGCGCAGTGCGCGGGTAGGCGAGACCCCATGCCCAGGCCATGCGACAGGCTGCGGCGCGTGGCGGCACGCGCGACGAACACCACTTCACCGCCATCGAGCACCGCCAGCGAGCTCGATTCCTTGGTTCGCTCGCTGATGGTCTCCAGCACCGGCTGCGCCAGCTTGGGCAGGGGGCTGGACGTGACATAGGCGTGCCCTAGCCGGAGCGCCCGCGGCGTCAACCGGAAATTCCGGCCATCGCTTTCCACGTAGCCGAGCCGTTGCAGCGTCAAGAGCGAGCGGCGGGCCGTGGCGCGCGGATGGCCCGTGATCTCGGCGGCCTCGCTCAGCGTGAGCGGGCCTGAGCGAATGCCGAACGCCTCGATGATGGCCAGGCCTTTTTCCAGGCCGGCGACGTATTCCTTGTCTTCCTTGGTACGGGTATCGCGCGGGGTCGTGATCATGGGATAAGAAAATCGCGAGCGTTCGTTTTGCGAACATTATAGCCGTTTTTGTTGATGTGTGTTCATATGCGAACTAATCTTCGCTTTGCGACTTTATGTTCGGATGAGAAACGGCGTTCCGTTCGCATTTCCCATAGAGGAGGGATCAAGGATGAGACAAACTACATCGATGGCCTGTGCCGCGTTAGCGGCATGGGCGATTTTCTGTGGCGTGGCACACGCTGAATCGGGTGAATTCCCGAACCGTCCCGTGCGCATCGTGGTTCCGTACTCGGCAGGCGGCACGGCCGACGTGTTGCCCCGGATCATCGGCGAGAAGCTCAGTGCGATGTGGGGGCAGCCCGTCATCATCGAGAACCGGCCAGGCGCCGGCGGCAACATCGGTGCCGCCCTCGTGGCCAAGGCCGCGCCGGACGGGTATACGTTGGTGTCGACGCCCCCCGCGCCGCTGGTCATTAATCAATACCTGTACAAGAGCCTGCAGTTCGATCCCGAGCGCTTCGCGCCCGTAGCCGTGCTGGCGCGCGTGCCGAACGTGCTTGCGGTGAAGAACGATCTGCCCGTGAAATCAGCCCAGGAGTTCATCGACTACGCGCGCAAGAACAATGGCCAGGTGACCGTGGCCACGCAGGGCAACGGCACCACGTCGCACCTGACGGGCGCACTGGTCGCTTCTCAGGCGAACCTGAACTTCGTGTTCGTTCCCTATGGGGGAACCGCACCGGCGCTCGCCGACCTGATGGGCGGCCAGGTCGATGCGTTCTTCGACAACATCAGCTCGACCTTTCGCCAGCACGAGGCGGGCAAGGTCCGCATCCTGGCCGTCACCAGCGCGCAGCGCAGCCCGCTCTTGCCCAAGACACCCACCCTGGCCGAATCCGGTCTCTCCGGCTTCGACGTCAGCACCTGGTTCGGCGTGGTCGCGCCGGCGGGCACGCCAGACGACGTGGTGAACAAGCTCAATGCCTCCATTGCCCAAGTCCTGCAGATGCCCGACGTCAAGCAGAAGTTCATCGAGCAAGGCGCGGAGGTGGGTGGCGACACGCCAGCGCAGATGGCCGATTTCATGAAGGCCGAGCGCATCAAGTGGAAGAAGGCCATCGACACGGCCGAGGTCACCATTAACTGATTTTTGCAACAACAAGGAAGTCCATGAGCCACAGCGAGACTCACGACCCCCGGCGGACCTGGGAGGACGGCTTGACCCGGGTGCCTTATTGGCTCTATCGCGACCGGGATGTCTACGATGCCGAGCAAAAGCGGGTGTTCCAGGGACCGACCTGGAACTACTTGTGCCTGGAGGCGGAGATTGCCGAACCGGGGGCATACCGCACCACCTTCGTCGGCGAGATGCCGGTCATCGTCACGCGGGACGAGGAAGGCGAATTACAGGCCTTCGAGAATCGCTGCGCCCACCGCGGTGCCTTGATCGCGATCGATGACGGCGGCAAGACGCGTGATTTCGCCTGTGTCTACCATGCGTGGCGCTACGACCTGCAGGGTAACCTGCGGGGAGTGGCGTTCCAGCAGGGCGTGAACGGAAAGGGCGGCATGCCCCCGGGGTTCCGGATGGAGGAGCATCACCCGCGCAAGTTGCGTACCGCCAGCGTGGCCGGCTTGGTGTTCGGCAGCCTGGACGAGGACGTGCCGCCCATCGAAGAGTACCTCGGCGACGAAATCCTAGAGCGCATCGAGCGCGTGCTGTGCAAGCCGGTGGAAATCATCGGTCGTTTCAAGCAGACCATTCCGAACAACTGGAAGCTGTACATGGAGAACGTCAAGGACTCCTACCATGCCAGCTTGCTGCACGTGTTCTTCACCACCTTCAATATCAACCGGCTGTCGCAGAAGGGCGGCGTGATCGTGAGCGAGACCGGTGCCCACCACGTCAGCTATTCCAAGCTCTCGCACCAGCCGCAGCCCAACACCGAGTACAGCACGGAGAAACTGCGTTCCAACAAGGAGGGCTACGCGCTGGCCGACCCGAGCATGCTGGACGGCTGCGATGAGTTCGGCGACGGCGTGACCCTGCAGATCCTATCGGTATTCCCCGGCTTTGTATTGGCGCAGATCCAGAACACGATCGCGGTTCGCCAGATCCTGCCGGCGGGCATAGACAAGACCGTGCTGAACTGGACGTATCTCGGATTCGCAGACGACACGCCGGAGCTGCGGCGCATGCGCCTGAAGCAGTCCAACCTGACCGGTCCGGCCGGCTTCGTCTCCATGGAGGACGGTGCGGTGGGCGGCTTCGTGCAGCGCGGCATCATGGGTGCCGATCATGAGCAGGCAGTGCTCGAGATGGGCGGCGACGGCATCGAAACGCAAGACAATCGCACCACGGAAGCGTCGGTGCGCGGGTTCTGGAACGCCTATCGCGGCTACATGGAGATCTGAAGCATGGCGGAGTTTTCGCAAGAACGGCTAGGCAATCTCAATGCCGCCTATGTACGCTGCATCGACAACGACGAAGTCGAGGCATGGCCGGCATTTTTCGAGGAGCGCTGCCTGTACGTGGTCACTACCGCGGATAACTACGCTGCCGGCATGCAGGCGGGCATGATTTATGCCGACACGCGCGCCATGCTGCAGGACCGGGTTTCGGCACTGCGCGAGGCCAATGTCTATGAACGCCACCGCTACCGCCACATCGTGGGTCTGCCTTGCGTGCTGGGCACCGAAGATGGTGCGGCGCGGGTGGAGACTCCGTTCCTGGTGGTGCGCATCATGCGCGACGGCCAGACCGAGGTGTTCGCTTCCGGGCGCTATTTGGACCGCGTGGTGGAAGGTGTCGACGGGCAGTTGAAGTTCGCCGAGCGCATCGTGGTCTGCGATAGCCAGAACATCGATACCCTGCTGGCGATACCTTTATGACGGCCGGCCGCAAGCGCATCGCGATCGCACTGGGCGATGCCAATGGCATCGGCCCGGAGATCGCCGTCAAGGCGGCTTTCGCCCTGCGGGACGAGCCGGTCGACTGCGTGCTGGTGGGCGACGGGTTCGTATTGCAAGAGCTGCTGGTCTGCCATGCCCCCGGCATGTCGCTCACCGCGTTCGTGCCGGGTGTCCAGCGTCATCCGGATCAATTGCTGTGGGCCAACGTGGCGGCATTACCGCCATCGGAATACGTTCCGGGCGAAGTACGCGCCGCGGCGGGCGCCGCCATGGTGGCCTATGTGCGCGAGGCGGTGCGGCTGGCGCGGTCCGGTGCGGTCGACGCCGTGGTCGGCTGTCCGCATTCGGAAACTTCCGTGGCACGGGCGGGTATTCCATTCTCGGGCTACCCGGGCCTGATCGCGCAGTTGACCGGCGCCTCGCCCGACAGGGTCTTCCTGGTACTGGTCTCTCCGGAGCTGAAGATCGGCCATGTGACCTTGCACGAATCTGTGCGGACGGCGTTGGGCAGGCTGGATACCCAACTGGTCGTGGATGCGGCGTTGGCCACCATCGAGGGCGCGCGCATGATCGGCATCCACCGGCCGCGGCTGGGCGTCTTCGGCATTAATCCGCACGCGGGCGAGAATGGCCTGTTCGGCGACGAGGACCAGGCGATTACCGAACCAGCCGTGGCGCGCCTGCGCGCAATGGGGCTGGACGTGGACGGCCCGCAGGGCGCCGACCTGATGCTGGCGCAGCGCCGCCACGACGTCTATCTCGCCATGTTCCACGACCAGGGCCACATTCCGGTCAAGCTGCTGAGTCCGCGGCAAGCCAGTGCGCTGTCCGTGGGCGGAGGCGTCTGTTTCAGCAGCGTGGGGCACGGTTGCGCCTTCGACATCGCGGGCCGGGGCACGGCCGACGCATCCGCCGTGCTGCGCACCGTGCGCCTGCTGGCGGGCCTCTAGTTCTATCGACCCGGCAGGGCCGGGATGGAATCCATGCAATACACCATACGCATCGACCAGCGAGACATCGAATTCACTTGCGATGCCGGGCAGAGCGTGCTGGACGGCGCGTTGGCCGCAGGCTACGAGATCCCGTATTCCTGCCGTACTGGCATTTGCGGTAGCTGCCGGGGCAAGATCGTGGCGGGCGAAACCCGGGGGGGCTCGGGAGAAGGGGTGCTCGGTGAAGATGAGAGGCGCGAGGGCGCAGTCCTGCTGTGCCAGGCCCGGCCCTGTTCTGACCTGGACGTGGCCGTGCGCGACATCGAGCGCCGCGATCCGGCCGCCAGCAAGACGGTAGCGGCCAAGGTCTATCGCATGACCCGAGCCGCCCCCGACGTGACGGTGCTGCAGCTGCGCTTTCCGGCTGGCACCCGGGTGCGCTTCAAGGCGGGCCAGTACCTGCACGTACGGATGGCAGATGGCACGATACGGCATTTTTCGATGGCCAACCCACCCCAGCATAACGACGGCGTGGAGTTGCACATCCGCCATGTGCCCGGCGGCAAGTTCTCGACCTACCTGATGGATGCGGTACAGGTCGGACAGGTCCTGGACGTATCCCTGCCTTTCGGCGACTTTTACCTGCGCGACTCGAGCCAGCAGGCGGTGCTGGTCGCCAGCGGTACGGGTTTCGCTCCCATCAAATCCATGGTGGAGGATGCCATTAAGCGCAAGCTCGAGCGGCCCATGACGCTGTACTGGGGCGCGCGCCGGGAGGAAGACTTGTACATGGCGGAATTGCCGCGCAAGTGGGCCGGCAAGCATGACTGGTTCCGTTTCGTTCCTGTGTTGTCCGACTGCCCCGAGGGCAGCGGCTGGCAAGGTCGCGAGGGGTTCGTCCACCAGGCGGTGCTGGACGATTTCGCTTCGCTGGCAGATTGCGAGGTCTATGCCTGCGGGTCGCCAGCGATGATTAGCGCGGCGCGGCAGAGCTTCGTGGCCGAGCGGGGACTGGCCTCGGATCGCTTTTATTGCGATGCATTCGTTCCGATGGCCCCACAGGAGGGGACGTCTACGGCTGTTGAAGCCGTGGAGGATTGAGAACCGGAAGGTTTGGAATGGACGTGCCGTAACGAGGACGCTGTCCCGGCAGCAAGGTCGTGAGGTTGACGCAAAAATTGGAGATGCCGAAGAACGTTCCCGGGGCGCGCTTTATCCTTCCTGCCATCAGGCTGGCAAGCTCTTCCAGTTGGCATCAGCATGCCCCTGAGGCGCGAGGCTCTTGGTTGGCGTGGCGGCTTCTGCTTGGATCCAGCGCATGACTTCGAGAACTTCTGGTCTCGGTTCTCTCTCGGCCTGGATTAACCAGTAAGCGTAGTGGCTCGTCCCGGCGCCGGTTTTCGGGGTGCCAAGAACCCGCAGGCGGCCATCGGCCAACATGGGCGACAACAGCGGCAACCTTCCGAGCGCGATACCATGGCCGGCCATGGCGGCATAAATGAGCTGATCGTATTGATTGAAGCGAAGAATAGCCTTGGGTCGCACCCCTTCCCATCCCTGGCTTGCCAGCCATTCGCCCCATTGAAGCCAGGGCCGGTATGGCCCATCGAATTCCAGCAAGACTTGCCTCTTCAGGCAGTCTGCCTAGCTGATTCCCGTCAGGCCGAGCAGTGGGTTGGCTACCGGTGCCACGGCTTCGTCAAAGAGACGAATTCTGCAACTGCTGAACGGCGCTATCGGCACTACGGAACAGTCGCTCCCCTTCGGGCGTAAAGGCGATCGACCGGTGCCCGCGGACCAGCAGCTTGCAGCCCAAGGCCGTTTCCAGTCCGTGAATCTGCCGGCTTACCGCTGATTGGGTGAGACAGAGATCCCGGGCGGCCAAAGTGATGCTCATGCGGCGGCCGACCGCCACAAAGCCGCGTATCAGGTCGAGGGAAGGAAGGCGAACGAGCGAGCGTGACATTCCTTTTTCTCATGCGAATGCGACGGAGATTTCGTTTGATGACGCCCTATCGGCTGAGTTTAATCCGGATGGAATCGCCAGGAACGTATGTCGAAGCGGAATGCGAAACGCAAAGGGGGAATGATGGGGTCGAAACTTCCGGGCAGGAGCAGCGCAAGAAGTCTCTGGCCCATCGTGGTCGGCGGCGGCCTGATCATGGGGCTAGCCCTCGGCGTGCGCCATGCGCAGGGAATTTTTCTCATTCCGATTACCATGGATCACGGTTGGTCACGGGAAGCGTTCGGTTTTGCCATCGCCATCCAAAACCTGGTCTGGGGCATTAGCCAGCCATTTACCGGCATGATCGCCGATCGTTTCGGGTCCCGGCCGTCATGGTCGGCGGATTGCTGTGCTATGGCGCCGGGCTTTTGCTGATGTCGAAGGCGGCGACGCCCTTGGCCTTCACGCTATCGGCCGGGTTCTGCGTGGGCGTCGCGTTGTCGGGAACATCGTTTGGCGTGGTCTACGGCGCGATTAGCCGGTTGACTCCCGACGAAGGGCCCGTCCGATGAAGGGCCTTCCCCGATCGCGAGGGCGTCGCCCGCCGCCCTCGCGTAGCGTTCGCTCAGTTCCTGAGGAAATCCAGCAGGTCTTGGTTGAATCGCTCCTTGTGGGTGTCTGTCAGGCCGTGGGGCGCGCCGGGGTAGACGATCAGTTTCGCGCCTTTGATCTGCGCGGCCGACGCTTTTCCAGATATGTCGAAGGGCACGATCTGGTCGTCGTCGCCGTGGATCACCAACGTGGGCACGTCGATTTTCTTCAGGTCTTCGCGGAAATCCGTGGCGGAGAAGGCCGCGATGGAGTCGTAGGTGTTCTTGTGGCCGGCCTGCATGCCTTGCGCCCACCAGCTTTGGACCAGGCCTTGCGAAACCTTGGCGCCGGGCCGGTTGAAGCCGTAGAACGGCCCGGACGCGAGGTCCAGGTAAAGCTGTGAGCGATTCTCTAGCGAGGCCTTGCGCAGGCCGTCGAAAACTTCCAGCGGCACGCCATTCGGATTGTCGGCCGTGCGCAGCATCAACGGCGGTACGGCGCTGACCAGTACGGCTTTCTTGATCCGGCTGGTGCCGTGGCGGCCAATGTAGCGTGCCACCTCTCCGCCGCCCGTGGAAAACCCGACTGCGGTGACGTCTTTCAGGTTAAGCGCGGTGATCACGGCGGCAAGGTCATCGGCGTAGTGGTCCATGTCGTTGCCGTTCCAAGGCTGGCTGGAGCGCCCATGGCCACGCCGGTCATGGGCGATCACCCGAAAGCCGTGGTCGGCCAGGAAGATCATCTGCGACTCCCAGCTGTCCGAACTGAGCGGCCATCCGTGGCTGAAAGTCACGACTGGGCCATTCTTCGGACCCCAGTCTTTGTAGTACAGGCGCGTGCCGTCTGCCGTGACGACGTAATTGCCCTCAACTGTGGCGCGCGCGGCGATTTGCGCGGGGGTGGCAGGCTCGGCGGCGTGCGCGAGCGTGCCGGTTTGCAGGAAAGTCGCCAGCAGGCCGGCGGCAATGGCGCGGGTAGTCGTGTTCATGTCAGTAGCTCCTAGTACGTAGAGGAGAAGGGTTTGCGATTGGGAGCTGCGTGATAGCGGTCCCGGTGAGACGCATTTTGCGCAACTCGCCAAGACTTTTGGTTTAATGAAGTACAGAAAACTTGATCAGGAGTACTGGCGTGGCGGACCGGCTTGCAGCATTGATGGCGCATTTCCCCGTCAGCGCGCAGGTGTTCAATACCGGCGCGCTATGCGGCCTCAACACGGTGGAAGACGATGGCGCGCGCGGACAGTTGCACCTGGTGCGGAGTGGCTCGGTGGAGGTGCGCTACCGTTCGGAGTCGCTGCATGTGAATCACCCGAGCCTGCTGCTGTTTCCCCGCCCCCTCAGGCATCAATTCATCACCGACCCAACGCGCGGTGCGGACATGGTCTGCGCAAACCTCTCTTTCGAAGGAGGTGCCGGTAATCCGGTCGCGTCCGCATTGCCGGACGTGATCTGCCTGCGGCTGGACGAGATTGAAGGTGCTGAACCGGTCCTGGCGTTGTTGTTCGAGGAAGCCTTTCAAGACCGGTGCGGCCGCGTTGCGCTGATCGAGCGCCTGTTCGAGGTGGTCATGATCCAAGTACTGCGCCGGCTAATGGAGAACGGCGCAGTGCAGGGCGGCCTGTTGTCCGGCCTGTCGCATCCGCGCCTACGCCACGCGCTGGTATCGATGCACGAGGCGCCTGCGCGGGAGTGGACTTTGGACGAACTGGCGGGTGCCGCCGGCATGTCCCGGAGCGCATTCGCCACGGCTTTCCGCGAGACAGTCGGCGTTACGCCAGGGAAGTATTTGCAAGCTTGGCGCGTAAGCCTGGCGCAGAAGGCGTTACGCCGGGGCCGTCCCTTGAAGATCATTGCCGCCGAGGTGGGATACGGCAGCGAAGCCGCGCTATCTCGTGCGTTCAAGGCGCATTCGGGGATGTCACCCCGGGAATGGAGCGCTGCGCGCGCCGACGAAGTGCACGGAGGAGTTGGAACAGGGGCAGCTTAGCCCTCGCCCAACAAGGTCTCCATGATGGTTTCCCGGTTGATCGGAAGGCGGCGGATTCGTTGGCCCAGAGCGCGCGCCACGGCATTGGCCACGGCTGCCACCGTGGGCCCGACCGAGGCTTCGCCGACCCCTACGGCAGGATCGTACGGCGATCCTGTCCAGGAGATCTGTACGGGCGGGATGTCGGAAAAACGCAGGATCGGATAGTCCCTCCAGCTGCGGGCGCTGACGGCGCCGTCTTCGAAAGGGAGCTTCTCCCGGCTAAAGCTCAGCGCCTGGATGATGCCTCCCTCGATCTGGTTCTCCGCGCCATCAGGGTTCACGGTCAAGCCGGCATCTGCGGCGCACCAGATCTGGTCCACGCGGACGTCTTCTTCCACGGTGACTTCGGCCACGATGGCGACGTAGGCGGCGATGTTCTTGTAGCGGGCGAATCCGAGGCCCTTGGCGGAGCCGGTGCCGATCTCGGTGGGTCGTCCGAACCAGTCGCTCATGCGGCAGACTTCCTCGATCACCTTGCGGGCACGGTCATCGGCAAGCAGGTCGAGGCGGTAGCGGGCGGGATCCACGCCTGCGTGTTCGGCCAGCTCATCGATGAAGGATTCGATGGCGAACACGTTGGCCCAGGTGCCCAGTCCGCGCAGGGACGAGGTGCGTACGGTGGTAAGCGGAATCATGTGATGTGTCAGCTCGAAATGTCCGAGCTGGTACATCGGCACCGAGTTGCGCGTGGCGCCGCCGCCGCGCTCATGGGGGAGGTCGTCGATCGGTTTGAGCGGTGGCGCGCCTTCGATCGCCGATGCCCCGAGTAGGTTGCTGTTTCCGTTCAGGCCGGGACGCTGGACGTGGGGCGGGCTCCAGATTTCGGTGCGCCAGTTGAGCGGCCGGTTCTGTTTGTCCAGGTCGGCGCTCAATCGCATCACCATCGCCGGGCTGATGGGGGCCGAGCTGAACTCATCTTCCCGGTTCCACAGCACACGGATCGTCTTGCCGGGCCGCCGCATGGCGATGAAGGCGGCGTCGAACGCGGCGTCGTCCGCGGTATTGTGACCGTATGCGCCAGCGCCCTGGGCGTGGATGACGGTCACCTGCTCCGGCGACAGGTCCAGGGTAATCGCCAGCCACTCGCGCAGTACCGCAGGCCCCTGCGTGTGGGACCAGACGGTCAGTTTTCCGTCGGCGAACACGGCATAGGCGCACGAGGGGCCTATCGAGCCATACGTGAGGCAGGGACGGCTGTATTCTGCACTGATCGTGTGGGCCACGTTATCCGCGTCTGGCTTGCCCGTGGCGTGGACGCGTCGGATGGCTTCCTGGGACTTGAGCCACGCGATCGAGCCGAAGTCTGAGGGCAGGGACTCTCCTCCCTCCCACGTCACGGCGGTCTCGGCACGCTTGCTTGCGTGATAGACGGCGGACTCCGAGGTGCCCAGGATGGCGAGGAAGTCCTTGTCCCGCAGCAGTTCGATGGGTTGGCCGGCCGCGCGAGCGAGCGCGCGTTCATCGATGGATACGATGTGGCGCCCCCTGCGCTGTTGGCGGACGACACGCGCATGCAGCATGTCGGGACAGTGCAGGTCGTGGATGAAGCCGCCTCCACTGAGCTTGGCCGGAAGGTCCAGGCGGGGCATCTTGTGGCCTACCCAGCGAAAGGTTTCCGGCTCTTTCGGGCGGGCCTCCCCGCTGTAAGCCCGGTCCAGCGACACCTCGTCACGCAGGGACCAGTAGCTGAGTCCGGTGGGGTGGCCGCCACGAACAATGGTCCCGTCCGAGATCGAAAGGTCTGCCTCCGGGCATCCCAGTCGTGCGGCGGCAGCCTGGATGAACAGGCGACGCACGTCGGCACAGGCCAGGCGCAGCGAAGCGCCTCCGACCGAAACCGAGTAGCTGCCTGCGGTGAAGCCTTCGTCCGGGCAGCTGTCGGTCTGGCCCGCGACCAGGTCGATCTGGTCGGGATGCAGGTCCAGTTCTTCGGCCGCAATCTGTCGCAGCGCGGTAAGGATGCCTTGGCCGATCTCGACCTTGCCCGACCGCACGGTGGCGCGGCCCGGGTGCGAAAAATCGACCCATTGATTCAGCCGCGGATTGTCGACCAGGCTCTTGGGTAGCGATGGTGTCATCATGTGGACTTGCGCATGATCGCAGCGGCTTTCTCGACTGCCCGGATGACGCGGTTGTGCACGCCACAGCGGCATAGATGGGGATCGAGCGCCTCGATGATGGCGCTGCGATCAGGGGCGGGGCATCGTTTCAACAACGCAACCGAGCTCATGATGAGGCCCGACGTGCAGTAGCCGCACTGGGCCGCTTGCTCCTCGATGAACGCGGTTTGAACCGGATGGGGTGAGCCATCCTGGACAAGCCCTTCGATCGTCTGGACAGCCTTCCCCGCCAGCGTGCCGATCTCGCGCGAGCAGGCGTACACGGGTTGGTCGTCAACGAGGACCATGCACGCGCCGCACTGCTCTTCGCCGCAGCCAAAGCGTGCCCCCTTTAGCTGGAATTCGTTGCGCAGCACGAACAGCAGCGGCGTGCTGGGATCCGCCATGGTCGTGACGGGCTTGCCATTAAGCTCGAATTCGATCGTTGGTTTCATGCTTGTCGACCCCGGGCGGCTACGCGGGGCCTAGGGTTTCGCCTGTGCGCCCGCAGCCTGGACCAGGGGCCACCATTTCTCGATTTCCGCCTGGTGGAATCGGGCGAGGTATTCGGGGGTGCGCTCCTGCGCCGAGCCCACTTCATAGCCTTGGCCCTCCAGCTGCTTGCGGATTGCCGGATCTTCCAGGGCCTTGCTGACGGCGGCATTGAGCGTCTTGATCACTGGTGCCGGGGTATCCTTGGGCGCCCAGATAGCCTGCCACGGCGCGATATGGAGACCGGGAACACCGGCCTCGTCTATCGTCGGGACCTCAGGTGCCGAGGTCATGCGCTTGTCTGACAGTACCGCCAGGATCTTGGCATGGCCAGACCGCATGAAGGGAAGGGCGAGGATGGGATCGAGGATCGCGAAATCGACGACGCCGCTGACCAGGTCTTTCGCGACGGGCGCGTTGCCGGCGTAAGGAATGAGCTCGAACTCGGTTTGCGTCTTGTTTTTCAGCAGGATGCCGCCGAGGTGGGAGGGCGACCCGGAGCCAGCGGTGCCCATGCTCGCCTTGCCCGGGTTGTTCCGCAGCCACTGGAGCAGGCCTTGCATGTTGTCCACGGGGAGGTTGGCGCGCGTGGCGATGACCCATGGGGTGCTGGATATGAAGGAGACGGGGCTGAAATCCTTGACCACGTCATAGGGGACTTTCATCGTCGCCGGGCTAATGACGTGCGTTGCCAAGGACGAATAGATCAAGGTATACCCATCCGGCGCGGCGCGCGCGACACGGCCCACGCCAATCACGCCCGAGGCGCCGGCGACATTCTCGACGATCACGGATTGGCCCAGCGGCACCCGCATTCCTTGGGCAACGAGGCGGCCTACGGTGTCCATCGTGCCGCCCGGCGGCGTTGGGACAACCAAGGTGACAGGTCGATTGGGGTAGTTCTGCGCCCAGGTGTGCGCGGCGGGGAGAGAAGACAGCGCCAAAAGTACAAAGCCGCAGAGATGGGCAAGGGAGGGTCGTCCGAACACGGTTGTCTCCAAGATTCTTAGAATTCTTGATTTAAATGTGCGGCCGGCAGCGGCGATGCTGAGCATTCGCACGGCGCGGCGACTCTTTACGGGCCACCCGGGGGATGGTGGTACCGAACCTCTAATTCTAGCGGAGCATAAAATGAGGCCGGCGGCGATTTTTCGGTATCGCGATGACCACACGGAATCAATCTGGGCCGCCGCAGTGACAGCCTGATGGCCTATTTCCCGACGTGGGGCGGCGTAGGGAGGCCCCTCCGGCAGGCACCTCAACCGTTTTCCTAAAACGACGCTTTCCACCGCCATGCATCCCAAGATGACGCTACAACAACTCCGCGATCTCATGGCCGTGGTCGAACATGGCGGTTTTCGCGCCGCCGCCCGGGCGCTGCATGTGTCGCAAGGCGGGCTGACGAAAAGCCTGGCCCGGTTCGAAAAGGAGCATGGGGTGTCGCTGATCGAGCGGCATGCCAAGGGCGTCATCCTGACCCCACAGGGAGAGGAATTCGTCCGCTACGCACGATCTGTTTTGTTCGAAGCCAACCGGACAGAGGAATGGCTGCGGCGGGTCCGTGAGCCGCGAGCCCCATGCGTCCGGCTCGGAGTGTCCATCGAGCCGACGCTGAAATTCGTCCCCGCCGTGCTCGCCGATTTTCGGCGAGTCCAGCCGGACGTGACGCTGAAACTCAAACAGAGCGTGGCAACCGAGCTGGTCGCGGGCGTACGGGACAATCGACTGGAGTTCGCGGTGACGAGGATTCCACTGCACTTCGACGCTTCGGACATGCACGTCGACGTGCTGATCGAAACCGAGTCGGTGGTGGTGGGGCGGAGCAATTACCCGCTGGCGAGCGCCACCGAGCTGAGCGAGCTCGTGAACTGCGACTGGGTGATCTTGGGAGAGCAGGACTTGCCCGGCGCGCACGACGAAACCATCTGGGAACTGTTCCAGGAACAATCCCTGGGTGCTCCTCGCATCGCCGCCGTGACCGATTCGCTTTTCGGCGTGCTTTCCATGCTCATCGAGTCGGACTGCCTGGCACGATTGCCGCGCAGCGTGGTACGGCATCCGTTGGCGCAGGGCCTGTTGACGGCGCTGCCGTTGAAGCGGCCCGTGCGCCGCTATTCCATCGCGCTCGTCCACAAGGCGAGCCAGCAGCTCACGCCGGAAGCCCGGACGCTGGCGGCCATGCTGGCTTCATTCGCGCGGTTGACCCGCTCGACCTGACGGGGCCGGTTGCGCCTGGACGGGTGGGACCCACGCCTAGCCGTCTAGTTCGACCCGAGCGAATCGGCCTTTGGCCAGGTCCTCTCCGTAGTATTCAACCTGCATCTCCCCGGCTCCGAACTCTACCGCGGAAACCGACCCCGGCGGTCCGTTTTCCCCGAGGGGCTCGAACACGAACAGGTCTCCGCTCCAGTGGCGGAGCGGGTGCCGTACGTGGGCCGGCCCCAGGATGAGCTCCAACTCGCCCGTGCCTTCGTTGCGTTGCACCGTCGCCTCGCCGTAGTACGCGTTGGCGTAGCGGCCCGTGTAGTTTTCCAGGGGCTGCGGCGACGCCCGGGACGCCGGTGCGTGCCATCCATTGCGGTACCAGCGTGTCCAGGTATTCGGCAGCCAAGCGCACCCGGGATTCGGTCGAGGCGCCATCGCCGCCGCATGCGCCCAAGAGGGCGGATGCACAGGCGGCGATGCATAGGCGCAGGGATGCTGCGGGGGTGCGGGCGCCCATGGCCGCGGTTGCATGCGAGGGTTCGGGGTCGCTCATTGCGGTAGCCGCGGCAGCCGGAAGCTCGGCGCCGACTTGAGGTAGCCAGACAAGCAGCTAGCTTGCCATGGAATGGGACGCCTTCCCCAATTTCCGGACGCATCATCGAAAATCGGGACAGTATCCCGAAAGATGCGGGTTAGCGGAACCATCTCCCCGTGAGCAGGCGTACGCCGATTGAGATCCACCGTTCGTCCCGCGTCCCGCCGTGGCCGTACGTGGCGTCGAGCTGGATGCGGTTGGCAACCAGCCAATAGCGAAAGCCCACATGGAAATATGGCCGGTCCGCGCCTTGGCCGAAGGTTTCCGCGATCATCCAAGTGGTCTCGGTGACGCGGAACTCGGTGCCTAGCGACCAGGTCGCGCGGTTGCGCCGCGTCTCACCTTCCCGGATCCAGCCGAGGTTGGCATGGACGGCCGCGGCATCGTCGCGAAAGGAAAAACTGATCGGTACATAGGCGTACCAGTCCCGCGGGCTGCCGTCTGCCCTGCGATGGCGGCCGATGCCTGCGACCAAACCCATGCCCCAGCCGTTGACATCCACCGGCTTGATATTGGTCTTCACCTGGGCGACGAGGTCGGTGCTGAGAATCGAGTCATTCTCGCGCGTGCGGCCGCCGCCCAGCGTCGCTTCCAGGTTACCGGTGATGTTGCAGGCAGGCATGAGCCAAGTTTCGCGGTTATCGCGGTTGAGTTGGACCCCAACCTTCGAACTGGCACGTCTTGGGTTCGATGAGGCCTGCATCGTCCGTAATCATCGGTCGGGTGGCATGGACCTCGAAGGCGAAGAGTCCAATAGCGACGGCCCAGAGCGCGGATGCCCTGAGGCCGATGCGCATGCTGCGCGGAATGAGACGAGACTGCATTGGCGCCCCCCGAGCTGCCGTTTACCCCGCGCCGGCCGCGGCGGAGGGCGTGTCGTTATGGTGATGCCGCGCGGCTCCCGCTAGGTGGCATCGGCTTCCAAGAGCCGATGGCCGAGCCGCGGCCCGGTCCTCCGGAGACTCCCTTTTGTCCAAGCATTCGTGCACACGGTTGAGCTTGAGGAAAGCCGCGCGCTGTTCATGGCGTGGGCGAACAGGGTCTCCTGCCGGTGATCCTTGTGGAGGTGCGACGGCCGGAGGTCTCGGGGATACGGTGCGGGCGGAATCTTAGGGGTTGTGCGGACTTTTTTCCACTAGGACGAGTGGTGTGCGGATGCCCGTGGTGCGGAGCTGATGGATTAAAGCGTGACGCGAAGGAAGTGCTGCCGAGTTATTAACTCAGCTTAGGAGCACACGCGACGGATGATGTGGGTTGAGCCGATCGCAAAGGGCAGAAATGATGTCCGCTACAGAAAATCGCGGTAGAACCTGAAGACTTCCTCGATCCGCTCCGCAGCAGGAGGGTTCCGGAAAATCCCGCGCCGGCTGCCGCTTATGCCCTGCCGTTGCAGGCCGACCAGCATCTCAGCGTGTTTGACCCAGCAGCTCAGCGAGTCCAGGATGGGGGCGCCATCCACGCTGGTGACGCCATTCGTTAGCAGTAACACGCAAAGCGGGACTTCGCCGGGGATGATCACGTCTGCGCCGCGTTCGATTTCGCGGCGCGCCGCCGCCAGGAAGCGTTCGATCAGGGGTGCCGGGTCGTCGTAGGCCCGCAGGACGTCATGAAAGCGGAATCCCACGTCGGAGATGCCGCACAATCTCTCCTGCAGCCCGTAGCGACGCACGTTGTCGGCGACCAGCTCACCGAGTTCCTGGACGAACACCAAGAACGAGAATTTCGCGCCGAGCAGGCAAGCCGTCAGCATCGCCGATTCCCCGTAGCCGACCACGGGTATGGTGAGCAGCGAGCGCAATTCACGCAGTGCGGTATCCGGCAAGGTGCTGATGGCGAAGGCATCATAGCCTTCGCGCTGGGCCTCTAGGCCGGCTTGGATGACTTGCAATCCGTGCAGGGCCTGCAAGCCGTAGTGACGGATGTCGGTGCCGGGGTATTCCGATTGGTACGTCCCCGGCCGCATGCCATGAAGGACGATTTCCGTGCCGGGCGAGGCTACGCGTTGCAAGTGCTCTGCCAGTGCGTCTTTGTAGGGACCAAGATCGTCGAGGACCGTGAGGCTCTGATGCCAAATGCGCAAGCTCATGGGGGGCTCCGTTCGAGGCGCTCGTGTTATCCGGTGCGGCCGCTAAGCTCGCGTCATGGTAAGGGAAGCCTCGAGAAGACGGAAGGACTGCGCACTCCATGGAACCCATGGGGGTTGCGTTTAATGTGTTGCGGAGTCTACGTAACAGGAGCCGATGTGTCGCAGAAAATGCTCTATCTTCGGCGAAAATGCTATATGATCAGCCGGCCTTCGACGCTGCACCGGACATGCCGAGCCTTCGGCTGTGTTTCGCGTCTCTCGCCGGCCCCCGGCTGGCG
>Ga0182741_1001125_pt1 | contig 36612 bp, 30 predicted proteins | sample eDN5th37CBELigOP_FD_128874 | JGI IMG/M metagenome (GOLD analysis project Ga0182741, IMG submission 128874) | Enriched Organic Plus compost microbial communities from Emeryville, California, USA - eDNA 5th pass 37_C BE-Lig OP (version 2) (version 2) ... | reverse complement strand
GTGATGCTGGCGCGGGCGTACTTGCTGAAGCCGAAGGTCATCGTCGCGGACGAGGCGATCTCGATGCTCGACGTGGCGGTCCGCGCCGTGATCATGAACATCCTGCTCGATTTCCGGGAGCGGCTGGGGATCTCGACGGTGTTCATCACGCATGACCTGTCGGCGGCGCACTATCTCGGCGGCGACATCATGGTGATGAAGCGTGGCGACGTCGTGGAGCGGGGAACGGTGGAGCAGGTGCTGAAGGCGCCCCAGCACGCCTACACGCGGCTGCTTCTGGAGTCGATTCCCTCGCCGGACCCGGATTCCCGCTGGACGACCACCGTCGAGGAGCTGGCGGAGCTGGAGCGCACGGCCGGCGTCTCGGATACCTGACGCCCGGTGCAGCCCTGTCGTGCGGCGCGTGCTATCGTCCATCCATGAAGGAGAGGGGAGGGGCGATGCGGGAAGGCTGGATCCAGGTCAACGGCGCGGAGCTGTGGGCGGCGGATAGCGAGGTGGGATATCCGGTCCTGCTGACGCCGGGAGGGCCGGGAGCGTGCGATTACCTCGGGCCAATGTCGGCGCTGATCGAGGATGCTGCCCGCGTCATTCGCTGGGAGCCGCGAGGATGCGGGCAGTCGTCGGCGGAGGGGCCATATGACCTGGCGACGACGCTGGCCGACATGGACGCGATCCGGGAGTCGTTCGGGTTCGAGCGATGGGTCGTTGGTGGTCATTCCCACGGCGCGTTCGTTGCGCTGGCCTATGCGCTGGAGTACCCGGAGCGGGTGGACGGGGTCGTTTACCTGGCCGGAATCGGCATCCAGAACGATCGCGCGTGGCATATCGCCTATCAGGATGCCCGGGACACGGTCGGCGAGCCGGAGCCGGAGTTCGCGTATCCGCACAACATGGCGGTCAACCGGGAGGGCATGGAGAGCGCTCGGGCGTATTGCCGGGATCCGCTGATCCTGCAGCGGCTTGGGGCGTTGCAGACGCCGATGGTGGCGGTTGGGGGCGGGAAGGACATCCGGCCGTCATGGCCGGCGGAGCAGGTGGCGCACCTGATGCCGAACGCGGGGTTCGTGTTGTTGCCGGAGGCGTCGCATTACCTGTGGCTGACGCATGGGGAGCAGCTGGGGGCCGTGGTGCGGGGGTTCTTGCAGTCGGTGATTCCGGATGATGTTTCGTAGGGGCGGACCCTGATGTCTGCTCGTGGCGCGAAAAGGGCGGACATGGAGTCCGCCCCTACGAATCCGTCTCGATCGGCCGTAATCGTTCGCGGATCCAGTCGGCGAAGTCAGCCGACGCGGCATCGAGCTCACCCGGACGTTCGGCGACGCGAACGAGTTCCCTTGCGATGTCGAGGGGCGGCGCGTCGATCGAGAAGACGTGCAACTTGTCCTACGTTTGGGAGAAGGTCGTCCAGGTAAGCGAGGCACATGGCTCTATGAGATGCGGTCGGGGAGCGGACCTGGCATACGGATTGTCGTAAAGGAATTCGGGCGAGTGCGCGAGTAATTACGGTCATTCGGCTGAGGAAACGATCATGAAGACACCCACATTCCAGTACGATCCGGATGCAGAAGCCGTCTATATTCGCATGTCGCATGGCGAGATAGCGGAAACCGTCGAGGTCACGGAATCACTGTACATTGACGTCGATCAGCATGGTGACCCGATCGGGATTGAAATCCTCGGCGTTGATGTATCGGCTCTTGCGAACCTTCCCGGATCGCAGGATGAAACGGATTTGCGTCAGTTGCTCAAGGGTGCGGCCGCGTGACGCGACAGGCCTCTGGGGCGGACATAAGAGTCCGCCCTTACGATCGGGATACATCTGATGAGCGTGGAGAGAATCGTTCGCTAGTGATCCGCGAGGTAATCAAGTGCTTCCCGGTGCTCATCGATGAGCCGAATCACCATCGCCTCAAATTCTTCATCTGACATTTCGTGCTGCGGCTCCGGGTGGATAGACACGGAAACCTCCTGATTGTCCTCAAGCCTGGCGACCTCGGGACTCGTCGGCGGTATTTCGATCACAACCCTGTCACCTTCCTTGCGAACAATACCCCGAAACATCGCGGACCTCCTGAGTAGGCGCTATAGCAGAGGATCATGGCAGGATAGCCGCCAACCTCAGCCCTTGAGGTAGGCCGCCAGGTCGTTCAGTCGGGCCTTCCATGTCGCCTTGCGCTCGTCGATGGATTCCCGCGAGGGGAGCTTCTCGATCTGCATCGAGACCGACGATTTGCCCTCGCCCTTGTCGGTGAAGTGGAGGGCGACGATCCCGCCGAAGTCGTTGTCGTCGAAGCGGGCGCTCCTGTTCTCCTGCGAGGTGCGCAGGGAGAGGGTGCCGGGGGCGAGCCACCGGTCGCGTTGGGCTTCGTCGATCCACGCCTGGAAATGGGCCTCGATGCCGGCCGGGACGGTCTTGCTGGCGCTGGTGTAGAAGCTGCCATTGCCTCGCTCGCCGACCGTCCGGCGGCCGATGATCTTCTCGTAGCCGACCGTCACCGCCTGCGCCCACCAGCCGTCAACGCCGAATTCGCGTTCGATGTAGGCGGCGATCTCGTTATGCGGCTTCTGCGCCGCGCCCCAGGCATCGAGAAGCTCCCGCCACTCGCCCCAGGCCTTGCCGGAGCCGTTGCGGATTGCGTCGTCGCTCATCTGCGCGGCGTTGGTGGTGGCTGACATGGATTTCCCCTGGCGCTACGAGTAGAGATGTGCAGCTTTCGCCCTGGGCTCGAAGGCGGCGAGCGGCTCCTGCCAGGTGGCGATGATGTCTTCCGGCGTGGCGCCGGCGTCGATCATGGTGTGCAGGTCGGGGTTGCCGTAGAGCAACTCGGCGGACATGCCGAGCGCGCCACCCGGACGCCACTCGAACTGCGAGTCCTTCAGGTGCTTGAACGCATGGGCGATATGGACCCCCAGCGCGACCGGCTGTACGGCGTCACGGTCGGTGATGTGGACCTGGATGCCGTGGCAGGTCTCGCCCTGGTGCTTGTGGAACGACGGCACGAACGACGCCGGCCGGAAGAGCACGCCGGGCAGGTTGCGCTCGCGAAGCGCGTCGGCCAGCTCCGTCGCGTTCACCCACGGCGCGCCGATGTACTCGAAGGGGCGGGTGGTGCCGCGTCCTTCGGAGAGCGTGGTCCCCTCGAAGATGCAGGTGCCGGGGTAGACGATGAGCGATTCGAGGGTCGGAAGGTTCGGCGATGCCTGGACGAAGGGCAGCCCGGTCTCGTCCCACCACATATCGCGGCGCCAGCCCTCCATGGTGATGATGGTGGGCTCGGGGATGCCCTTGTCGGCGGCGACGAGGCGGGCGATCTCACCGATGGTCAGGGCATGGCGGGTCGGCATCGGGTGGATGCCCACGAAGGATGCGTATGTCGGATCGAGGATCGTTCCCTCGGCGTGGAGGCCGGTAATCGGGTTCGGGCGGTCGAGCACGACGTAGGGGATGCCGGCTTCGTGGGCGCCCTCCATCGCCAGCACCATGGTCGAGATGTAGGTGTAGTAGCGGGATCCGACGTCCTGGATGTCAAAGACGAGGACCTCGACGCCGTCGAGCATCTCCGGCGTCGGCTTCTTCGTCTCGCCGTAGAGGCTGGTGACGGGCAGTCCGGTCTCCGGGTCGTTCTCGTCGCCGATGTGGGCGCCGGCTTGCACGGAGCCCCGGACGCCGTGCTCCGGCGCGTAGAGGTGGACCAGCTCGAAGCGGTCGTCGCGGTGCAGCAGGTCGATGCCGGAGCGCAGTTTCGCGTCGACGGCAGTGTGGTTCGTGACGAAGCCGATGCGTTTGCCTTCGAGGGCCTCGTGTCCGCGCTCGAGCAGGATATCCAGGCCGGTTTTGACGACAGGTGTCACAAGGTTCTCCGATTCATGAAATGGGTCGGGGCGGACATCAGCGTCCGCCCCACCGGATGCGTTGGTTAGCCTTCGGGACCGAGAAGCGTCACCTTCTGGCGGGAGCCGTAGTACGTCTTGTGCTTCATCAGCGCCACGGCCTGTTCGTAGCCGGCTTCGGCGCCGCGCATCATGCTGGCGCCGCGATACCACTGCTCATAGGGGAACTTCGCCGCCTCGCCCCGGAAGAGGCTGTAGGCGTGGATCGCGTGGATGTAGCGGTCGAAGACGTCGGTCGTGTCGATGTAGACCTCCGGCACGAAACCCTCTTCGTCCTCCCAGTTCTCGGCGAAGTAGATGTGGCTGACCCAGTGCTGTGGATGCTTGCGCTTGAAGGTACGAAGGCCGGCGAAGAAGAGCGACGCCAGCACATTCTCGTAGGTGTTGGTGTGGTCGCGGTGGATGCTGCCCTTCCAGTGGGTCAGGATCGTGGTCGGGCGGTACTCGCGGATCACGTCCGCGATCGCCATCTGGACCTCCTCGTCGATTGGCAGCTCGCCATCTTTATAAGGAAGGAAGACGGATTCCGCACCGAGGCGTTTCGCGGCCTCGTCGGCCTCCTGCTTCTTGATCTCGAGGTACTCCTCCGGCGAAAGGCTCTTGTGGCCCTTCTCCCCGCCGGTGAGGTGCAGGTTCACGGCCCGCCAGCCAGCGTCGACGTGCTTGAGCACGGCCGCGCCACCCATCACCTCGGCGTCGGCGGCGTGCGCCCCGATCACCATGATGCACTTGTCCGATGCATTGCCAGATGCCATCGCGTCCTTGTCCTTCCTTGCGTGGTCCAGGCCCGGCCAGCCGGGCAGAGTGCTCCAATCCTAGCAAGCCTTGCGTACGTTGACACTGCATCGCCGCGGGCGGATACTGTCGACATCGTGCCGATAACAAGAAAGGACTCCAGTCGATGACGGAGATGGATCGTTCACGGAATCGTTTGGGCTCGACGCCTGTGAACCGGCGCTCTGTGCTGAAGGCCGGAGCTGCCACGGCCGCCGGAGCGGCGATTGGCGGATCTGCCTTGCGTGCCGCCGCGCAGGACGCTTCTCCCGCTGCCTCGCCGGCCGTCCCGGCAGGGGCGATCGTATCAGACGTCGAGGGCGTCCCGGTCGCGTATACCGAGTATCCCGAGCCGTTCACCACGGTCGACGAAACACCGGGCAGCGGCGGCACGGTGACGATGCTGACGTTGTCATACTCGCCACCGCCGACATCGAAGGACGACAACACGTACTGGCAGCAGCTCGAGGAGCGCCTCGGCGTGACCTACGATGCCGACGTGACGCCGATCTCCGGATACAACGAGAAGATCGCGACGGTCTTCGCCGGTGGCGACCTGCCGGACCTCTTCTACCTGCTTCCGGGCCCGGCCCGGCCGGTGATCTACGAGGCGATGGACCAGGGCGCGTTCTACGACATGACGGATCTTGTCGAGTCCGGCGGCCTGGACGAGTACCCGAACCTTGCGGCGTTCCCGGATTACCTGTGGGACGCGGTGCGCATCAACGGGCGCATCTGGGGTGTGCCGAAGCCGGTGCTGCGTAACAACGACCCGAACTACTACCGCAAGGATTTCGCGGACACGCTGGGCGTCGAGCTGACGGACAGCGAGTCGGTCAAGGCCTTCCTTACCGGCGTCTCCAACGAGGATCCGGACGGCAATGGTCAGGACGACACGTTCGGTCTCGCCCCGTATGGCGGTGACTGGAACTCGTTCATGATCAACCAGATGTTCCGGGTGCCTTACGGGTGGCGCCTGAACGACGATGGCACGCTGACGAACGCGATCGAGACGGACGAGTACCGGCAGGCGCTGCAGTTCGCCCGCGAGCTCTACGAGGCCGGCGCCTACCACCCGGACGCCGCCAACCTGACCGTGGAGCAGTCGGTCGAGCTCATGGACTCCGGGCGCACCGGCATGGGCAATAACGGCTTCGCCCGGGTCTTCGGCGCGAATGGCTTCCTGCACACCGTGAACCGGGTTGTGCCGGAAGCGGTGGTCGAGCCGATCGTCCTCCCGGGCCACGATGGCGGCGAGGGCATCACCTACCAGACACCCGGGTTCTTTGGCCTGACCGCGATCTCGGCCCGCGCCGCGCAGGACGAAGAGAAGCTGCGCGAGCTCCTCCGGATCATGAACTACCTCTTCGCGCCGTTCGGCTCCGAGGAGTTCACCTTCCTTAACTATGGCGAGGTTGGCGTTCACTCAGACGAGCAGGAGGGCGGCGGATACCAGCTCAACGAAAAGGGCATGGCGGATCGCAGCGCGCTGGTCTACCCGTTCCTGACCGAGAACTACTTCTTCTACCCCGGTCTCGAGGGCGAAGCCGAACGCGCCCAGAAGTTCAACGAAGAGATGGCGCGCGTCGCCGTCGCCAACCCGACGGCGGGTATCTACTCGCCGTCGGCCGCCGAGAACGGCGCCACGTTGAGCCAGCTGATCACGGACAATTACACCGCGATCGTCACCGGCCGCCAGGAGCTGGATTCCTGGGACCAGGTGGTCGAGGACTGGCGCTCGCGCGGTGGTGACGAGCAGCGGACCGAGTACGAGGAGGCGATCCGCTCGGCGGCAGAGAACGCCGGGTAGCTCACGTCGTGACAGGGCCGTGCACGTGCCCTGATCGCGTCAGCACAGTGGAAGGGGCGGGGATCACCTTTCGATCCCCGCCCCTTCCTGTTCCATTTCACCGGGCTGGAGTGTCCGACGGTCCCTGGCTATCCCTTGATCGCGCCGGAGAGCACGCCCTGCGTGAAGTAGCGCTGCAGGAAGGGGTAGACCAGCAGGATCGGCACGGTCGCGACCACGACGATCGCCATCTGGAGCGATTGCGGCGGAAGCGGTACCGCCTGGTTGAAGTCGGCCGCGCTGACGTTCGCGCCCATCAGGACGTATTGCCGGAGTACGAGCTGGATCGGCCATTTCTCCGTATCGCTGATGTACAGCAGCGCGTTGAACCAGCTGTTCCAGATTCCCACTGCATAGAAGAGCCCGATCACGGCGAGGACCGCCTTGGAAAGTGGCAGCGCGATCGTGCGGAAGACCTGGAATTCCGTCGCGCCGTCCAGCTTCGCGCTGTCGATGAGATCCTGCGGCAGGTTCATGAAGAATTGGCGGACGATGATCAGGTTGAACGAGCTGACGAGGCCCGGCACGATCAGCGCCGGATACGAATTGAGCATGCCCAGCTCCTTGATGAGCAGGAACATCGGAATCATGCCCGGCCAGATCAGCATGGCCATCAGCACCATGATCAGGACGAACCGGCTGCCTGGCACGTTGGGGCGCGAGAGGCCCCAGGCAAGGGTCGTCGTGAAGAACATCTGCGCGAGGGTGCCGAAGATCGTCAGGCCCGCGCTTACCTGAAGCGCACGGACGACGATGTCGCCGTTGAAAAGCGTCCGGTAGGCGTCCAGCGTCGGGTTCATCGGGAAGAGGATGAGCCCGCCACCCAGGATGTCCTCGTAGGACGAGAGCGACACAGCGAGGACGTTCAGGAACGGAAAGATCATGACGATGACGATGAATGCCAGCGTCAGCGCTTTCAGGACCGTCATCATCCGCGACGGCTCTTCCATCCAGGGAGGACGGCCGGATGCCTTGCGTTTGCGCCGGGGCGTGGCGAGCTCCGCGGCGATGATCTCGCTGCCGATCGTGGTGCTGGCGTCACCGGTGGTGGTTGTCGTGGTGCGTTGCATGGCCTAGAAGATCCCTTCGTCGAAGAATTTCTTCGCCAGGTAGTTCGAGACAAAGATGAGGAAGGCGCCGACCACGCTGTTCGCGAGGCCGACGGCGGCCGCAAAGCTCCAGTCGCCCTGCCCGATGCCCCGCGTGTAGACGAGCGTATCGAGCACCTCGGAGACCTGGGCGCCGACGGCGTTCCGCTGCAGGAAATACTGTTCGAACCCGACCGACATCATCGAGCCGAGCCGGAGGATCAGGAGCAGCACGATGATCGAGCGGATACCCGGCAGCGTAATGGTCAACATGCGCTTGAAGCCGTTCGCGCCGTCGATCACCGCCGCCTCGTAGAGCTGGACGTCGATTTTGGTAAGGGCGGCGAGGAAGATGATGGTGCCCCAGCCGACCTCTTTCCAGATACTCTGCGCGACCACGAGGCCATAGAAGGTATCCGGGTTGCTCATGATGTTGACGCGGTCGAAGCCCTGGTTCATCAGGACCTGGTTGACGAACCCGGTGCCGCCAAAGACCTGTTGCCACATCGAGATGACGATGACCCAGCCAAGGAAGTGCGGCAGGTAGACGATGCTCTGGATCGTCCGTTTGACCTTGTCGCTGACGATGCTGTTGAGGAGCAGGGCCAGCAGCAACGGGGCCGGGAAGGCGAAGACCAGCTGCAGGCTCTGGATGATCAGCGTGTTCTTGAGCGCCCGGACGAAATCCGGGTCGTCGAACATCTTCCGGAAGTTCTCGAAGCCGACCCACGGGCTGTCGAGGATGCCGATGAAGACCGAGTAATCCTTGAAGGCGATGATGTTCCCGAGCAGGGGGAAGTAGTGGAACAGGATGTACCACAGCACACCCGGGAGCATGAACAGGTACACGCCCTTGTTCGCCCAGATGCGTTTCCGGAGCGACGGGCGGGGAACGGTTGAGGAAAGCGCTGTTCCGGATGAGCGCTGGTTCGCGAGTGCTGGTAGAGCCATTGGCGTGATCCCGTATTGGACGTGCTAAGGGTTCAGTCGCCCGCATGGTACCACCCCCGCCTGCCGTCGACATCCGCGGCGGCCTGCAACCTGCGGAAGCGGCTCCCATGAGGAATCCGATCTACACCATTGGCCATTCCACCCGCCCGATCGAGGAGTTTGTCGAGCTCCTCCGGATCAACGGCGTCGAGCGCCTCGCCGATATCCGCACCATCCCCAAGTCACGTCGAAACCCGCAGTACTGGCAGGACGCGCTGAAGGAGCGTCTCGAAGCCGACGGCATCGACTACGTCTATCTCCCTGGCCTGGGTGGGCGACGCCGGGCCCGGAAGGATTCGGTGAACACCGCCTGGCGCAACCCATCCTTCAAGGGGTACGCCGACCACATGCAGACGGAGGAGTTCGCGGCCGCGCTCGAGGAACTGATTCGTTTTGGGGGAGAGAAGGTGACGGCGATCATGTGCGCCGAGGCGGTCCCGTGGCGATGCCACCGGTCGCTGGTGGCGGACGCGCTCGTCGTCCGTGGCATCGAGGTGCGCAACATCATGAGCGCGACGAGCACGACCACCCATGCGTTGCGGGACTGGGCCCGTGTCGACGGGACAGCGATCACCTATCCCGGCGACGGCACGGACGTTGAGGGTGACACAGGCGAGTAACATACTGGTCCAAATACGCTGGAATAGGGTGGTTTAGCTTGACACTTCACAGCGAGAAGCGAAAAGAAGCCGCCGAGAATCCGGAAAATTGATCTGGTGTCGGTCTTTACCTGGGGAGAACCGCTCCCTACAATATGTGCAAGATACTGAACGCCTGCCCATTCGGGTAGCAATTCCGGAAACGAGGCATCTGATGGCTCGCCTCAGCGCCCCTCGCCAACTGTCCGACCATTTGTACGTTATTTATTCGGAGTTCCCGCACAGTCACAGCGGGAACGTGTATCTCATCACCGGCCGGGTTCCTACGCTGATCGACTGCGGAAGCCGGCGCGCGGTACCCCAGATACGGCACAACCTTGCAGCGCTCGGCATGGACGTGACGGACATTGTCCAGGTCCTCGCAACCCACGGGGATTTCGATCACACCCAGGGGTTCCACGACCTGGTCGCCGCGAACCCTGACCTGTGGCTCTACCTGCATCCGGCCGACTGGCCCCTTGTCCAGCAGGCGGATCCCTACCGCAACGCCGCGTATCTCTACAGTGACCCATTCGCCCCGATCGCGTCAGAGCTGATCAGGCCGCTGGACGAAGACGAGCCGGTTGCCGCCGGGGATGGCGAATTGGCCGTGATCCATACGCCCGGGCATACCGAAGGCTCGGTCTGCTTCTGGGGCGAGATCGATGGCCGGCAGGTCCTGTTCGCGGGGGATACCATCGGCGGTTCGATGAGGAGCCTTCGCGGCGCAGACCTCGCGCTCTGGGCGAAGGCCATGCTTTCGTGGGAAGAGTCCCTGAAGCGGATCTCGCTGCTCGACATCGACTGGATCCTCGATGGGCACGAACCTGTCCATGGCCTCCCGCTAACACGCGAAAGGCTCGACCGCAGCATCGCCTCGTTCGGGAAGATGCTGAACCCGTGGTTCACGCTGAACGACACGAGCGAGGACGACGCCGAGCCGGTACCGGCAGCGGTCTGGAATGTCGGGTAGGGACGGACTGGTGAGCTGCCGGCACCGGTTTGCGATCCACGCTCCCGCGCTGATAGCGACCTCCCGGTCGATCGGGCTGGCATTGCTGAGTGAGAGATGCCCCTTCATCAGGGGCATCCCGGGACTGCGGCGCTAGTCGTCGTCCTCGTCGTCGTCATCCGGACCGGTGTCCGCGGTGGCGGCCCGGTACGCTTCTTCCAGCTCCCGGCGAATCGGCGCGATCGACTCCACGGCGCGGACCAGCCCCGAGCGGAGCTGCGCCTTCTGCGCCGGTGTCGGCGCGTTGTGACGGACGACCGGGTAAATCGAGTCGGTCAGGGCTTCGCGCAGGGTCCGGATGAACTCCTCGATGCGCGCGGCGGTATCTTCGGCCAGCAGCAGGCGGTTCTGGTTGAACGCTTCGCCGAACTCGTAGGCGCGCTCGCCGACGTCCGCCCAGTTCTCCCAGACCAGCGTGTCATCGAAGAGCGTCTCCGGCACGCGGAGCGGCTCGCCGGGCAGCAGCATCGGGTTCACCACCGTCGCGAGCGCGGCGTCGGTTCGCGCCAGCCGGCTGTACAGCTCCGAGATGGCTTCGCTACGGCGGGTGCCATGCGTGGTCTCCGCCAGCCGGACCGTGTCGAGCCGGGTGCGAAGCTTCGAGATCTTCCGGATGGTTCGAGTCTCGACCTCGTGGACGGTCCGGTCGACCGTTTCGGGCAGCGACCGCGCCGCGGCGATCTCTTCCTCGAGCCGGGTGAGGCGGGTGTCGAACTCGCGGGAGAGCCCGGCGGCGCGGCTCAGGTCGCCCCGGAGCTCCTCGGCCAGCTCCCGGAGGCGGGTGTCGGCGAGCATCAGCTGCCGCTCCATCGCCTGCTGGGACGGCGGCACGCTTTCCGGGCCGGCGACACGCTCGTCGGCGGGATCAGTGCTCGCAGTGGTGCGGAAGGGCATGACGATCTGGCGAACCTGGCGCGGGCTTGTCAGCCAGAGCTTCGCGTTCTCCACGCCGGTCTCCCGGACAAAGAACCATGCAGCTCCGCCGAAGAGCACCAGCAGGGTAATCAGGACGATGACGACGACAACGGTATCCATGTAACGGCGGTTCCTTGCGCGCGAGACGACATGCAATCGTGCTTCCATTGTAGTCGTGCGGTTGCGACGGGACGACACTCCTGCATCGCGACGGATCGTGCAGTCACGTATTCGCCGACCTCGACGGGCCGGGAGCCGGTGATACACTCGAAATCAGTTGATCACCTGCCCCCATGGTTCCGGGAGAGGAAACCTCATGGCCGTTTTTCGCCATCCTGAGCGCGTATCGGACTCGACCAGACCGCCCCAGCCAACAGACTGGTCGCAGCCCGCGGATTTCGAAACTGCCAGCGTCCTGCAAGCCGAGCTGTCGGCGCGCATCCAGGGTGAGGTCCGTTTCGATCGCGTGAGCCGGATGCTCTACGCGACGGATGCGTCCAATTACCAAATCGACCCGGTCGGGGTGGTCATTCCCCGCACGTCCGACGACATCATCGGTGCGATGGAGCTCGCCGCGAGCCACTCCGTGCCGATCCTGCCGCGCGGTGGCGGGTCGTCGCTCGCCGGGCAGACGGTCGGCGCGGCGCTGGTCATGGATACATCGAAGTACATGACCCGGGTGCTCAGCATCGATCCGGAGGCCCGCACCGCGACGGTCGAGCCGGGCATCAATCTCGATGCGCTCAGCCGCAGGGCGCGGGAACACGGGCTGATGTTCGGCCCGGACCCGTCGTCGTCGAACCGGGCGTCCATCGGAGGCGTGATCGGGAACAATGCGTCCGGCGCGCACTCGATCCTCTACGGCATGGCGTCGGACCATGTGGTCTCCGCGCGCGTGCAGCTCCCGACCGGGGAGACCGTCGATCTCGGTCCCGGCACGATGGAGGAGCACCAGGCACGGGCGGCGCAGAACGATGCGACCGGCCGTCTGATGAAGAAGCTGCTGGAGTTCCGGGAGACGCATCGCGAGCTGATCGAGCGCGATTTCCCGCCGCACTGGCGACGCGCAACCGGCTATTCACTGAACCAGTTCCTGACGGATGATGACGACTTTAACCCGGCCCGGTTGATGGCCGCGTCCGAGGGGACGCTCGGGACGATCCTCAATGTCACGCTGAACCTCGTGCCGGTGCCGGAGCGGACCGCGCTGGTACTGCTCCAGTTCGACGACCTGATCCGCGCGATGGAGGCGACGAACGCGATCCTCGAGGTCGATCCGTCGGCGATCGAGCTGATGGACCGGATGCTGATCAGCCTGACGCGCGAGCAGCCCGGTTACGCGAACCAGATCTCCTTTATTCATGGCGACCCGGCGGGGATCCTCGCCGTCGAGTTCTACGGCACATCCGAGCGCGAGCTGAAGGCGAAGTGCCAGCGGCTGGTCGAGCACGTTGCGAAGCGTGGCATCCCGCTGATGACCGAGCCGCAGGTCTTGCTCGATCCGAAGTTGCAGAAGAACGTCTGGAACGTGCGGAAGGCGGGCCTCGGGCTGCTGATGAGCGTCCGGGGCGACGCGAAGCCGATCCCGGTGATCGAGGACGTATCCGTTCCGCCCGAGCACCTGCCGGAGTACGTCGGCGCCGTGCAGCAGATGGTCGCGCGGCACAACACGACCGCCGCGTTCTACGCGCATGCGTCGGCGGGATGTCTCCATGTCCGCCCGCTGCTGAACCTGAAGACCGTCGACGGCATCGAGGCGATGCGGGAGATGGCGCACGAGGCGGCGGAGCTGGCGCATCGGTTCGGCGGCGTGATGAGCGGCGAGCACGGCGACGGCATCCAGCGCTCGGAGCTGAACGAGCTGATCTTCGGCAGCGAGCTCTACGGGGTGATGAAAGAGTTCAAGGCTATCTTCGACCCCGAAGGGCTGATGAACCCCGGCAAGAAGGTGAACGGGCCGTCGATGACGGAGCATCTGCGCTTCGGGCCGAAGTACCAGCCGGTCAAGATCGACACCCGGCTCGACTTCAGCCGCGAGGGCGGATTCATGGGCGCGGTCGAGATGTGCAACGGCGCGGCCGTGTGCCGGAAGACGCACACGGGCACGATGTGCCCGAGCTACATGGCCACGCGCGACGAGAAGGACACGACGCGCGGCCGGGCGAACGCGCTTCGGAACGCGCTCGCGGGGAACCTGCTGACGCCGGCCGACTTCGCGAACGACGCGACGTACGAGGTGCTGGACCTCTGCCTCTCGTGCAAGGCCTGCACGACGGAGTGCCCGTCCAGCGTCGACATGACGAAGTTGAAGACCGAATTCCTGTCGCACTACTACGACCGCAAGGGCGTGCCGTTGCGGGCGCGGGTGTTCGGGAACATCCACACACTCTCGAAGCTCGCCGCGCCGGTCGCGCCGATCGCGAACCTGCTGACCGGGTCGCCTATCGCCAAACCGGTGATGTCCGCGCTTGGCGTGCACCGGGACCGGAAGCTCTCGCCGTTCCAGGGGCGCACGTTCCTGCATCGCTACCGGACACACCGGAAGCAGCGCTCGGTGCCGAACGTGACGCGTGGCAAGATCGTCTACTTCCACGACACCTTCGCGACCTACAACTATCCGGAGGTCGGCATCGCCGCGGTGAAGCTACTGGAGGCGGCCGGGTTCGAGGTCGTGATCGAGGAGCGGCGCGCCTGCTGTGGCCGGCCGATGCTCTCCAAGGGGCTGATCGAGGCGGCGCGGAAGAACGCCCGCAAGAACGTCAATGTGCTGGCGGATTACGCGCGTCAGGGCATCCCGATCGTCGGCACGGAGCCGAGCTGCATCCTGACGCTGCGCGACGAGTACATCGACCTGCTGCCGGACGACGAGGACGCGAAGGCCGTCGCCGGGCAAGCGTACATGATCGACGAGTACCTCGCGAAGCTGGAGACTGACGGCGATCTCGGTATCCAATGGAAGAAGAACACTGGTCCGGAGGTCTTCTTCCACGGGCATTGTCACCAGAAGGCGCTGATCGGCGTCGAGCCGTCGATGACGATGCTGAAGGCGTCCGGTTGCCGCCCGACCGAGAGCGGCGCGGGGTGCTGCGGCATGGCCGGGTCGTTCGGCTACGAGGCGGAGCACTACGAGGTCTCGCGCAAGGTGGGTGAGGAGCGTCTCTTTCCGGCACTGCGGGAGACGCCGACGACCGTGACCGTTGCGACGGCGGGTGTGTCGTGCCACCAGCAGATCGAGCACTTTGCCGGTCGCTCGACGCAGAACATCGTCGAGGTACTGGCCGAGCGGATCGATCCGAAGCGGCCGTGGCGGCCGAAGGTGACGGAATCGAGCGTGGTCGATGAGGAATTGCCGGATCCGGCGCTCGTGACCGACGAGCCGACGCCCGAATCGACGGCGCACGCGAAGCAGCAGTTCGACGGCCCGGCGTAAAGGCAGCGGTCCGGAGCGCTCCACAGGTGCGGATATGTGCGGCAGAATAGGGCAGCACTGTCCTGCATTCAGCCGCACTACCCTGTGGAGGGGAACGTCGTGGAAACCACCAGGCCCTCATCGACCCTGAAGGAATCGCTTCCGATCAGCACGCCCGAAGCCGAAGGCATTTCGTCGTCGGCGATCCTCGATTTCATCGATGCCGTCGAGGCGCACGACGATCCGCTCGATGCGGTGCACAGCTTCATGCTGCTGCGTCACGGAAAGGTGGTTGTCCAGGGATGGCGGGAGCCGTACCGGCCGGAGCTGCCGCACACGATGTACTCGCTGAGCAAGAGCTTCACGTCGACCGCGATCGGCATCGCGATCCACGAGGGGTTGCTGACCCTCGATGACCCGGTGCTGTCGTTCTTCCCGGACGACGCTCCGGACGATCCCTCGGACAACCTGAAGGCGATGACGGTCCGGCACCTGCTCAGCATGAACACCGGGCATCACGAGGACACGCTGGGCGCGGTCTGGCGCGGGAACGGCGAGCACGGCGATAACTGGGTGCGTGCGTTCCTCGCACAACCGGTCGACCATGAACCAGGAACGTGGTTCGTCTACAACACGCCGGCGACGTACATGCTCTCGGTGATCATCACCCAGCTTACCGGGGAGATCCTGATCGACTACCTGCGCCCGCGACTATTCGAGCCGCTGGGTATCGAGAATCCGTCGTGGGACACCGACCCGCAGGGGCGGAGCCTCGGTGGAACCGGCCTGCACATCAGGACGGAGGACATCGCGCGTTTCGGCCAACTGTATTTGCAGAAGGGCATGTGGCAGGGCCGCCAGCTCGTTCCCGAGGCGTGGGTCGAGACGGCCACAGCGATGCACTCCGACACGAGCAACACGCAAGCCAATCCGGACTGGATGGTTGGGTACGGGTATCAGTTCTGGCGGAACCGGAACGGCTCCTACCGTGGCGACGGGGCGTTCGGGCAATTCTGCGTTGTCTTGCCAGGGCAGGATGCGGTGGTGGCGATCACCAGCGGGACGCGGGACCTGCAAGGGGTGCTCGACAAGGTGTGGGCGCATCTCCTGCCCACGTTCGGGGATGAGCCGCTCCCTGAAGACGGCGAGGCCCAGGCGGTGCTGGATGCGCGTTTGTCGTCGCTCGAGCTGCCGGTCGTGCCGGGAGCCGCGACGCCCGGGCATGTTGGCGGGATATCCGGCAAGACATGGACGCTGGAGCGAAACGACGCCGGCATCGAGCGCATGAGGTTCGAGTTCGGCGAAGACAGCGACACCGTGACCATCACGGACAGTCGGGGGGAGCATCGCATCACGGCGGGACACGGCTCCTGGCGTGTCGGAACGTCTGCGCAGCGGACCGGGACGCCGGAGTCGATCGGGGCGTGCGGGGGATGGACCGACGAGAGCACCTTCGAGATGCGCATCGGCTACACCGAACGCGAAGTCGGCATGAGGTGCCGAGCGCGTTTCGAGGCCGACCGGGTCGCGATCGAGATCGTTCCCAATGTCAGCTGGACCGAGCCGCGTGGTGTCACGCTCACCGGGCGATAAGGAGCCGTTACCGGCCGGGAATACGCTGTTCGAGCCAGTCGAGCACCACGCGGAGCGCCGTCTCTCGCTCGATGTCGTTGAGGAGCTCGTGATAGCCGCCATCGACGAGATGCAGCGTCTTGTCGGTCGCGCTGACCTGCTCGATGAGGCGTTCGCTGCCACGCGGGTCGGTGACCGTGTCGTCGGTGCCGTGGATTGCCAGGACCGGGACGCGCCATTCCCGGTAGCGTTTCCAATTGTCGCTCGACGTTTCCAGCACGGTTGAGGCGACCTGCAGGCGCGGCGAGCCCCTGTAGATCAGCGGGTCGTCCATGTAGAGCGGATCTGTCTCCGCGCCGCGATAGAGCGAGGACGGCTCGATCTTCTGGTTCGGGACCGGGATCGTCGGCGCGAGGAACGCCCCGGCTTTGGAGCCGAGATGCATGGCTTTCGGCTCCTCGTACAGGAGCGCTCCGGCCGAGAGGATCACACCCTCGATGCCGGACTGATCTCGAAGGACGCTGGTCGCCGTGACCAGTCCACCGAGGGAATGGCCGAGGAGGAAGAGCGGCAGCGGCTGATCCCCCAACAGACGACGGGCGGTGAGGTGGTCCTCCACCGCCTGGCCGATATGCACCAGGCCGCGGACGCCGGGCGAGTGGCCGTGGCCCCACATGTCGAAGGCGTAGACCGTGACGCCCGTCTCCAGCAGATGCGGGATCAAGTGGCTGTACTGCTGTGTGAATCGCTGGGCGTGTTCGCCGAAGCCATGCTGCAGCAGGACGGCGGCGCGTGCTTCCGGCGCGTGCCAGACGTAGCCGACCACGCCGGTCCCGATATCCCACGGCTCGGGCCTGATCACGCCTTCGACGCCACCATCGGCCGCTGAAGTCGTCCCGCCGGGGGACCAGCGTCCGCGCCGGGCGATGAGCTTGTAGGCGGTCCAGGCGGTCGCCCCTCCCGCGATCAGGATTCGGGGCCAGGTCCAGTTGCCCTCGGGTCGCATGGCGTTCTCCTTCATCTCACGTGCCGCCGGCCTCATGGATCATGCCAACGATGCGGTGGCGACCGAAATGGACCGCCCAGCCAAGCGGCGTGGAGCGGAACTGCGCGTCGCGTGCGGCGAGGTTGGCGCCCGCGGTGATGAGCAACTCGACCAGGAGCTCGTCGCCGAGGCGGACGGCGTGGTGCAGCGGCGTTGCCCGCTCCGGCCCGGTGGGACGGTTGAGGACGATAGGGTCGTTCATTGCCAGCACCGCTTCTTCGCGGAGCCCGACGTCCCACAGTGCCATGAGATCCGGCTCAGCGCCGCGTTCCAGCAGCCAGCGCACCATCTCTCGTTGCCCGAACCGGCCGGCGAAGCTCATCGGCATGTCGCCGTTTGGAAGCGAGAGGGGAAGGGCGTCCGGGTCCAGCTCGTCGATGCGGCCGGCGCCGATCGCCTCGGCGGTGGCGACCGTGGCCGGATCGAGGAGGAACCGTGCACGCCTGGCGGGCAGGAACCATGTCATGCCGTCGCCATCGTGGCTGAACCCGAGATTGCGGTACATCGGGAGGCCTTCGGCGGTGGCGTTCAGCGCGATGCGCGTTGCGCCGTACTCGCGGGCGACGCGCATCGCGGCGATCGTCAGGGCAGTGCCGATGCCGCGGCGACGCGCGTCCGGATGGACCGCGACATTGAAGAGCCCGGCGATCTCGTCGGTCAGGTTTACGATGGCCTGCCCGAGCACGCCGTTGCGGTCCCGCGCGATGAGCCAGTGGACCACAGGGGCCTGGCTCCCCAGCGCGAGCTTGCGGGTCATCTCGACCTGGTCCGGGATCAGGTAGGGGATCGCCGGGGTCTCGCGCAGCTCGTCGACGTCCTGTTGCGTGGCATGGCGGACCGTGATGCCCCTGGGCATGCCGGTTTCGGGATCGTCGGTGAGCGGGCGGCTCATCCACGCCGGACGGAAGGAGAGATCGAAGCCCCGCGCCTGGAGGGCGAGGGAGGCAGCCGGACGATTGTTCATCGCCCAGACGAGCATGTCCTGGGCGCCATAGGAGCGCAGCCAGCGCCATGTCCGCTCGAACGCCTGCAGCTCCGGGACGGCGTCGGGGGATGTTTCCCCGATGCAGACGACGCCGGAGCGTCCGGTGCGGACAGCCCGGATCGTTTCGTCATGGCAGATGCGCGTGTGCGGGATGGTGGGAGAGATGTCGCCGGTCGAAAGTCGTTCGAGCCAGGATTGCTGGTTTCGGAAGAAGGCGCGGACTGATGCCGGGCTTCCGGTGGAGTCCTGCTGAACGTGGGGCCCGCTCGGTTGATCGTTCATGATCCGGATGTTCGACCTCCCGAAACGGGGAATACCGGGTTGCGGGCGCAGAGGGATGGAGCTCCACGACCGCAACCGGTGGCCTCAGAAGGGAAGGCTGAGGTGTACGTACTCTAGCAGGGCCGATCCGGCTGTGTCAATGAGGCACCGATCGGCGGTCCTATTTCAGGCCGCTGTGCGCGTAGCCGGTAATGAACTGGCGCTGGAAAATCAGGAACAGCACGAGCACGGGGATGATCACGATCATCGTGGCTGCCGCGACCAGCTGCCATGCCGCGCCCGCTTCGGATGCCTGCGTGAAGAGGGCGAGCCCGACCGTCAGCAGTCGCTTGCTGTCGCTGTTCGTGACGATCAACGGCCAGAAGAAATCGTCCCAGTGGTAGCTGAAGGAGATGAGCGAGAACGCCAGCACGGATGATCGAACGTTCGGGAGATAGATCTCCCAGATCACCCGCAGGGTGCCGGCGCCTTCGAGCCGCGCCGCCTCCTCGTACTCGACCGGCACGCCACGGAAGCTTTGCCGGAGGAAGAAGGTGGCCATCGCGGAGCCGAAGTAGGGAATCATGATCGCCCAGAGTGAATCCAGCAGCCGCAGGTCCTTCATCGTGATGTAGTTCGGGATCACGAGCGCCGACAGCGGGATCATCATCTGCAGCAAATACAGGTAGAACAGCAGGTCCCGACCCCGGAAGTTCAGCCGGGCAAAGGCATACGCCGCCAGGGGCGATGTCACCAGCTGCACGGCGAGGATGCCGAACGAGGTCACGGCGGTATTCAGGTAATACCGGTCGAACGCGGCCGCGTTCCACGCGACGTTGAAGGTATCCAGCGTCCAGGCGCGCGGGAGCGTGCTGTTCGCGATCGATTCCGTCTCGGGCCGGAACGCCGTGATCGCTACCCAGAGCAGCGGGATGAGCCAGATCAGGCCGAACAGGACGAGGAGGGCGTTGAGCAAGACGCCACGGGTCTTGTTGCTAGACACCACGTTCCTCCCTGATCCGGTCCACTACGAAGATCTGGAAGGCCGAGACCGACCCGATCATGACGAGAAAGATGACGGACAACGCAGACGCCAATCCGGTGTTGGTAAAGGCAAACTGCGTCTCGTAGATGTGGAACAGCATGAGGTTGGTCGAGTTGCTCGGACCACCTTGCGTCATCACGTAGACGAGATCCAGCGTCTGCAGCGCATTGCTCATGGCGAGGGTGACGACGAAGACGAGCGTCGGCCACAGGAGTGGCAACCGGATATCGCGCACCAGCCTCAGGATGTTGGCGCCGTCGAGCCGGGCCGCGTGCTCCACTTCCTTGTCGATTCCCTGCAGGCCCGCGAGGATGAAGATCGCGTAGAACCCTGATTGCCGCCAGATGCCAACCATGGCGATCGCCCACAGTGCCGTGTCTGGATCGCGGAGCATGGCCGGCTCGCCGAGACCGAAGACGTCGGCCAGTTTGCTCAGGAGCCCATACTCCGGGGTCAGCATGAAGAGCCACACCGACGCCACGCTGACGAGCGGAAGCACGATCGGATAGAAGAACATCGTGCGAAGGAAGGTGCCGATCCACGTGCTCTGGTTCACCAGCATCGCGATCACAAGCCCGAGCGCTACAGATGCCGGCACGACCATCAGGACGTACGCCAGCGTGTTGAGCAATACCTTCTCGAAGATTGGGTCGCTGGTCAGGTGCCGGAAGTTGTCCAGCCCGGTCCAGATCGGCGTTGGCTGGGCGAGGTTCTGCTTCATCAGGCTTCTCACCGCCACCGAGAAGATCGGGTAGATGGTGAACGACGCGATGAAGAGGAACCCCGGCAGGATCAGAAGGTAAGGGGTGAGCGCCTGGAGCCAGCGGTTCCGGACAGATCGAGCCGGAGGCGTCGAGATCAGCAGGCTGTCCGTGGGGCGTGCATGCATGGAATCGTCCTGGATTTCGAAGGATCGATGTGAGCACAACACGACTGTCCCGGGGCAATCTTGGCCCCGGGACAGTCGTGCCTGCCTAGCGGAACTGGCTGAGGATCGCGTCCGCCTGCTCCTGGGCGTCGCGCAGGGCATCCTCAGGCGTCGCCTGCTCGGTGACCGCCGCCTGGATCGCGTCGTCCATGATCTTCTGCAGCTGACCACTTTGATGCCCCGTCAGCTCGGGCTGGGCGAATTCGAGCTGCTCGAGCGCGGTCGTTGCCTGCGGTGTCTCCGCCACGTAGTCCTGCCAGTCCTGGGTCTCGAGGACCGACAGGCGCGTCGGCACGTATCCGGACTGCAGCGACCAGTGTGTTGCCATCTCGGTCGAGGTCATCCACTGGACGAATGTCCACGCCGCCTGCTGGCGTTCTTCGGGGATGCCCTTGAACACGTACATGTTGCCGCCGCCGGTCGGGGTGCCGAACTCCTTGTTCTTCGGGAGGAATGCGGTTCCGAATTCGAACTCGGCCTGGGAGTTGATCGACACCAGGCTGCCGGTCGAGTGGTAGAGGAATGCGGTGGTCGCCGAGCTGAAGTCGGTTGGGCCCGCCGCCCAGTCGATGGCGCCGGTCGGCATCACGCCCTCTTCGGTGCTCAACCCGACCATCCACGTCAGCGCCTCGACCGCTTCCGGGGTATCGAAATTGACATGCGCCGCGTCCTCGCCGTTCAGCGTCTGCCCACTCTGGATGGCCAACGCCTGGAAGAGCCAGTAGGCCGAGGTCGTTGCGGGGATCTCGACGCCCCACGTAGTGCCGCCGGATTCCATGGCCTGACGACCGAAGTCGACGAGCTCGTCCCACGTTTCCGGGGGCGTTTCCGGGTCCAGGCCGGCGCCTTCGAGGGCCGTCTTGTTGTAGTAGAGCACCGGCGTGCTGCGCTGGAAGGGGACACTGACGGTCTTGCCATCCGCCTGGGTATCGGCCCAGTAGGCCGGCTGGAAATCGTCCGGATCGAATCCTTCTGCCTGATCGAGGTCGCTGACGGCGAGGATGGCATCGAGGTCGAGCATCGTTTGCTTGTCGGTCGCCAGCATCACGGCGACATCCGGAGGATTCCCGGCCTGTACCGCCGTCTGGACCTTCGTCGCGGTGTCGGCATAGGAACCGGTGAACGAGGCTTCCACGACGATGTCCGGGTGGGCGGCGTTGAACTCGTCGACCATCTCCTGCATGACCTGTGCGAGGGGACCGGCGACGCCCACGGGATAGAAGTAGCTCAGGGTGACGGCATCCTGCGCACGGAAGAATGCCGGACTGGCGTAGCGTCCGGATCTCGCTCCTGCCGACATCGGCAGGGCAGTCGCTGCCGCGCCCGCGGCCGCCGATTTGGCGAAATTCCGACGGGACATCCCGTGAGTGAAGCGCTTCATGACGCACACCTTTCCGATGGTCCCTTCCGGCTCGCGGAAGGAGGCCTGATTATTCAATTACCGTCGATCTGTTTCGGAAGGAGTCTAAAGACCCTCGGAAAGGGTGTCAAGAGCCGGCGCGGGCTGGCGTTCGCCATGACAACGAACAGGCACCGATTCGGGCGGCTGCGAGCGGGTCATCTTGGCCGTCCGGGCGGGTAATCGTGCTACGATTACGGCGTAAGCTTCCTGCATGTATTTTCGGCGCCTGTTGCGGGCGGAGTGCATACATGCACGAATTCGACAGCGGCGCTTCGAGTGCGATTCCGCGTGCTGGTGCGCTGTCTCCGCCGGGGATTGACCCTCGGCAACGCATGATTTCACCATGGCAGGTGTCAACGACGACATCGCGGCCATCGACGAGGAGGAATCCGGTTCAATGAGCGATAACAGTAAGGTCCATGTTAATGGTCTCGACGATGTCATCGCGGCGACGACCGAGCTGAGCCACGTGTTCGGCTCGGACGGCAAGCTCGTGTATCGCGGATACGATATCAATGAGCTCGCGAACAAGGCCTCGTTCGAGGAGGTCGCCCACCTGCTCTGGAAGGGCCACCTTCCGAACAAGGACGAGCTGGCCGAGATGGAGCGCATCTTCGGCGAGAACCGCGAGCTGCCCGAGCCGGTGATCGAGGGGCTTCGCCAGATCCCCGCGTCGGCGAACCCGATGGACGCGCTGCGCACCGGCGTTTCCCTGCTGGGCGCGGTGAACGAGGACAAGTTCAACGACCTGCCGACGTTCGAGGAAGCGATCGAGCTGGCGGCGCGCTTCCCGGCGATCGCGGCGGCGTTCCACCGGCTGCGCAACGGCAAGGAGCCGATCCAGGGGCGGTCGGACCTCAATACGGCGCAGAACTTCCTTTATATGATGACCGGCGAGGAGCCGGCGGAGAACCATTGGAAGCCGCTGGACACCTACCTGGTGTTGCTGGCGGACCATGGCCTCAACGCCTCGACCTTCACCGCCCGCGTCATCACCTCCACGAACTCCGACATGGCCTCCGCGCTCACCGGCGCGATCGGCGCGCTGAAGGGCCCGGCTCATGGCGGCGCCCCGGCGAAGGTGCTGGAGATGCTGGAGGAAATCGGCAGCGCCGAGAACGTCGATGCCTACCTGACGAAGGCGCTGGACGAGGGCAAGCGGCTGATGGGCTTCGGCCACCGCGTCTACAAGGCGGAGGACCCGCGCGCCGAGATCCTGCGCGAAATGGCGCGGGAGGCGTCGACGCCGGAGTTCTTCGCGCTCTCGAAGGAGACGGAGGACAAGGCGATCGCGCTGCTGGAGGAGCGCAAGCCGGGCCGCAAGCTGTACACGAACGTCGAGTTCTACTCGGCGGCGGTGCTGGCGGCGGTCGGTCTGCCGGGCGATATGTTCCCGGTGGCTTTCGCGGTCTCCCGCAGTGTCGGGTGGTCGGCGCATGTGCTGGAGCAGGTGGAGCACAACCGCCTCATCCGGCCGGCGAGCGAGTATGTCGGGCCGGTACCGACGAAGACATTCGCGCCGATCGGCGATCGGTAGGGCGCAAACTCATCTGCAACCACAGGACGGGCGGCCATTGCGGCCGCCCGTTTTCGTGTCTCGTAGGGGCGGACTCTGATGTCCGCCCCTACGGGATGCTGCCCGTGTTTCCTACCAGTGGCGCGGCTCGGTGGCGCGGACGCCGATCTCGTTACGTCTTGACTGGACCTTCTGGGCGCGGACGATCCAGGAGATGCCGGCGGCCAGGAAACCGAAGATGGTGCCAAGGAGTACTTTCGTCGGGGCGTTCATGGGCGGTGTCCTCCGGTGCGCGCTTTTCGATAGGGCATGGTGTCGCATGGGACGCGCCACAGCGAACCGGCCGGAGGCCGGTCGTTACGGGGCGGCCGGCTCGCGAGCGTCTTCCTCGATGACATAGGTCGCTTCCGTCAGCACGGGGAAGTTCACGGACCGCGCGATGAAGCACATCTCGTGCGCGATGTGGTGGAGGGAGTCGGCGAAATCGATGTCCGTGCCGGGCGCAAGCGTGATCTCGGGTCGCAGGACGACCCGGGTGAACTGGCCGCTGCCGTCCCGGTTCATCTCCATCGTGCCCTCGGCGTGATCGACGTAGCCCATGACGACCACCTTCTTCTTGGCGGCCGTGCTGAGGTACCAGAGGAGGTGGCATTGGGAGAGGGCCGCGACCAGCAGGTCTTCCGCGTTGTACCGGCTGGCGTCGCCCCGGAAGGCGGGGTCGGCTGATCCGTGGATGACCGGCTTGCCCTCGACGACGATGTCCTGGTTCTTCACGTAGGACGTCGGGGTCGCCGTGCCCTCGCCGGTGTTCCCGGTCCAAGTCACCGTGACGGCGTAATGATGCTCTTTCTCCGACATAGTCGCTCCAGGGTAACAATGGTGATCGTGAACTCTTCGGGACCCGGAATCGAGTGTAGCGTGTCGGCGAGCGAAGGTGTGTGGCGATTCGGTGTCACCACTTGGCGGCCGGATCAGGCGTCGGCGAGCTTTTCCCGGAAGCGGGCGACTTCTGCTTCGGGATCATCGACCTCGAAGCAGAGGTAGTCGTAGTCATCGAAGCGCAGGCGGATGGTGATGCAGTTGCTGGCGTTCCGCCTGAGCCAAAACGACCGCTCGTCGCGGCTCCCGGCCCGATCCTGGATGAAGGTGCCGGCCTTCAGGAACATCGGGATATGGATGCCGGGATCCGATTTTGCGTTGAACGAGCGGTTGGCGAATTGCTCGTCGTGCTCGACGGAGATGACCCTGGAGTAGGGGATGGTGATCTTCGATCTCGACGACAGGAATCGATACAACCCCTGCGGCCTGACCGTGAACGATGTGTCCCCGTGCTCGATCGTCGTGATGGCCATGCGTGATCTCCTCCCGCGGACGCTCCGAACATATCGTTTTTATGTGGAACATGGTTTCCACCATGATACAGGGAATTCCGCCGATCTGGAACGCAGGCACGCGAACGGCGGCTGAGGATGTTGCCGGTCGCCTGCGGCATGTTTATTCGCCGGGTGTGGCGAAGCCGTCGATGAGCCAGCGGCCCTGAACGGCGTCCCAGAAGAAGATCATCTCCGAGACGCCGTCTTCGGCGCCGACAGGGTAGCCGTACTCCTCGGAGGGCGATCCGCCGTCGCGGGTGACCCAGACGACCGTGACGCGCGCCCGGCCGTCCTCGTCGATCGAGGCCAGCGCGGGATCAAACTCATCGGGCATCGTCGGGATGGCCGGGTTCCCTTCCGGGTCCCAGTTGAACGCGCCAGAGTTCTCTGGTGCCGCGTCGATCTCCGCCCGCATCTCTTCGAGCATCTGCCGGAGCTGGGCTTCCGGCATCCACGGCCCGGAGGTACCGGTCAGCTGGCTCCTGATCGCGTCCGGCGAGGAGACTGCCCAGACGCGGAAGGGATCACCGGCGATGTCGCAGCTGAGGTATTGGTCCAGCAGGGATCGCAGATCTTCGTACGTCGCTGCGTTCATCTCCGGTACAGGGACCCTTGCCGAGTCGGTTGCCGTGGCCAACTCGTCGGTCATCATCGCCATGACCTCATCGACGGTGAGCGGGTCGGCGGTGCACATCGCCGGGTGCGGATGGACGTAGGTAACGGCAGGAAGGGACGATGTGCCTTCCGGTGTCGTAGCCAGATCGCCGGGCACATCACAGTTCCCGCTGCAGACCTCGACCGCCTCATCGACACGCCATTGCCCGTCCTCTTCCGCAAGGATGTACACGATGATCGGGACTCCAGTCCAGAAATCGAGCAGGGCGAAATCGGGGTCGTCCTCCCATATGAGCAGGGACTGCGGGACGGCCACGCGTCCGTCGGCAAGACCGACCGCCAGCGCCGGGTTGTAGATGATGGCGCCAAGCGGCAATGCGTGGTTGTGGACGAGCGCCTGATCCCCATCTACGGTGCCCGCATCCATGCTGGCTCTCTGCTGCCATGCGTCTTTCACGACCTGCGGCGCCTCGGATTCAAGAACGGTGATGTACGCCGAGTGGAACAGCGACTCGAAGTGCATTTCCAACTCTGCATACGCCGGCTCGGACATCCGATAGTCGGCAGCCTGTTCCCTCGCGATCGGGTTCCCGGTCTCCTGGAGGTACGCGTCGGTCGATAGCGAGCGGGCGGCGGTATCATCGTGGTCCGTGAATGGGGGAGGCGCAGTGACGACGCAGGCCGTGTAGTGCCGGACAGACGGGATAACCTCCCCCAGCTGTTCCGGCGATGGCGGACCGGTCATCTCATACGAGCGTTCTGATACAACAAGCTCGCCGCGAAGGATGTCGACGTACTCGCCGGTCTGCATTGGCTCGGCATCGCAGTCGGCTCGCGTGATCGGCGTTATCCAGCGGCCATCTGTTAGCGGAGCTTCGGCCGTCCATCCGGTCGTCTCGGGCGTTCCCGACTCCAGCGGGATTGCTGCGTAGCGTCCGGGCCCCTGGCTTTCCGGGCCGTTACCACCACGTCCAATCCATGCCGAGCCGATCAGGACGATAAGCATCGCGGCGACAGCGGCGATGGAGACGAGCGACTGGAACCGGGATGGCCGGGGCTGTCCCGGGATGGCGTTATGCCGGGCTTTCTGGCGCGCGGACATCGGTGTCCGAAATCCTTCTGTTGACGCCGGGACGGTTGCTGGCACCTGCATGATGGTCCTCCAGATGTCGTCGATGGTGTCCTCCGATGGGGTCCCGGACGCGTCGGCGACAGCTTCACCCGATACGAGGCGATGGGTGGCGGCGTACGCGTCAAGATCAGATGCGGCGGCGTCCGGGGCGCGCTTCCCGGAGACCAGCGCATCGAGCATGGAGTTCAGGCGATCCGCGTCGGAGGGGTGGAAGGGATGCTGGGTCATCGCGACGGTCCTTCGATATGAGGAAGCAGTGCCTTTCGCAGCGTGGCGTAGGCGCGGAACTGGGCGGATTTCACGGCGGAGAGCGTCATGCCCATCGCCTCCGCGATCTCGTCGCCGGTCAGCCCCGCGAGCCGGAGCTCGACGATGCCGCGCTGGCGTTCCGGCAACCGCTCCAGCGCCGTGCGGATGGCTGACGCATCGGATGATGCGATCGCCAGGTCCTCGGGCGAGCGGCCCGGGTCGACGAGATAGCGTGCGAGCGACATGTCTTCGTCCGGGACGTCCAGCGAGCGGTGGTTTCGTTGCGATCTGCGCTGGTCGATGACGACGTTCCCGGCGATGCGGAAGAGCCAGGCGCGGAAGGTCTTGCCGGGGTTCGTCGGGTCGGGCCGGAACGAGCGCAGGGCGGCGATGGCCTTGATGAACGTCTGCGAGGTGGCGTCAGCGGCGTTGTCGCGGTGGCCGAGCTGGCGATAGCAGTAGCGGTAGATCATCGGCGCGTAATGGCGATAGAGCGGCTCGAAGGCGGTCGGGCTCGACCGGGCAGCGTCTATGAGGCGAAGCTCGTCGTCCGGTGGCAGGGTGCCGATCTGGATTGTGTCGTGGTCGGTCATCACGCCGGGAGCCGCCTCGTCGCAACATGCTGGTGTCCGGTTCTGGATCCTTGAAACGGAGTATCGGCGAAAAGGTTGCGGTCCGACCGCTCCGGGTGCATAGCCGTCTCCACCCGGCCTTCACAACTGCGACCGGTGGTCGGGTTTAGCGCCTGTGACCCGGCCACGAGGTCCGGGTGTACGGGGGTGCTTTGTGCTGAGTGTGGTGTGTCGTGCACGGATTTATCCGGAACTGGCACCGGATGTGCATGGAACGGGGTAGAAGAGATTGTTCGAATCGTCACATCACACCGGAAAGCAGGATTCATGGCCGTTCAGGCACAACCAAGGACCGCATCCATCCCCGATACCCTGAGGATTCTCACGCAGGTCATTCTTCCCACGTATGCGAAGGGGCCGATCATCCGGCGACCGGGCGTCGTCGGGTTCGTCGACCGCTTCGATCTCGACACGAAGGCTGTGCGGACGATGCAGGGGTTGCGCGAGAAGTACGGGCCGGGACCGCTGAAGATGGCGGTGCCGTTCATGTCGCGGGCGATGGTGATGGAGCCGGAGCACGTCAGCGACATCCTGGAGCGCACGCCGGAGCCGTTCGGGACCAGCACGGACGAGAAGGACGCAGCGCTCTCGCACTTCCAGCCGCGCGGCTCGCTGGTCTCCAGCGGCGACGAGCGCGCGGTCCGGCGCGACCTCAACGAGCGGGCGCTGCAGGCCGACCGGCCGGTGCACGACCACGGGCAAAAGTTCATGGACGTGATCAACGAGGAGGTGAGGATCCTGCTGGAGCAGGTCGACCGCAAGGGTGGCGATCTGAAGTGGGATCCGTTCTTCGACGCGTGGTTCCGGGTGGTGCGCCGGGTGGTCTTCGGCGATCACATGCGAGACGACAAGGAGATGACCGATCAGGTCTTCGAGCTGCGTCGGCAGGGCAACTGGGCCTTCTTCAAGCCGAAGAACACGAAGCTGCGCGCGGAGATGCACCGGTTGCTGGAGGACGCGATCGCGAACGCCTCGCCGGACAGCCTCGCGGGGTTGATGGCGAACATGCCCGCCGACGGACAGAACGCGCCGCCGGACCAGGTGCTCCAGTGGCTCTTCGCGATCGACCCGGCCGGGATGTCGGTGTTCCGCTCGCTCGCGCTGCTGGCGACGCATTCGGATGCGATGGAGCGGGCACGGCAGGAGATCCGTGACGACGAGACCGGACGGCAGAGGATGCCGTTCCTGCGCTCGACGGTGCTGGAGTCGCAGCGGCTGTGGCCGACGACGCCGTTCCTGCTGCGCCAGAGCACGACGAAGACGGTGTGGGGCGATAAGAACCTTCCCGCGAAGACCGGGCTGATCATCTTCACGCCGTATTTCCACCGGGATACCGAGCGGCTTGAGTTCGCCGACCGGTTCGCGCCGGAAATCTGGGAGGACGGGCGGACGACCAGCCATCTGTCGCTGGTGCCGTTCAGCGCCGGACCGGGGATCTGTCCGGGGCGATGGGTAGTGCTGTTGCTGACCGGCGCGTTCATCGCCGGGCTGATTGATGGGCGGGAAGTGAAGATCGCGTCACAACACAGGCTCGGGCCGGACGCGCCGTTGCCGGGAACGATGGACAACTACACACTGCGGTTCCGGGTGTCGCCAGTCGCCTAGACAACACTTTTCTGCATGCCGATCCGATGGAGCCCGATAGTGAGGGCGGCTGGTATCATGGCCAGCCGCCCTTTTGCGTGTCAGCTTTCCGGCGTGGCGACCGGCGATGCGGAGACGTTCGCAGTCTCACGGTCGACGGCGAACGGCATGAGGTCGTTGCTGTGAAGGAGATTCCGCCAGATACGCGGGTTTCCGTGGGGGTTGAAGGCGAGCATCGCTGTCGTTCCCTCGTGGGTGGCGTCCGTGATTGTCATCACGGTGTTGAGGGGGCGCAGGCTGCGGGCCGAGAGGAAATTGTTCCAACGCCATTCAATGACGGTCGCGATCTGCGCGGTGTCTTCCTCCGGGTGTGCGAGTCGTCGGTAGCAGAAGTAGTAGACGTCCTCGGCGTAGCGCTGGTAGAGGGGTTCGAAGGCGCGGGGATCGGCGATGGCGGCCCGGAGCACGGCGAGATGCGTGGCGTGGTCGGCGTTTGTAGTGTCGGTGGGGCGGTCGTGCATCTCTCTCACTGGCCGAAGGTCCCTCTCATCCCGCTGGTCTCATGACACGAGGAACGCGGGACGGGCGAAAAGGTTGCGCTCGTTGATGTGGTCATGTTCATGATCGCCGATGTGAAGGTGGATTGGCGGGGGATGTCGCGTGGGTCGTCGTGACCTGGCTGCATCGCCGCGATGTGCGACTATTGCGGTGGCCCGGAACCATGCGCATGCGGTCCCGGGATTGTTCAAGATTCAGGAGACCAGCCGAACGATGGTGGCGACGTTCCAGAGCGAGATGACAGCGCCGCGACAGCATGCGGACGAGCTTCCACGTATTCTCCCGTCGCTGACCGGACTGCGCTTCTTTGCTGCTGCGCTGGTGGTCATCTACCACATGACAAGTCACCTTGGTGCCGTCCCCATCGTCAGTGATCTTGCCAAGTTTGGCCGGACTGGCGTCACTTTCTTCTTCGTCCTGTCAGGTTTCGTTCTGACATGGACCTACATGGGCAAGAAGACGCCGGTCGGCGTCTATTACTGGCGCCGGTTCGCGCGTATCTGGCCGCTCCATATCCTCACCACGATGCTCATGATGTCCGTCTATGTCTGGACAGACAACAAGATTGCCAACGAGCTCACGCCAGAGAACCTTTGGCCTGCATTCTTCCTCATTCACTCATGGTTTCCCGAGCCGGCTGTCTATCGGGGAGGGAGTGGCGCCTCGTGGTCGTTGAGCGACGAGATGTTCTTCTACGCCATCTTTCCCATGCTCCTGGCGCTTCTCGCGCCGGTGCGCCGATGGGGAAGATTGCTGTCGATTCCTCTGGTGATGACCGGTATCTCGCTGTTGCTCTGGCTCATCGTCCCGATGGAGGGCGTCGGGCCGTACTTGCGGACAATGCTCCTTGATTACTTTCCGCTCTCGAGAGTTGTCCAGTTCATTTCGGGCGTGGCGCTTGCCGTGGCAATTCGGCACGGCTGGAGATGCCGCGTGCCGGTATGGGCAGCAATCATGGTTATCGTTGCCTATCATGCGGCGTTGGTGCCGTGGAGCAACGCGTTCGAGCGTACGGACAGGTGGTATCCGTATTCGGCGTCGCAGCTTTTCTCGCTGCTCCCGTTTGCGTTGCTGATCGCGGCGGTTGCCACACATGACCTCAAGGGGCGCCCTTCTTTCCTGGCGTGGCCGTCGTTCGTATTACTCGGGCAGGCATCGTTTGCGTGGTATTTGCTGCACAGCCCAGGCATCCTGACATACGCGCATCTGTTCGGCATACCGAATTCGCTCCCATCGTTGATGCTCGCGTGGACCGTAGTCGCGGTCGTCACCCAGCTCCTGTCCATCGTTGCGTTCCAGTATTTCGAACGACCACTGGAGCGCAAGCTACGCGGCCTCGTGCCACTGCGGCGACAAACCCATCTGGCAGCTTCATGATTCCGCCAAGAGGAATCAGGGGGCGGTCGTGAAGGATTCGCCCGCATGACGAGCCTCCGAGCCGGCCACAAGGGCCGACTGTACGTCGCGGGTGGGGAGGGAATGGGCGGCAAGCCACCTGGCTTGCCGCCCATCTGTGTCAGTCGAGCGGACCCCGCGTGAATTCGGCCGGGGTCGCGTCTGCGTCGTCAGTGGCTTCCTCGGTGGCCAGCGCGTCGAGGCGGTCTGCCATGGCTTCTTGCTCGCTCCAGAAGGAGTCACAATCGCCGACGCAGAACGGCAGGACTTCGTCGACCAGCCACTGGCCGCTGGCGTCCGAGAGGACGATGAGGCGGGAGGAGTGCATTTCCCACGTTTCCGGCGCGCCGCGGGACGACAGGCTCTCGTCGCCTTCCATCGCGATGAGGCTTTCCGGGATGGCGATCCGACCGTCCGGGAGCAGGACAGCGTAAGACGGATGATGACCGCCGAGTACGGCGCATATGGGTTGCCCATCTGGTATGGGTTGGCCTGCGCCGCCGGTGTCGCCGGATCTGCCGTCTCGTTCGTCAGGCGACCGAACGCCTGCGGGTCCTGAATAGGATACGCCTGCGAGATGGCGCGGCCATTCCTGATCTCTTCTGCCTGGTTGGCGTAGATGATCGAGAGATCCTCTTCGAGGATGCGCTCGTTGTAGGCGCGCTCGGTCAGGAGCGGCTCGGCGACGTAGGGGGCGCCGCACGAACGCGCCGCGCGCGGGACACGAGATGCAGCCTCGGCATCCTGTCGATCCGGTGTATCGAGCGGAAGGTACTCCCGCTCGGGCCAGTCGACGTCACCCGTTTCGGTGCGGGAGAACTCGTCCAGGCGACATTCCTCGTTCTCTGGCCTTGACCACCATGATGCATCCTCTTCTGCAATCGCCTGGGGCGTGGCGGCTGCTTCGGGCGTCCCGGTCGGGAGTCCGGCGTCCACCGCGAAGACGAGCAGGTCTCCGCCCTGCAGGAGCTCGAGCCACATGCCCGGGTCGCCCTGAGGATCGAAGCGGAGGGTCACGATATCCCCATCCACCGTGGCTCCAACCAGCGGCATGATGCTGTCGAAGGTCCGCTGGTAGCGCTGGGAGGTGAGGTTCTCCCAGCGCCACTCGACCACGCGCGCGACTTGTTCCGCATCCTCGCCTGAGAAGGCGCGCATCTGGACGATGATGGCTCCTTCACCCGTCGGGTCGCCTTCAACGGTGAAGATGGCGCCGCGATACTCCGGCATCGGCCCGACGGCCTCGCGGGATGCTCGGAGCTGGTCCTCGATCGCCGTCAGGTCGTCAGGCGTCAGGTTCGGGTTGGCCGCGATCTCACCGAGATCGTAGAGGGTCGATCCGGGCTGGGTGAACCCGATGCCGGAGATGGTCTCATCGGACACCGCTGAGAAGAGTGGCTGCAGCCAGGAATCGTCAATCGCCGATGCCATCTCGCCGGATTGCGTCTGGATGACCATCTCGATCGTGGTCGAATATCCTGCGTAGGCGAGGATGCCGCCATCGAGAATCGCGACATTGTTCATCTGCTGGAACATGCGGCGCTGGATGGGATGCTGGGGATCGACCCAACCGTCAGGGTCGAGCGACCAGATAGTGTGTCCGGTCTCCGTCACGATCTCCGTGTAGCCCGCCGCCTCCCACGCCGCGGTCAGGGTCTCCTCGTCCCAGTTGCCGCGAAGGAGCGTCAGCACGTCCGGCGCGCGACCGGTGACGAGGACCTGATCCACCTCCAACGGGTTGAAGCCGATCGCCGCGACGAACTCCTCGTCAGCCGCGTAGTCGAACAGAGGTGTCGTGTGCGCGAGCGGGCCGTAGGCGTTCGAGGCCAGCGGCAGCGCCGGGTCGTCCGCGAGTGCTTCGTCGGTCAGGCCGAGATCCTCGAACCGCTGATCGATATCAGCGTAGGCCCATCCGGGCAGGACGCCGTCCTCCGCGATCGCCAGGGGTGCCGGGAGAACGGAGAGAAGATCGAGCAGAGGCGTCGACTCTTCGGTTGGCGCGGCCGAGACCGGCGTCGCGGGCTGGTTCGCTGACTGCGCCATTGCCGCCCAGAGGTCGTTGCAGTCGCCGACGCAGAAGGGCAGCATCTCGTCCACGACCCAGCCGCTGTCCGATTCGGACAGGAGGTAGACATTCCCGATGTGCGTCGAGCGGTTTTGAGGGAACATGCCTCCGGGGTCGAGCTGCGTTGCCGGCAGCGCGATGCGGCCGTCCGCCATCTGCCGCGCGTGGCGGGGCTCGTAGACGCCCGGCGATTCGACGATCCGCATGCTGGTCGGCGGCGTGCCTTCCGGCTCGTCGGTGAGGATGACGAATTCGGCGGGACCGACGTCCTGGTAGAGCCCCGAAACCTCCTGACCGGCGCGTATCTTCGCCTCATCGGTCCAGGCCGGAGCGTCCGGAGCCAGCGCCGAGCTTTCGTGGATGAAGCGCTCGCTGACGTAACCGTCGGCGTTGGTATCGGCCATCAGGCAGGCCTGGTAGCGGCGCAGGGTCATCGCGACGTCGGCGGCATCGCGCACGGACGGGACGGTGTCCGGTCCATAGGCGCGCTCCGGGAAGGCGGGCGTACCGGATGCGATTTCGTGCCGCTCGGAGGAGGTGCGTGGCTCGCGCGGTATGCACTGGTCGGCGGTGATCGGCTCGGTCCAGCCCTCGCCCTGCACCATGGGTGGCGTGCCAGTTCCCTGGGCGGCGACCTGTTGCGCGGTTGCCTCTTGCTCTGCCCAGTAGGAGTCGCAGTCGCCGACGCAGAACGACAGGAGGTCGTCGACTCGCCACTCGCCAGATGCATCGTTGAGGACGAACAGCGTTCCGTTGTAGAAGGTCAAATCGTCGGGATGGCCGTAGGGGAAGAAGTTGTTGGTGCCCTCCCATGCGACCTGGCTGTCCGGGATCGCGATCCGTCCGTCGGCGAGCTGGACGGCGTGGTCAGGGATGAAGACCGACGAGTAGCCGCCCATCCGCCCGGTTTCCAGCTCCGCGTCCCAATCAGGCTCCTGGCCGGTCAGGCGGACGAACGCTCGTGGGTCCTGCTCCGGGTATGCCTCTGAAACAACGCGGCCGTTCACGAGGGCATTGTTGAAGAACTCGCTGGTGGTCGGCATCCCGACTCTCAGGCGCGCGGGGTCGGTCAGGAACTGTTCGAGGGTCTCCTGATCAGCCTCCACCATGACGCACGCGAGCAGCGCACGGGCTGTACGAGTCGCGGCTTCGGCGTCGGCAGGATCGGGCGCCGAAAGGGGCAGGTAGGTGGGCCCTGCGGTGTCTGCCGTCGTGCCTGTGACGGTTGCTGGCTGTACGGACGCCGGGTCGCATTCCTCCGGATCGATATACGACCACCACGCGTCGTCGCTGACGCCCGGAGACGGCGAGCCGGGTGCGGGTCCATCCTGGCCGATGTTGACGGACGAAGTGTCGTCACCGCCGGTCATGACAGCCGCTTCGGTCGGGGCGGCGGCGTAGCGGGTGGTGTTGGGCGGGAGACTGCCGCCACCGCCTTGCTGGTTCGTGTACCAGGCGGAGCCGACGATGAGCAGCGCGAAGACGGTCATGATCGCGATGGCGGTCTGCGCCTTCACGATGTGACCGCGCCAGCCGGAGGGCGTCCGGTTCACGGCGGGTGGGCGGCGAACCCACGGGTTGTACGTGGCAGGGTCGGTCAGCGCCGGTTGCGAAAGGGGACCGGTCCCGCCGGTGGCGGATTTGCCGGTTGATAGGGTTGTGGCGTGCTGCATCAGGTTCCTCCGTATCCCGGCACGGCGGTCCGGGTCGAGCCGGGCCGCGCCCTGGTGCATCTGGACGTCACGGGCGAACGCGGCGAGCGCGTCCGCTTCTTCGGGTGGCTGGCCGGAGGCGATCCGGTCCAGCTCGTTGGCGAATCGTTCCTCATTCATGGCGCCGCTCCCTGCCGGCGAGGTCATCGTCGGCGTACGGGGCAAGGAGGTCCCGCAGACGCGTGTAGGCGCGGAACTGGGTGGATTTCACGGCAGCGACTTTCATATCGAGCGCCCGGGCGATCTCCGGACCGGTGAGCCCCGCGAGGCGCAGGGCAACGACGTCACGCTGGCTCTCCGTCAGCTCGGCCATCGCGGCGGCGAAGGCGTCCCGCAGGTCGCCTTGCAGGGCGATCCGCTCCGGACCGTGCGCGGGGTGCGTCAGCGAGCGGCCGAGATCGTCGGCGTCGATCGAGGCGTGCTCGCGTCTCGTCCGGTAGGTGTCGACCACGATGTTGTGGGCGATGCTGAAGAGCCAGCTCCGGAACGATCCGCCTCGCTCGTTGAAGCGGGGCAGGGCGGCGAGCGCGCGGGTGAAGACCTGGGCCGTCAGGTCGGCGGCGTGCTCCGCGTCACCGATCCGGCGCAAGCAGTACGTATAAACGGGGTCGACGTAGCGTTCGTAAAGCGGCCCGAACGCGGCTGGGTTCCGTTTGGCCAGCGCGATCTCCTCCCGCTCGGAGGCGACTGCAGCCGGGGACGGGTGGGGTTCGGCCGTGCCGGAGGCAGCCAGCAGGGTGAAGACCTTGCTGCTGGTGGCGTCGCCATCGCCCCTGTCTGCCATCTGGCGCGGATGCATGCGTGAACCTCACCTTATCCATGTTCGGACCCAAAGGGTGGTGACTACCGCTTTTCGCCCTTCCGGGCTCACCCGGCTCCCCGTACATGGGTGAACGATGCTGTCGTGAAAAGGATTCGGGTCGAGTATCGGCGATTTGCACGCAATGCGTATCAACTCATCGCTGCGGCCGACCTGATTCTCACGGCGCTCGGGTCGCTTGTCGTCGCGTTCGCTTGCACTGGCGCGATATGGAATAGGAGAACCCTGTATAGAATCGGAGGGGATGGACCCGGCGGTCACGGCGGCTACACGCGCGACAGGCAGGATGGTCCTTTCCAGAGGGTCCTTGTCGGGGGTCTCGCGGAGATGCGAGAGCCGGTCGCGCTGCGTCTTGAAAGGATCTCCTCCATGCAGGATCTCTCGGGAGGTGGGCGTGTCCAGATCGATGGCGGGTTCGAGGAACGCTCTCGCTTCGGGAATTCGCTGACCGAACCGCGGACGCCACTGATCGGACGACACCAGGAAGTTGAATCGATCCGCGCGCTGCTGGGACGAGATGATGTTCCGCTGGTGACCCTGACCGGCCCGGGAGGCGTTGGGAAGACACGCCTGGCGCTCCATGTCGCGGCCCAGGTTGCGCCGGACTTCGCTGATGGTGTCCTTCTGGTCGAGCTTGGCTCGATCCTCGATCCTGATCTGGTGCTGCCGGCGATTGCCAAGGCCGCTGGTGTCAGCGATGCCGGTTCCCGACCGGTGGCCGAGCACCTGGTAAATCTCCTGGCGTCCCGGCAGGTGCTGCTGGTGCTGGACAATCTCGAGCAAGTGATCGACGTTGCGCCACGGATCGCCGACCTGATCGCGCAATGCCCACGCCTGAAGATCCTCGCGACCAGCCGCGTCGTGCTGCGGCTGTCGGGCGAGCATGACCTGCCCGTCGACCCCTTGCCGGCACCTGCGGCCGTCGAGCTCTTCGTTACCCGGGCCCGGGCGGTGAGCCCGTCGTTTGCCCTGACGGCGGCAAACCAGGGCGCGGTCACCGCCATTTGCGCGCGGCTGGATGGCCTGCCGCTGGCGATCGAGCTGGCTGCGGCCCGGATCCCTACCTTGCCGCCGGCTCCGCTCCTGGAACGTTTGGGGGATACCCTGTCGCTTCTGACTGGTGGCGCGCGGGACCAGCCGGACCGGTTGCGGAC
>Ga0182741_1001124_pt1 | contig 36626 bp, 34 predicted proteins | sample eDN5th37CBELigOP_FD_128874 | JGI IMG/M metagenome (GOLD analysis project Ga0182741, IMG submission 128874) | Enriched Organic Plus compost microbial communities from Emeryville, California, USA - eDNA 5th pass 37_C BE-Lig OP (version 2) (version 2) ... | reverse complement strand
GCAAGATCGTCTGGCTAGCCAAGTACCGCGCCTGGGGGCGGATCAACGCTCTGGACCGGGACGAGGTGGCGCAGCCGCTGCGGTTTCAGGGGCAGTACGAGGATGCTGAGACCGAGCTCTATTACAACCGGCAGCGATACTATGATCCAGATGCAGGGCGATGTGTGATCCAGGATCCGATTGGGCTGCTGGGTGGCGAAAATACGTATAGCTAACCGTTCAGTCCAACGAGATGGATAGACCCATTGGGGCTGTCCGCATCAAGGGATAACTGCGGACAGCGACGGCAGAAACTTGCTGGTGACAAGACATTCAAAAGTAGGCGCGCTGCACGTAGGAAGGCTCTTCGTCGGCACAAGTTGTCTGTCTCTAGTACCCGCTCAAGCGACATTGAAACATAAGAGTTGTACCGCAAGAACCCCAATCTTCGAGGGCCAAATGGCGAGCCATACGAGGTCATAAAGGCTAAGAACGTCGATGGGGACGCGGTTGAGATATGTCATCACAAGCACGGCCATAACTTTGAGGGCAACGGCACGTACGAACTCCCTCACTACCACGGACCTAATGGTGAGCGCTACAGCTATGAAGAGTGATATGAATTATGTTTTGCCGGCGATTGCACGAGAGTTTGAAGCGCTTAAAGTAAGAGTCCGCCTAAATATCAATAATATCGGGGTGTCAGAATGGGGTGGGCCGCTGTTTTTTCCTGCGCCTGGTTACGTTGAGATAAAAGGTCTTGGACCTGTAAAGATGTCGGATGTTGAATGGGTTGAGATAGACCCAAATGTGACCGAGAAAAAGGTCGGTTACTTCAGACCTCAACGATAGATAAGAAGGAGGAAGTTATAAGAATTGTTGTGGCGAAGAGTATTCCTTTCTCGTTCGATGGAGTCATTCGCATAATGTGATTTTAGAAATGAGGCAAGTCGCAATGCGGAGACTGTCAGGCGTCTTCGGCTGGTAGCTATCGCTCCTCGGAGGGACGCTTGATAAACAGAATGTCTGTGTCCGTGGGCGGTTTCTGTGCGCGTAAGCGCTGTTTGCTTTACGATCCTAAGGTCTTGGTTGCTTTAAACACGATTCTGATGACAAGATTTCCCCACTAGTTCCGCGGCGGTTCAGCGGGATTGGAGAAAGATGCCCTATTATTTGAATGTGCTGGCGCTATTTTTTGGTTCTTCGCAGATTGACGGGAACAGAGGACGACGGCGGTGAGCTGAGTTAAGTTTGGGTCACCACAACTCAAAACTAACCAGCCACCGCCGTCGCCATGAATGCTAGTTTGCTGGAGCTCTTCTAGAAAGGGTTCGAGCTGTAGAGCCACGAGCAGCTCGACGCTCAGAGCCTGTGCCTACGCCTGACCCCGAAGGCCGCGCGGCCCCCGTTGTGTAGCGGCTGTGGGCACGGCACCTTGCTCATCCACGATGTCAGCGTCCGGCGCGTGCGCGAGCAGGACTTGTTCGGCTACTGGGTGTGGCTGGAGGTGCCGATACGACGGGTGCGCTGCCCGAGGTGCGGGACGCGCACCGAGCACATCCCCTGGCCGGCCGTCGCCGCCTCACCCAGGGGATGGTCCGCTACGTTGAGACACTGTCTCGGCTGCTGCCGCTGAAGCAGGTCGCCGACCAACTTGGGCTGCACTGACATACGGTCAAGGCTATTGACCATCAGCGTCTTGCGCGAGAGCTCAAGGCGCCGGATCTGAGCCGGGGGCGCCGGCTGATCATGGACGAGTTCGCCCTCTTCAAGGGCCATCGTTACGCCACCGTGGCGATCTGTGCCGATACCCAGCAGGTGCTCTGGATCGGCGAAGGGCGCAGTCGTCAGGCGGTGCGTCCCTTCTTTGAGTGGCTGGGCAAGGAGGTTTGCAAACGCATCGAGGCCATCGCTATGGACATCAATACCGCCATGGATCTTGAAGCGCAGCACCACTGCCCGAACGCGCGGATCGTCTACGACCTCTTCCACGTCCTGGCCAAGTTCGGCCGCGAGGTGATTGACCGGGTCCGGGTCGACCAAGCCAATCAGCTCAAGGACAATCGCGCGCGACGGCGGGTGATCAAACGCAGCCGCTCTGGCTGCTGCTGCGCAACCGCGACAACCTCTCCGATGAGCAGGCGGTCAGGCACGATGAGCTGCTCGCCGCCAACGCCCCCCTGAGCACCGTCTACGTGCTCAAGTCGCAGCTCAAGGAGCTGTGGTACGCCGGCGATGAGGATTAGGCCAAACGACGCTGGCAAGAGTGGTACCGCATGGCCATCGACAGCGGCATCAAGCCCCTGATCAATTTCGCCAAGCGCTTACGTCCCTATCTCCACGGCATCGTCAACAGCGCCCTCTACCGCCTCAACACCAGCGTGCTCGAAGGCATGAACAACCGCATCAAGGTCATCAAACGCATCGCCTACGGCTACCGCGACTCCGACTACTTCTTCCTATAGATCAAAGCCGCCTTTCCCGGTAAAGCGCGATGAACCTTACTTCAGCTGCACCCGCGCTTCGCGGCCACGCATACCGAGCCAAACGGTGCAGGGAACCAGCAATCCCCTAATCGCATCGCCGGTGCGATACCCGAGGGGAACGGTTTGCAACCGGTGGGGTCGCACCCATTACCGCTGTACTACCCCCGAAGGTTCGAACGTGTCGGTTACCGCCCTCAATCTGGACCCGGAGCGCTCCGCTCGCGAAGCGCGGTTGCGCTATGTCGCCGAAGGCACGCCGGGGCTGCGGCGGCGGCGCTGCGGCAGGGGGTTCAGCTACAACGATGCGTGCGGACGGCCGCTCCGCGATCGCGATACCCGCGCTTGGATCGAGTCGTTGGTGATTCCGCCGGCCTGGCGGGAGGTGTGGATCTCGCCCTACCGCAATGGTCATATCCTCGCTACCGGGCGCGACGAGAAGGGCCGTAAGCAATACATCTACCATCCGCGTTGGACCGAGCTGCGGGCCCGCACCAATTTCCACCAGTTGCTTCCATTCGGCCGGGCGTTGCCGGGGCTGCGCCAGCGCATCGACGCCGATCTGCGGCGGCGCGGCTTGCCGCGCGAGCGCGTGCTGGCGCTGGTGGTGTATCTGCTGCAGAACACGCTGATCCGGGTCGGCAACCCGCAGTACGCGCGCGAGAACCGCTCCTACGGCCTCACCACCCTGCTCGACCGCCATCTAGAACTGGACGGCGCCCGGGTGCATCTGGAGTTCCGCGGCAAGCACGGCAAGCAGCACAGCGTCGATCTGCGGGACCGGCGGGTGGCACGCCTGCTGCGGCAGTGCCAGGAGCTGCCCGGACAGGAGCTGTTCCAGTACCTGGACGAGGCGGGAGCGCAGCACACCGTGGAGTCGGCCGACGTCAACGACTATCTCAGCGCCAGCACGGGCGAGGAGTTCACGGCGAAGGTGTTCCGCACCTGGGGCGGCAGCGCGGCGATGGTCGGCGCGCTGCTCGAGCTGCCGCCGCCCGGCAGCGAGTTCGAGGCGCGGAAGCAGGTGCGCGAGGCGATCAAGCTCACCGCCCAGCGGCTGGTGAACACGGTGGCGGTGTGTCGCCGCCACTACGTGCACCCCCGTATCGCCGAACGCTATCTCGACGGCAGCCTGCGCGAGATATGCGGCGGCGGTGCCTGCGTGGAGCCGTCGTTCAACGACGAGGAACGGGCGTTGATGAATCTGCTGCTGGCGGAGGTCTAAAGGCCCCTTAGAGCCTCCTGCCGTTTACAGCGTCAGCTTGAACTCGCCGGTATTCTCGAACGGCAGGGTAACGCCGCCCAGCACGTCCACGTCCAGCTTGCCGGCGAGCTTGTAATTCACCTGGTCGGTCGATCCCTTCAGCAGCGTCTGCACCTGCCGCAGCGCGCTCAGCATGTTGGTGGACATCTCCACCTGCACGCGCTGCTCGCCGTAGGCCGGCACCGTGAAGCTCTGCGGGCTGACGCCGCGGGCGAAGTCCTGGCCGGCGATCTGCAGGGCGTAGCTCATGCCACGCACCGGAATCGCGATGCCGTTCGGGTTCTGGACGTTGAGGGTGATCACGAAGCGCTGCTCGAGCAGGCCGACCTGCTGCAGGTCGAGATCGACCAGGCCGATGTTCGGCCGTTCCAATTGGGTCTGCAGGGCGGCGCAGGCGCTCAGGAGCGCCACTAGCAGGCCGAGCGTGAGGGAGCGGATTGCGAACCTGGGCATTGCGTACTCCTGGCTTGGTGTGGATATGTGGTCGACGCTCCGCCAAACCGCGCGGCTCTGGTTGAGCTGCTACTTCGCGGTGAGCTTGGTCGTGCCGATGGGTATCTGCTGATCGCCGTCCTGGTACACCACCTCGAGTTCGCGGCCGGCGGGCAGCTTGAGCTTGATCGATGGGCAGCGCGCCTCGCCGGTGGCGTAGACGCTGCTCTTCAACAGCAACTGCACCAGCAGGCGGTTGTCCTTCACTGTCCAACGCAGTTCCTTGATCACCTGGCTGGAATTGAGCGCGGTCGGCTGGGTGCTGATCTTGCGTAGCCCGGTCAGGTCGCAATGAATCGGCAGAATCCAGCCGCTGCCCTCGGTCACCGGCTGTGGTTGGCCCAGCGCCATGCCGCCCACCGACTCGATGAAGGCCCAGCTGGCGACCGAATCCGGCTCCTGCGCGCTGGCGCCCGGGATGGCGAGCGCGGCGAGCAGCAGGCAGCTTATCGGCAGTGTCTTGGGCATGAATCTTCGCATCTCGGCGAGCCTGCATCATTGTCGCGCCGACGGCGCGGGGCGCAAGCGCCGCCGCCCAAGGCTGTGACCGGGTTAACCGAGCCAGTCGCGCGGTTTCAGGAAATCGCGGTAGAGCCGCTCCTCGGGGCTGTCCGGCTCGGGCGTCCAACCGTACTCCCAACGCACCAGCGGCGGCAGCGACATCAGGATGGACTCGGTGCGCCCGCCCGACTGCAGGCCGAAGCGGGTGCCGCGGTCGTAGAGCAGGTTGAACTCCACGTAGCGGCCGCGCCGGTACAGTTGGAACTGGCGTTCGCGCTCGCCGTAGGGCGTGTCCTTGCGGCGCTCGACGATGGGCCGGTAGGCCGGCAGGAAATGGTCGCCCACCGAGCGCATCAGGGCGAAGGCATGCTCGAATCCGCCTTCGTCGTAGTCGTCGAAGAAAATGCCGCCGACCCCGCGCGTCTCGTTGCGGTGCGGTAGGAAGAAGTATTCGTCGCACCAGGCCTTGAAGCGCGGATATAGCGCGGCGCCGAACGGCGCGCAGGCGTCGCGGGCGGTGCGGTGCCAGTGCACGGCATCGTCCTCGAACGGATAGTAGGGCGTGAGATCGAAGCCGCCGCCGAACCACCAGATCGGCGCCTCGCCCGGCTTCTCGGCGATGAAGAAGCGGACGTTGGCGTGCGTGGTGGGCACGTAGGGGTTGCGCGGGTGAATCACCAGCGACACGCCCATCGCCTGGAAGGTGCGCCCGGCCAGCTCCGGCCGCCGCTCGGTGGCGGACGCTGGCAGGCCGCTGCCGTGCACGTGCGAGAAGCCCACGCCGGCCTGCTCGAACACCGCGCCGTCGCGCAGCACCCGGCTGCGGCCGCCGCCGCCGCCCGGACGCTGCCACGGGTCCTCCCGAAACCGGGCGGTGCCGTCGAGCACTTCCAGGCCTTGGCAGATGCTGTCCTGCAGTTCTTGCAGGTAGTCGCGGACTTGTTGGCTGTCGATGCTGCTCATGCGGATAAGGTTCCTGCGGGTTGCGGGAAGCGTCAGCCGGGGCGGATCACCGTGCCGGTGCGTGCGTCGATGATGGTGGTGGGTCTTTGCTGTCCGCCCAAGGGCCCGTTGACGACGTCGTCCAAGCCGTCGCCGAACAGCACGCGCGCCCGCAGCGCGGTGCGCGCCGGCGGTTGGCCGCTGCGGTTGGCGCTGGTGGAGATCAGCGCGCCGCCGAATGCGCGGCATAGCGCGGCGGCGATCGGATGGGCGGTGACCCGCACCGCGATGGTGTCGCGGCCGCCGGTTACCCAGGCCGGTACCCATGGGGCCGCCGGCGCCACCCAGGTGACCGGGCCGGGCCAGCTGTCTCGCATGCGTTGGCGCATGGGGGCGGCAATAGCGCCGAGGAACGGCTCGAGCTGTGCTTCGTCGGCGGCGATCAGGATCATGCCCTTGGTATCGGGCCGCCGCTTCAGTGCCAGCACGCGCGCGACCGCGTGCGGGTCGAGCGGGTCACAACCGAGGCCGTAGACCGCCTCGGTGGGATAGGCGATGACCGCGCCGGCGCGCAGGCGCGCGCCGAGCAAACGCAGGCGCAAGGGCGACGGCATGCCGCCCGGCCCTTAGGTCGCCTTGCGCCGGCCACCGGCGGCGGCGCGTCGCGTGGGCTTCTTCTCGGGGGCTTTGGCGAGCAGCTCGCGGCACTCGTCCAGCGTCAGGCTGTCCGGATCGCGGTCCTTGGGGATGCGCGCGTTCTTGGCGCCGTCGGTGATGTAGGGGCCGAAGCGGCCGCGCAGCACCTGGATGCCGTCGCCGAAGTCCTTGATCACCCGGTTGGCGTCCGCCTCCTGCTTGGCGCGGATCAGCTCGATGGCGCGCTCGCGGGTGATGGTGTACGGATCGTCGTCTTTCTTGAGCGAGACGTAGTTCTTGCCGTAGCGCACGTACGGGCCGAAGCGGCCGATGTTGACCTGCAGCGGCTCGCCGGCGTCGGTCTTGCCAAGGTCGCGCGGCAGCTGGAACAGCGCCAGGGCTTCCTCCAGCGTGATGGTCTCCATGCTCTGGCCTTCGCGCAGGCCGGCGAACTTGGGCTTCTCCGGGTCGTCCTTGTTGCCCAGCTGGGCGAACGGCCCGAACCGGCCCAGGCGCACGCTGACCGGCTTGCCGGTCTTGGGATCGATGCCAAGTTCGCGACCGCGCGCCACTTCCTCGCGCGAGACCTTGGCCTTGTCCTCGCAGCGGTGGCGGAACGGGCCCCAGAACTCCTTCATCAGCGGGATCCAGTCGCGCTCGCCGCGCGAAACGGCGTCGAGGTCGTCCTCCAGCCGCGCGGTGAAGTCGTAGTCCACGTACTGATCGAAGTGGTCGGTGAGGAACTTGTTCACCACGCGGCCGACGTCGGTCGGATGGAAGCGGCGATTCTCCAGCGTCACGTACTTGCGCTGCTGCAAGGTCGAGATGATGGAGGCGTAGGTCGACGGCCGGCCGATGCCGTGCTCTTCCAAGGCCCGCACCAGGCTCGCCTCGGAGTAGCGCGGCGGCGGCTCGGTGAAGTGCTGCTCGGGGCGGATGGCCTTGAGCGGGATGGCGTCGCCTTCCTTCATCGGCGGCAGGATCTTCTCGCCCTCGGCGGCCTTGTCGTCCAGCCCCTCCTGATAGACGGCGATGAAGCCGGGATCGGCGATGGTCGAGCCGGTGGCGCGGAACAGGTTGCGCTCGCTGCCGGCGGCCAGGTCCACCGCCACGGTGTCGATGGTGGCGTGGATCATCTGGCAGGCGATGGCGCGCTTCCAGACCAGGTCGTAGAGCTTGTACTGCTCGTCGGTCAGGAACTGGCGCATGTCCTCGGGCGCGTTCGCCGCCGAGGTGGGGCGGATCGCCTCGTGCGCTTCCTGGGCGTTCTTGGACTTGGTCTTGTAGGTTTGCGGCGCGTCGGGGACCTTGTCGGCGCCGTAGCGCTTGGCGATCACCGAGCGGATCTCGGTCACGGCCTCCTGCGACAGGTTGACCGAGTCGGTACGCATGTAGGTGATCAGACCGACGGTGCCGGCGGCGCCGATGTTCACGCCTTCGTACAGCTGCTGCGCGATGCGCATGGTGCGCTGCGCGGTGAAGCCGAGCTTGCGCGAGGCTTCCTGCTGCAGGGTGGAGGTGGTGAACGGCGGCGACGGATAGCGCCGGCGCTGCTTCTTCTCGACCTTGACGACCTTGAGCTTGCCGTTGGCGGCGGCATTGAGCGTGCGCTCCACCTCGGCCGCCTGCTCGGCGTTGGTGATGGTGAACTGCTCGACCTTGGCGCCGTCGTAGACCGACAGCTTGCCCTCGAAGTCCTGACCGGCGGCGGTCAGATCCGCCAGCACCGTCCAGTACTCCTGGGACTTGAAATTCTCGATCTCGATTTCGCGCTCGACGATCATCCGCAGCGCCGGGCTCTGCACCCGCCCGGCCGACAAGCCGGTCTGGATCTTCTTCCACAGCAGCGGCGACAGATTGAAGCCGACCAGGTAATCCAGCGCGCGCCGTGCCTGCTGCGCGTTGACCAGCTCCATGGAGATGGAGCGCGGATTGGCCACGGCGTCCTGAATGGCGCGCTTGGTGATCTCGTGGAACACCACGCGGTGCACTTTCTTGCCGTCGAGCAGGTTGCGCTGGCGCAGCAGCTCGAGCAGATGCCAGGAAATGGCCTCGCCCTCGCGGTCAGGGTCGGTCGCCAGATACAGCGCGTCGGCCTTGGCCGCGGCCTTGGCGATGGCGTCGACGTGCTTGGCGTTCTTGTCGATCACGTCGTACTTCATGGCGAAGTCGCGCTCGGGATCGACCGCGCCCTCCTTGGGAACGAGGTCGCGGACGTGACCGTAGGACGCCAGCACCTGGAAGTCCTTGCCCAGGTACTTGTTGATGGTGCGCGCCTTGGCGGGCGATTCGACGATGACGAGGTTCTTGCTCATGGGCGCGAGTTTCCGTGATGCGCCGGACGCATGCAACAAGTGGATCGGCTTGGTTGGCTTGGACCGACGCTGCGGCCGTCGGTTCGCTGCCCGCGGCGGGCTAGTGCAGGAGTTCGGTCGGACCTTCGAACAGAAGGTTTTCCATGCAGGCGAAGGCTTCTTCTTCGCCGGGCTGGTTGAACAGCACCATGAGGATCACCCACTTCAGGGTGTCGAGGTCGACCTCGTCTTCCTGCAGCGCCATCACGCGGTCGACCACGAGCTCCCGGCTGGTCGGCGTGAGAATGCCGACCTGCTCCAGGAACAGCACGAAACCCCGGCAATCCGCGTCCAGCTTGCGCATCTCGTCGTCGGTGAAGACGCGGATGGAATGGCTGCCCGCCGTCTCCAGCGGAATCTGACGACGGAATTCCTCCAGCCCGTCGAGCCAGTCGAAGGCCTTCTGGATCTCGGGCTGGTTGAAGCCGGCCTGAGACAGTTCCGATTCCAGGGAGTCGCGGTCGGGGTGGGGTTCGTCGTCGTAGAGGTAGTTTTCGAACAGATACATCAAGACGTCGAACACGTTCATCAGGCGTCCTTCTTGCCGGTGCGTGCGTAACGTCCGCCCGGCGCGGCTTCGACATAGCCTCGTAGCTCCAGCACCAGCAGGATGGAGGAAACCACCGCGGGCGTCAATCCGGTGCGCTGCAGCAAAACCTCCATCGGCACCGGGTCGTGCCCCAGCGCGCCGAGCACCGCGAGGTAGTCCGGATCGAGCGGTTCCTCGCTCTCCGCCGCGTCCGCCGTGGGTTCGTCCAGCGCCGCCCGCAGTGGCACGCGCAGCTCCTCGAGGATGTCCGTGACCGTCTCCACCAGCTTCGCGCCCTGCCGGATCAGGGCGTGACAGCCCTTGCTGAGCGGGTTGTGAATCGAGCCGGGAATGGCGAACACCTCGCGACCTTGCTCCAGCGCGCAGCGCGCGGTGATCAGCGAGCCGCTTTGCAGACTGGCCTCGACCACCAGCGTGCCCAGGCTGAGACCGCTGATGATGCGATTGCGGCGCGGGAAATGGTCGGCCTTGGGCGGCGTCCCGAGCGGGAACTCGGTGACCAGCGCGCCTTGCGCGGCGATCTGGTGCGCCAGATCGCGGTGCCGGGCCGGATACACTCGGTCCGCGCCGGTGCCGATGACCGCGATGGTCGGTCCGCCCGCGCCGAGCGCGCCGCGGTGCGCCGCGGCGTCGATGCCCAGCGCCAGGCCGCTGGTGATGCACAAGCCCGCCTTGGACAGCGCCGCGGCGAATGCCTCCGCCGTGTCGCGTCCGCCCGCCGTGGGATTGCGCGAGCCGATCACCGCCAGTTGCGGCTGTGCCAGGTAGCGGACGTCGCCGACCACGAACAACAGCGGCGGCGGATCGTCGATGTCGCGCAGGCGCGCGGGATAGCCGGCGTCGGTGATGCGCAGGATGTGATGGTTCGGCTGCTGCAGCCAGCGCAGATCGGCGTCGACCGCGTCCCAGTCGGGCGCCTTCAGCGCGTCGCAGGCCGCCGGCGGCAGCCCGAGCAGCGACAGTTCATGGCGCGAAGCGGCGAGCGCCGCGGCGGGGTCGCCGAGGGCCTCGAGCAGGCGCAGGAAACTGCGCGAGCCGATCCCTGGCGCGCGGTGCACGGCCAGCCACGCCCGCAGGCTCTCGGCCGTGCGGGCGCCGGATGGCGAAGCGGAAGGGTTAGGGGTTGCGGACGCCATCCATGACGTGCATCGCGCGGTTGGCCTCCATGACCAAGCCCAGGCTCATCTGATTGAAGGTGCGGAACACGATCAGCCGGCCCGCCAGCTCATCGGGCAGCTTGACCGCCTCGCCGCGCTTCTTGCTGTAGGGATCGCGCACGGTCTCGCCGGTCTGGAACACCGACAGCACGTCGCCTACCTGCAGGCCGTGCTGTTGGCCGCGGTTGATCGCCACCACGCTGTACTGGCCGATCTGGCTGACGCCATCGAGCACGTCGATGATGCGGCCATCGACGGTGGTACTGGGCGCCTTGGGATAGAAATTGCCGTCGAACACGGCGCCGTCGCGCGGCAGCAGGCGGTCGCCGGACAGCACCTCGCGGTTGCTGCGAATCAGGCGCAGAGTGGCCGGGTCGCCATTCGTGACCAACGCGGCGTCGCCGACGTGCAACGCCTCGACGCCGAGCACCTGCTTGGTTTCGGGGTCGACATAGGGGCGGCCCTTGCGGACCACCGAGAAGTTCGAGTCGCCGGCGCCCAGCGCGCGCGCGTAGACGGTATCGCCGTTGCTGGCCGCGACCTTGCCGTCGGCGGCTGCCAGCAAGTACGGCGCGTTGTCCAGCACCGACTCCTCGGTGACGCGGGTTTCGGTGAGGAACGGCCGGATCGCGTCGAGCGGGATGGTGGGGATGGCGCTGTCGAGCGGCAGTTCGCGCGCCGCCGCGGTCAGCTTGATGACCGGGCCGACCCGGTCGTCGGACCGCACCGTCAGCCGCGGTTTGCCGTCGACGTAGATCAGGCTGATCACGTCGCCCGGATAAATCAGGTGCGGGTTACGGATTTCCGGGTTCTTGTACCAGATTTCGGGCCAGAGCCAGGGATCGCGGAGAAAGTGCTTGGAAATCCCCCAGAGCGTGTCGCCTTTCTGAACTACGTAGCGATCCGGATGTCCATCGCGTAGCGCGCTTTCGCTCGCGAACAGGGGCGAGCACAGCAGTACAGCGACCAGGAGCCAGAGGTGCTTTCTGATGGGCATGATGGAGGTCACCTTGGATCACCCTCCGGTGGCGGAGGAAACCTTGCTTTAGTTATAGTTGGGCAACACTTTGTCACGCAAAGGCTAGCAGCTATTTAGCGCGACCGGCAACGAACTACCATGGCGATTTTAGACATACTTCACTATCCGGATCCGCGACTGCGGACACAGGCGCGACCGGTCGAGACCGTCGACGCCGAACTTCGGCAGCTGGTCGATGACATGTTCGAGACCATGTACGCCGCCCCGGGCATCGGTTTGGCCGCGACCCAGGTCAATGTGCACAAGCGCGTGGTGGTCATCGACGTCTCCGAGGAGAAGAACCAGCCGCTGGTGTTCATCAATCCCGAGATCGTCAGCAAGGAAGGCGTCGAGGAAATGCAGGAAGGCTGCCTCTCGGTGCCCGGCTACTATGATTTGGTGCAGCGCGCCGACCGGGTGAAGGTGCGCGCGCTCGACCGCGACGGCAATCCGTTCGAGCTGGAAGCGGACGGCCTGCTGGCGGTCTGCATCCAGCACGAGATCGACCACCTCGACGGCAAGCTGTTCGTCGACTACCTCTCCGAGCTCAAGCGCAAGCGCGTTCGCAAGAAGCTGGAGAAAGAGGCCAAGGCGGACGCCGTCGCGAACCGCTCGGCCGTCTAACCGCTCCGCCCGGGCTTGGGTCCGGGCCGCATAATAAGGATCGCGCGTGAGGATCGTTTTCGCCGGCACGCCCGAGTTTGCCGTGCCACCGCTGGAGCGCTTGCTGCAGGGGCCGTGGCAGGTCGTGGCGGTTTACACCCAACCGGATCGTCCCGCCGGACGCGGTCGCCAGCTACGCCCCAGCCCGGTCAAGGCGCGCGCGCTCGAGGCCGGTCTGCCGGTGCGGCAACCGCTGACGCTGCGCGATCCGGCCGAGCAGGCCGCCTTGGCCGAGTTGCGGCCGGATCTGATGGTCGTGGTCGCCTACGGCCTGATCCTGCCGCAGGCGGTGCTCGACATTCCCCGCCTGGGCTGCGTCAACATCCACGCCTCGCTGCTGCCGCGCTGGCGCGGTGCCGCGCCCATCCAGCGCGCCGTGCTCAGCGGCGACAGCGAAACCGGCGTCACGCTGATGCAGATGGAAGCCGGGCTGGATACCGGCCCCATGCTGGCCTCCGCTTCCTGCCCGATCGGCCCGCGCGACACGGCGGGCGATCTGCACGACCGCCTGGCGCGGATGGGGGCGGACCTGCTCGGCGAGCTGCTGCCGCGCCTGGAAGCCGGCGCGGTGCGCGCCGTGCCGCAGGACTCGGCGGGCGTGGTCTACGCCGAGAAGCTGCGGAAGGAAGAAGCACGCCTGGATTGGCGGCGGCCGGCGATCGAGTTGGATCGGCAGGTACGCGCCTTCAATCCGTGGCCGATCGCCGAGGCCGGCATGGGCGGGCAGGTGTTCCGGATCTGGGACGCCGTGGCGCTGGCCGACGGCAGCGCGGCCACCCCCGGCACCGTCCTCGCCGCCGGCCGCGCCGGCATCGACGTGGCCACCGGCGATGGCGTGCTGCGCCTGCTGCGGTTGCAGGCGCCGGGCGGCAAGCCGTTGCAGGCCGCCGACTTCCTGAACGGACGCCCGCTCAGCCCCGGCGAGCGCTTCGACTAGCCTCGCCACTCTCGTTTCATCAACTCGGCCACGGGCCGGAGCGAAAGATGGATGCCCGCAGCGCCGCCGTAAAGATCCTGCTTCGCGTCCTACAAGACGGGCGCTCGCTCACCGATGCCTTCGACGCCGTCGCGGCCGACCTGCCCAAGGGGCAGGAGGCGGCGCTGGCGCGCGAGCTCTGCTACGGCGTGCTGCGCTGGTACCAGAAGCTCGACGCCTTGGCTCGGGCGCTGCTGGCCAAGCCGCTGAAGGCCAAGGATCGCGAGGTGCACATCCTGCTGCTGGTGGGGCTGTACCAGCTCCTGGAGATGCGCACCGCGCCGCATGCCGCCGTTTCCGCCACCGCCGAGGTGGCGCGCGCCCAGGGCCGGCCGTGGGCGGTCGGCCTGGTGAACGCGGTGTTGCGCCGCTTCCAGCGCGAGCGCGAGCAGCTGCTCGCCGCCCTGCCGCAGACGGCGGAAGTGCGTCATGCCTATCCCGGCTGGCTGGTGCGCCGGCTGCGCGGCGCCTGGCCGGCGCAGTGGGAGCGGGTGCTGGAAGCCGGCAACCAGCGGCCGCCCATGGTGCTGCGGGTGAACCGGCGGCGGATCGAACGCGATGCCTACCTGCGGCGCCTGAGCGAGGCGGGAATCGCCGCCGAGCCGTTGGCGGTGGCCGAGGACGCGCTGCTGCTGGCGGAGCCGATGGCGGTGGAGCGCCTGCCCGGTTTCGCCGACGGCCTGGTGTCGGTGCAGGATGCCGCCGCGCAGCTTGCCGCGCCGCTGCTGACCGTGCCGCCCAAGGCACGGGTGCTCGACGCCTGCGCCGCGCCGGGCGGCAAGACCTGCCACCTGCTCGAGCGCTATCCCGACATCGCCGAACTGGTAGCGCTCGACGTCGATCCGGCGCGCCTGCGGCGGGTGCGCGACAACCTCGACCGCTTGGGACTCACCGCGACGGTGGTGACCGGCGACGCCGGCTCGCCCGCCGACTGGTGGGACGGCCGGCCGTTCGACCGCATCCTGCTCGACGCGCCGTGCTCGGGCACCGGCGTCATCCGCCGCCATCCCGACATCAAGTGGCTGCGGCGGCCGGAGGATCTCGACAGCCTGGGGCAGGCGCAGCGGCGCCTGTTGGAGGCGGTGTGGCCGCTGTTGGCCCGGGGCGGTAAGCTCGTCTACTCTACTTGCTCGATTCTTCCGCAAGAAAACGAAGACGTTCTGGCGGATTTCCTGGCTCGCCATCCGGATGCCCGGGCCGAGCCCATCGCGGCTCAAGGCTGGGGGGAGAGCCTGGCCGTGGGACGGCAGATCCTGACCGGCGACCACGGCATGGACGGCTTCTACTACGGGTGTCTGAGCAAACCGTGAGTTTCAGTAGGCGCTACCACGCTCATGGCTTGGGCCGGTTGTTGCTGGGCCTACTCGCCGGTTTGCTGCTCGCGGCCGGTGCGAGCGCCTCGGAGATGCGGGCGCACAACTTCCAGGTCCAAGGCGGCGAGGTCGTCCTAAGCGACGGCGTGTACTTGCTGAACGCGCGCATCGATTTCCGTCTCAGCGACGAGGCCTCCGACGCGCTCGACAACGGTGTGCCGCTGACCTTCGTGCTGCAGATCGAGGTCGAGCGCGATCGCGGCTGGTGGTTCAGCGACAGCGTGGCCAGCCTCAGTCAGCGTTACCGCGTGCGCTACCACGCGCTATCCAAGCGCTATGTGGTGAGCAACCTCAACAGCGGCGATACGCGTAGCTTCACCAGCCACCAAGCCGCCCTCGACGCGCTCGGCAGCGTGGAGCGATTGCCGCTGATCGACAGGCGCCTGCTCCAGAGCGGCGCCGATTACGAAGTGTGGCTGCGCGCCAGACTGGATATCGACGAGCTGCCGGCGCCGCTGAAGACAGTGGCGTACATGTCGCCGCAGTGGCGGCTGGTCAGCGAATGGCACGTATGGCGGTTCCAGCCATGAAAGGCCGTTCCCGCCAGGGGCTGATCCGGCTCCTGTTGTGCGTGCTGCTGCTGGGCTCGCTGCTGCTGCTGAGCGAGGCGACGCAGAATTCCGCCCGTTTCGGCAGCCTCCATACCTGGTTGCTGTTGATCAACGGCGTCGGCATGGTGTTGCTGGTGCTGGTGATCGGCGCCAACCTGGGCAAGCTGATTTACCAGTTCCAGCGCGGTCAGCCCGGCAGCCGCCTGACCATGCGCCTGATGGCGATGTTGGTGACCTTGGCGGTCGTGCCGGTGTCGGTGGTGTATTACTTTTCGATGCAGTTCCTGCGCAGCGGCATCGAGAGCTGGTTCGACGTCAAGATCGAGCGGGCGCTGCAGGACGCGCTCGATTTGTCGCAGGCCTCGCTGGATCTGCGCATGCGCGATCTGCTCCGACGCATGCAACAGGCGGCGCACGAGCTGCGCTTCACTCCCGACAGCCAGCTGGTGCTCGGCCTGGGGGATCTGCGGGAGCGGTCCGAGGCCTCGGAAATGGCGTTGCTGGCGACCAACGGCCGGGTTATCGCCACCAGCAGCCAGGACCCGGCGGTGATCCTGCCGGACCAGCCCGACGGCAATCTCCTGCTGCAGCTGCGCCAAGGCTTCCCCTACGTGGGGCTGGACCCGCTGGCCATGGGCGGGTTGCATATCCGCGTGCTGGTGCCGTTGCAGGGCGCGGAGGGTCCGAACAGCAACCGCATCCTGCAGGCGCTGTTTCCGATCTCGCCGCGCATGAACGACCTGGCCGACAGTGTTCAGACCGCTTACGCCGACTACCGCGAGCTGACCTACCTGCGCGATCCGCTGACCCGCAGCTTCATGATCACGCTGTCGCTAGTGCTGTTCCTGAGCCTGCTGTTCGCGGTGTGGACCGCGTTCTACCTGGCGCGGCGCCTGGTGGCGCCGGTGCGCGAGCTGGCGGAGGGCACCCGTGCCTTAGCCGCCGGCGACTACGGCACGCAGCTGTCGCCGGCCGGTCGCGACGAGCTCGGTTTCCTGGTGCAGTCGTTCAACGACATGAGCCGGCGCATCGCCCAGGCGCGCGAGGCCGCCAAGCGCAGCCAGCTGCAGGCGGAGGCGCAGCGCGCCTATCTCGAGACGGTGATGTCGCGCCTGTCCTCCGGCGTCATCACGCTGGAGCAGGACGGCCAATTGCGCACTGCCAATCAGGCCGCCAGCGACATCCTCGGCGTGCCGGCGCCCGACGGGCTCGGCCGCACGCTGCGCGAGTGGCTGGCCGACTTGCCGCACCTGAACGGCATGGTGGCGGCGCTGGAAGCCCGGCTGAGCGAGCAGCTCGCCGAATGGCGCGAGGAGTTCGCGCTGGATACGCCGGACGGCCGGCAGGTGCTGGTGTGCAACGGCGCGCTGCTGCCCGGTGGCGGTCACGTGCTGGTGCTCGACGACGTCACCACCCTGATCCAGGCCCAGCGCGACGCCGCCTGGGGCGAGGTGGCGCGCCGTCTGGCGCATGAGATCAAGAACCCGCTGACGCCGATCCAGCTGTCCGCCGAGCGCATCCGCCACAAGTACCTGGAGCGCATGGAGGGCAAGGACGCGGAAGTGCTGGAACGCTCCACCCGCACCATCGTGCAGCAGGTGGAAGCGATGAAGGAGATGGTGAACGCCTTCTCCGACTACGCGCGGCCGCCCAAGCTCAATCTGCAAGCGCTGGACGTCAACCATCTGATCCACGAGGTGGTCGAGCTCTACCGCACCAGCCCCGAACAGCTGGAATTCGCGCTGCGGCTCGACCCGAAACTGCCCCCGCTGTACGGCGACCCCGGCCGGCTGCGCCAGTTGCTGCACAACCTGATCAAGAACGCGCAGGAAGCCTGCCCGCCCACCCGCCGCTGCGAGATCGAGGTGCGGACCCGCCTCAGCCAGGGGCGGCACAGCCAGATGGTGGAACTGCTGGTGACCGACAACGGCCCCGGTTTCCCGGAGGACGTGCTGGCCAAGCTGTTCGAGCCCTACGTCACCACCAAGCTCAAGGGCACGGGGCTGGGCCTGGCGATCGTCAAGAAGATCGTCGAAGAGCACAATGGCAGCATATCCGCCCGTAATGTCGAGCGCGGCGCGCAGCTGAGCATCCGCATCCCGGTGAGGCTGCCCGGCGCCGGCGATGCGACCGACGGCGCGCCTGGAACGAACATGGAGGCCTAAACAATGACCTCGGCCCACATCCTAGTGGTGGACGACGAGCCCGAGATCCGAAATCTGGTCAGGGAAATCCTCGAGGACGAGGGTTACTCGGTCGATGTGGCGGAAAACGCCGCCGCGGCCCGGGCGGCGCGGCGCGCGCGGCGTCCGGACCTGATCCTGCTCGACATCTGGATGCCGGATGTCGATGGCGTCACGCTGCTCAAGGAGTGGACCCAGGAGGGGCTCACCTGCCCGGTGGTGATGATGTCCGGCCACGGCACGGTGGAGACCGCGGTCGAGGCCACCCGGCTCGGCGCCTACGACTTCATCGAGAAGCCGTTGTCGCTGGCCAAGCTGCTGCTGACCGTGGAGCGCGCGCTGCAGTCCGAGCGCCAGGCGCGCGAGGCCGCGCCCAAGCCGCCGGCGGAAGAGGTGATCGAGCCGGTCGGGCGCAGCAGCGTGATGCGTGATCTGCGCGAGCAGGTGCGGCGCGTGGCCGCGCACGATGGCTGGGTACTGATCACCGGCGAGGCCGGCGCCGGCAAGCGCTGCGTCGCGCGTTACCTGCATTCGCTGAGTCCGCGCGCGGACGGTCCGTTCATCGAATTGCCGGCTGTTTCGCTGACCGGCGACAAGGCGATGATCGAGGTGTTCGGCAGCGGCCAGGGCGAACGCGTGGTGCACGGCGCGCTGGAACAGGCGCAGGGCGGCTCGCTGTTCATCGACGAAGTGGCCGATCTGGACCCGCAGCTGCAGGCCCGGCTGCTGGCCACGCTGAACGCCGGCCAGTTCCATCGGGTCGGCAGCGACGAAGCGATTCCGCTGGACGTGCGCCTACTGGCCGGAACCCGCACCGACCTCGCGCGCGAGGTGCGCGCCGGACGGTTTCGCGAGGATCTGTTCTATCACCTGAATGTGGTGCCGATCCGCGTGCCGCCGCTGCGCGAGCACGTCGAGGACGTGCCGGAGCTGCTCGCGTTTCACGTCAACCGCATGGTCGATCGCGACAAGCTCGCCTACCGGCGCTTCGCGCTGGCGGCGCAGAACCGGCTGCGCAACTACGGCTGGCCGGGCAATGTGCGCGAGCTGCGCAATTTGGTGCAGCGGCTGCTGATCCTCGGCAAGGGCGAGGAGATCTCGCTCGAGGAAGTGGAGGCGGCGCTGGGCGCGGCGGCGGTAGCGGCGTTCGACGCGGTGCCGAGCGACGGCGACGACACCACCTTGCCGCTCGACCTGCCGCTGCGCGAGGCGCGCGAGCAGTTCGAGCGCATCTATCTGCTGCATCAGCTCAAGCGCGCCAACGGCAGCGTCGGCCAACTCGCCAAGTTGACCGGGATGGAGCGCACCCACCTGTACCGCAAGCTCAAGACCTTGGGCATCGATCCCAAGGAAGGCGCATAGTCCGATGCCGCCGCGTCGCGCTCCGCTGCGAGTAGGCGGCTGTGGGCCCGCCTTGCCAGCTCTCGGGTGCGCGCGTAACGTACCGCCGCTATGAAAATAATCATCCTCGGCGCCGGCCAGGTCGGTAGCTCGGTGGCCCAGAACCTGGCATCGGAGGCGAACGACATCACGGTGGTGGACCACAACCCCCGTGTGCTCCAGGACCTCCAGGACCGCTTGGACATCCGCACGGTGGCCGGCAACGCTACCCATCCGGCCGTGCTCATGCGCGCCGGCGTCGACGACGCCGACATGATCATCGCGGTCACCAACAGCGACGAGGCGAACATGATCGCCTGTCAGGTCGCCTACACCCTGTTCCACACGCCGACCAAGATCGCGCGCGTGCGCGCGGTCGAATACCTGAGCTACCCGCAGCTGTTCACGCCGGACGCGCTGCCGATCGACGTGCTGATCAGTCCCGAGCAGTTGGTCACGCAGTACATCAAACGCCTGATCGAGCACCCCGGTGCGCTGCAGGTGCTGGACTTCGCCGACGGCAAGGTGCGCCTGGTCGGCGTGCGCGCCTTCTACGGCGGGCCGCTGGTGGGCCACGAGCTGTCCACGCTGAAGACGCACATGCCGGGCATCCATACCCGGGTGGCGGCGATCTTCCGCCGCGGCAAGGCCATCCTGCCCGAGGGCAGCACCGTCATCGAAGCCGGCGACGAGGTGTTCTTCATCGCCGCGCGCAAGAACATTCGCGCGGTGATGAGCGAACTCCGGCGGCTCGACAAGCCGGTCAAGCGCATCATGATCGCCGGCGGCGGCAACATCGGTAAGCGGCTGGCGCAAGCGCTGGAAGGCCGCTACCAGGTCAAGATCATCGAGCGCAGTCCGGAGCGGGCGCGGGTCGTCTCCGAGGAGCTGAACAAGACCATCGTGCTGCTGGGCGACGCCGCCGACGAGGACTTGCTGCTCGAGGAGAACATCGAGAACACCGACGTGTTCTGCGCGCTCACCAACGACGACGAGGCCAACATCCTCTCGGCCATGCTGGCCAAGCGCAAGGGCGCGCGCATCGTCATGTCGCTGATCAACCGTCCGGCCTACGTCGATCTGGTGCAGGGCAGCGAGGACATCGATATCGCCGTGTCGCCGCAGCAGGCCACCATCGGCAGCCTGCTGGCGCACATCCGCCGCGGCGACGTGGTCAACGTCTACTCGCTGCGGCGCGGCGCGGCCGAGGCGATCGAGGCGGTGGCGCACGGCGATCCCTCCAGCTCCAAGGTGGTGGGCAAGCGCATCGACCAGATCAAGCTGCCGCCCGGCACCACCATCGGCGCCGTGGTGCGCGGCGACGAGGTGCTGATGGGGCACGGCGACACCGTGATCCAGCCGGAAGATCACGTCATCCTGTTCCTGGTGGACAAGCGCCGCATCGCCGAGGTGGAGCGGCTGTTCCAGGTGGGAGTGACCTTCCTTTGACCGCCCCCTCCCCCTACTCGCCGGCCTGAGCCGAGGCCACCATGCACCTGGACGCGGTTCAGCGGATCCTCGGCATGCTGCTGATGGTGTTCAGCCTCACCATGCTGCCGCCGGCGCTCATGTCCTATCTGGTCGGCGACGGCATCACCGCCGCCTTCGTCGTCGCCTTCGCGGCGATCGCCGGTGCCGGCCTGCTGCTGTGGCTGCCGGTGCGGCGTACCCGGCGCGAGCTGCGCAACCGCGACGGCTTCTTCATCGTCGCCATGTTCTGGGTGGTGCTGGGGCTGGCCGGCGCGCTGCCCTTCCTGCTTACCAGCGAAGCGCGGCTGACCTTGACCGACGCGGTGTTCGAAAGCGTCTCCGGCCTGACCACCACCGGCGCCACGGTCATCTTCGGCATCGACGAGCTGCCCCTGTCGTTGCGCTACTACCGCCAGCAGATCCAGTGGTTGGGCGGCATGGGCATCATCGTGCTGGCGGTGGCCATCCTGCCCATGCTGGGCATCGGCGGCATGCAGCTGTACCGTGCCGAGATCCCCGGTCCGGTGAAGGACGTCAAGCTCACTCCGCGCATCACCGAAACCGCCAAGGTGTTCTGGTACCTGTATTTCGGTCTGACCGTGGTGTGCGCGCTGGCGTACTGGCTCGCCGGCATGACGCCGTTCGACGCGGTCGGCCATGCTTTCTCCACCGTCGGTACCGGCGGCTTCTCGACCCACGACGCCAGCATCGGCTACTACAACAGCCCGCTGATCGAGGCGGTGGCGGTGGTGTTCATGGTCGCCGGCGCCGTGAATTTCTCGCTGCACTTCCTGGCCTGGCGCCGCCGCAGCCTGCGTCTGTACTTCGCCGACGGCGAATTCCGGTTCTTCCTGGCCGTGCTGCTGGCGGCCACCGCGCTGGTGCTGCTCGTGCTGGTCGGCGCGGCGTACTACTCCAGCCCGGCCAATGGTTTCCGCTATGCCGTGTTCCAGGTGGTGTCGTTCGCCACCACCAGCGGCTTCACCACCGCCGCGCATGCCGACTGGCCGACTTTCCTGCCGCTGCTGCTGCTGTTCCTCGGCATGATCGGCGCCTGTGCCAGTTCCACCTCCGGCGGCATCAAGCTGGTGCGGGTGATGCTGCTGTTCAAGCAAGGCTCGCGCGAGATCATGCGGCTGATCCACCCGCAGGCGCAGATCCTGGTCAAGCTCGGGTCGAAGGAAGTGAGCGACCGGGTGATCGACTCCGTGTGGGGCTTCTTCGCCACTTACGTGGCGGTGTTCGCCATCATGCTGCTGCTGCTAATGGCGCTGGGGCTGGACCAGGTCACCGCGTTCTCGGCGCTGGGCGCCTGCATGGGCAACCTCGGCCCGGGCCTGGGCCGGGTGGCCATCAACTATGCCGATATTCAGCCGGCGGCGAAGTGGATTCTCAGCATCGCCATGGTCATGGGCCGGCTCGAGATCTTTACCCTGCTGGTGCTGTTCACGCCCGCCTTCTGGCGCCGCTGAGTCACTTCGGCTGGCCGGCGTAGGGATCGCGGCCGTCCGGCTGCCGGCGGAAACGGCGGTAGGTCCACTGATACTGTTCCGGCGCTAGCCGCACGCATTGCTCCACGCCGTGGTTGAGGGCGGTGGCGGCGATCTCGGCGTCGGCATCGGCCACGCCCTCCGGCGCCGGCCGCAGGTGCACGCGATAGCCCTGCCCCCTCGGCAGCCGTTCGGCGAAGGCGAACAGCACCGGCGCGCCGGAGCGGTGCGCGAGCTTCGACAGCAGGGTCATGGTCTTGGCTGGCCGGCCGAAGAACGGCACGAATACGCCCTGCCCCGGCGGCTCCTGGTCGGGCAGGATGGCCACCACGTGTTTCTGCTCCAGCGCCTGATACAGCCGGCGGATGCCGCTGGGCGTCGCGGGCAGTAGCACCGCGCCGCTGCGCTCGCGCGAGAGCGTCAGCAAGGCCTCGTACTCGGGGTGGCGAGGCGGCCGGTAGAGGCTGTGCAGGCGCACCCGCCGCGCCCAGTACAGCCCCATCAGCTCCCAGGCGCCGAGGTGGGGAACGGCCACGATCATGCCTTGGCCGCGGCCGAGCAGTTCCTCGAAATGATCCAGTCCGCGCACTTCCTTGATCAGGCGTTCCAGTTGCTCGGGCGGGCGAGTCCAGAAATACGCCGCTTCCGTCGCCGTCTTGGCCGTTTCCACCAGGCAGTGGCGCACCATCCGCTCGCGCTCGGCCGCGCTCAGCTCGGGCAGGCAGAGCTGGAGATTGACCCGTACGGTGCGCCGGGTCTTGCTCGGCACGCGCGCCATGATCGCGCCGATCGCGCCGCCGATGGCGTGATTGAGACGCAGCGGCAGAAGCCCCAGCACCCGGATGAGGAACAGCACGGCACGAATTTTCAACGACTGACGCATGATCCCGGTCAATTGCCAAATTCCGCTAGCTAATACGCTTTAGGCGCGAGGTGCAATATCGGCCCCTGGTACGGACCAAGTGAAAGACTACAATGGGGCGGTCCGAGCAAGCCTCGTTGCCGCGGCGGCTGGGTCCGCGCCGCGCGACGGAGACATAACAAGAACGAACGCATTGCGGGTCCGACACCCGGGACAGCCCGGGTACGCAATAACAAGGATGGTTGGCGTGGGATTCACGCAGGCATGAGGAGGAGACAGCGCGATGAGCTGGAACAAGCGGATGGAAGAGATGGTCGGCACCTGGACCGACATGCAGCACAAGATGTGGGACAACTGGCTGCAGACCGTCAACAGCTTCGGTGGGAACGGAGGCCAGGGCGCCGAGGCCTGGAAGCAGGAATACCGTAAGAATCTCAGTGCCTGGGAAAGCTCGGTGCGCCAGGCGCTGGAGGCGCAGAACCAGTGGGCGCGCAACTGGGCGGACGCGGTGACCTCCGAGGAGGGGGCGCCGGAAGTGGTGTCGCGCTGGGCGCTGCAGATGCAGGAGATGATGAAGGGCTGGACCGAGGCGCAGACCCAGTTGTGGTCCGCCTGGTTCGACAGCGTCAAGCATCTCGATCCCGCCGAGGTCGCGGATCGTTGGGACAGCGAGGGCCAGCAGGTGCTGCAGGCATGGCGCGAGGCCACCGAGCGGGCCCAGGAAATTCTCTCCGACCTGTCGCGGGTGGCAGTCACCAATCTCGATGAGGAGCAGCCCGCGCGCCGGACCGGCAAGTAAGCTGGAGCGGATTCTCGGCGGCCTAGGAATTGTCCTAGGCTCCCGGGGCGGGGCGGGGTGAGCCGTGGCAAATAAAAAACCGGCGCAACGAGTGCGCCGGTTCGAGTGCTTTCACTTGGCTACGCATGATCCGCGCGACATGCTTCCCTGAACAGTTGTCCCTGTTGTTTGCGATCGCGCCGGCGTCCTTGTTGTTTTAATTACTTCCCGCACCGTCCGTGGTGCCGTGCACTACTCCTGAAGTGCAGTTGCGATGCATCTTGCCACGCGGCGCCGAATTGGGCTGTAGGGTGTGGCGGACAATCTTTGTAAGAATTTTCTTACACGGTGAAACTGAAAGTCTGAGCGGAAGATAGGACGGCGATGATCGGACTGCTGCAGCGGGTGAAGAGAGCGCGGGTGGAGGTCGATGGCGAATGCGTCGGCGAGATCGGCGCGGGACTGCTCGTGTTCGTCGGCGTCGAGCGCGGCGACGCCCGGCCGCAGGCCGACCGCCTGCTGGGGCGCGTGCTCGACTACCGGGTATTCGCCGACGCCAACGGGCGGATGAATCTGTCGCTGCGCGACGTCGGCGGAGGGCTGTTGCTGGTGCCGCAGTTCACCCTGGCGGCGGACACGCGCAAGGGCAATCGGCCCAGCTTCACGCCGGCGGCGACGCCGGAGGACGGCCGGGCGTGGTTCGATTACGTGCTGGCGCGTGCTCGGGAGTGTCATCCGCACGTCGCCAGCGGCCGGTTCGGCGCGGACATGCAGGTGTCCCTGATAAACGACGGCCCGGTCACGTTTTGGCTGCAAGTGGCGCCGCAAGCCGGCTGACAAGGCTTGGCCAGGCGGCAAGTATGCTATGCTTCCCGCCGTTCCAACCGAGACCCTGCCATGAGCGAGCGCACCGCGCAGATCGAACGCAACACCCTCGAGACCCAAGTCAGGGTTGCCATCAACCTCGACGGCAGCGGCCGTTCGCAGTTCAAGATCGGTGTGCCCTTTCTCGAGCACATGCTCGATCAGATCTCGCGGCACGGGTTGATCGACCTCGATATCCACTGCGTCGGCGATCTGCACATCGACGACCACCACACGGTGGAGGACGTCGGCATCACGCTGGGTCAGGCGCTGCGCGCCGCGGTCGGCGACAAGAAGGGCATCCGCCGTTATGGCCATGCCTACGTGCCGCTCGACGAGGCCCTGTCGCGGGTGGTGGTGGACCTGTCCGGCCGGCCGGGGTTGGAGTATCACGTCGAGTTTCCCCGCGAACGCATCGGCACCTTCGATGTCGATCTGTTCCGCGAATTCTTCCAGGGCCTGGTCAACCATGCCCAGATGACCTTGCACATCGATTGTCTGCGCGGCCGTAACGCGCATCACATCATCGAGACCGTGTTCAAGGCGTTTGGCCGGGCGCTGCGGATGGCTTGCGAGCATGACCCGCGCGCGGGCGGCCAGTTGCCGTCGACCAAGGGTCATTTGTAACAACCCACAGACGTTTTTCGTCGGACAAGCCATGACCACCATCGCGGTGATCGATTACGGCATGGGCAATTTGCGCTCCGTGTCCAAGGCCTTGGAGTACGTGGCGCATCGCGCCCGGGTGGCGATCACTTCCGATCCGGATCTGATCCGCCGCGCCGAGCGCGTGGTGCTGCCCGGCGTGGGCGCCATTCGCGACTGCATGAGCGAGTTGCAGCGCCTGGAACTGGTCGACGTCATCCGCGAGGTGGCGGCGACCAAGCCTTTCCTCGGCGTGTGCCTGGGCATGCAGGCGCTGCTGAGCCACAGCGAGGAGAACGACGGCGTCGACGGGCTGGGCATCATCCCCGGCCAGGTTCGCCACTTCTCGCACGTGCTCGGTGCCCAGGCATCGCTGAAGGTCCCGCACATGGGTTGGAACCGCGTGCGCCAGGTGCGTCCGCATCCGCTCTGGCGCGGCATCGCCGACGGCAGCCGCTTCTATTTCGTGCACAGCTACTTCGTCACGCCGGACGACGATCAGGATGTGGTCGGCGCCTGCGCCTACGGCGTGAGTTTCGCCGCGGTCATCGGCCGCGGTAACGTGTTCGCGACCCAGTTTCACCCGGAGAAGAGTCAGCGGGCGGGGTTGGACCTTCTGGCCAACTTCACCCGCTGGGACGGCTCGGTTTGAGTGCGAGGAAAACCATGCTGCTGATACCCGCGATCGATCTCAAGGATGGGCGGTGCGTGCGTTTGCGTCAGGGCGACATGAACGACGAGACCATCTTCTCGGATGACCCGCTGGCCACCGCCCGGCGCTGGGTGGAAGCGGGCGCGCGGCGCCTGCACCTGGTCGATCTCAACGGCGCGGTGGCCGGTTTCCCGGTCAACGCCGACATCATCGGCCGCATCGCCGAGGCGTTCCCGGATCTCGAGATCCAGGTCGGCGGCGGCATCCGCGATTTCGACGTGATCCAGACCTACCTCGACGTCGGCGTCGACTACGTGATCATCGGCACCCAGGCGGTGCGCGCGCCGCACTTCGTCGACGAGGCCTGTCTCGAGTTTCCCGGCCACATCCTGGTCGGGCTCGACGCCAAGGACGGCAAGGTGGCCACCGACGGCTGGTCCAAGCTGTCCAAGCACGACGCGCTGGACATGGCCAAGCGCTTCGAGGAGGCCGGGGTCGAGGGCATCATCTTCACCGACATCGGCCGCGACGGCATGATGCGCGGCGTCAACGTCGAAGCCACCCGCAACCTGGCGCGGGCCATCAACGTGCCGGTGATCGCCTCCGGCGGCGTGAGTTCGCTCGACGACGTCCGCGCCTTGTGCGCGGCCGCCGGTGACGGCATCGGCGGCGCCATCGTCGGCCGCGCGCTGTACGAGGGCACGATCGACCTCAAGCAGGCGCAGCAGCTGGCCGACCAGCTGATGGCCGCCGCCTGAGCAGCATCATGAGCCTGGCAAAGCGCATCATTCCCTGCCTGGACGTGGACAAGGGCCGCGTCGTCAAGGGCGTCAAGTTCCTCGAGATCCGCGACGCGGGCGATCCGGTCGAGATCGCCCGCCGCTACGACCGCTTCGGCGCCGACGAGATCACCTTCCTCGACATCACCGCAAGCAGCGACGAGCGCGACACCATGGTGCAGGTGGTGGAGAAGGTGGCGAGCGAGGTGTTCATCCCGCTCACCGTCGGCGGCGGCATCCGTACCGTCGCCGACGTGCGCCGCATGCTCAACGCCGGCGCCGACAAGGTTTCCATCAACACCGCCGCGGTGGCGCGGCCGGAGTTCGTGCGCGAGGCCGCCGAGCGTTTCGGCTCGCAATGCATCGTGGTCGCCATCGACGCCAAGCAGGTCAGCGAACCGGGCCAGCCGCAGCGCTGGGAGGTGTTCACCCACGGCGGGCGCAAGCGCACCGGTTTGGACGTGGTCGAGTGGGCGCGGCGCATGAGCGACTATGGCGCCGGCGAGATCCTGCTCACCAGCATGGATCGCGACGGCACCAAGATCGGTTTCGACGTGGAGCTCACCCGCGCGGTGGCCGAGGCCGTGCCGGTGCCGGTGATCGCCTCCGGCGGCGTCGGCTGCCTGCAGCACCTGGTCGACGGCATCACCCTGGGCAAGGCCGACGCGGTGCTGGCCGCCAGCATCTTCCACTTCGGCGAATACACCATCGAGCAGGCCAAGACCTACATGGCCGAGCGCGGCATCGAGGTGCGGCTGTGAGCGATTGGCTGGACGAGCTGGCCTGGAACGCCGACGGGCTGATTCCCGCCATCGCCCAGGACGCGATCAGCGGCGAGGTGCTGATGGTGGCCTGGATGAACCGCGAGGCCGTGAAGCTGACCGCCGAGACCGGCGTCGCCGTGTATTACTCGCGCTCGCGCCAGCGGCTGTGGCGCAAGGGCGAGAGCTCCGGCCACGTGCAGACCGTGCGCGAGATGCGTTTGGACTGCGATGGCGACGCATTATTGATCAAAGTCGAACAGCTCGGCTCGATTGCTTGTCATACTGGCAGGCGAAGCTGTTTCTTCCGGCGCCTGGAGAACGGTCAGTGGGTGATCACCGCTCCCGTGCTCAAGGATCCGGACGAGATATACGGGAAGCAGTGAAGCGCATGAGCGACGTATTCAATCGCCTGGCTGAAGTCATCGAGCAGCGCCGCGGCGCCAACCCCGAGGAGTCCTACGTTGCCCGGCTTCTGGCCAAGGGCATCGACAGCATCCTCAAGAAGGTCGGCGAGGAGGCCACCGAGGTGGTGATCGCCGCCAAGGGGGGCGACCGGCAGCAGATCGTCTACGAAACGGCCGATCTGTGGTTCCACACCCTGGTGATGTTGGCGGCCAGCGATTTGAAACCCGACGACGTCATGCGGGAACTCGAGCGCCGTTTCGGGCTGTCCGGGTTGGCGGAGAAGGCCGCCCGCGGCCAGAGCGGCAAGTAAGGCCTGCGGGCCGGGAGGTAAGTGTGGGCAGTTTCAGCATTTGGCACTGGTTGGTCGTTCTGGCGATCGTGGTGCTCCTGTTCGGCACCAAGAAGCTCAAGAACCTCGGCAGCGACGTCGGTCACGCCATCAAGGGTTTCAAGGACGCGGTCAAGGAGGGCGAGCAGCCGCAGGCGCAGATCACCCAGGACAAGGCCGCCGCTCCGCAAGCGCCGCAGGCGCAGCCCAGCAAGGATCAGCAGTCCTCTTAAGCCGCCGGTCGCGGCGGCCGCGGGAGGCCCATGTTGGATTTCAGTTTCCCCGAACTGATCATCGTCTTCGTCGTGGCCCTGGTGGTGCTCGGTCCCGAGCGCCTGCCCAAGGTGGCGCGCACGGTCGGGTTGTTCGTTGGTCGCGCGCGCTCCATGTGGACCCAGGCGCGCGCTGAGCTGGAGCGCGAGGCCAGCCTGCAGGAGCTCGATGAGCTGCGCCGGACCGGCAAGGAGCTGGAGCAGACCATTCATGAGGCTGTCCGGACCGACATCGAGCCGGTGACTCCGCGTCCCGCCGAGACGGCCGACGGCGATACGCCCAAGGAGCCGAAGGCCTGATATGGCGGGTTCCAATTACGCTGGCGAGGACCGCCCGTTCATCGCCCATCTGCTTGAGTTGCGCAACCGCTTGCTGTGGTGCGTGGCGGCGGTTGTCGGCTTGTTCCTGGCGCTGTTCCCATTCGCCGACTGGCTGTTCACCTATATCGCCGGTCCGCTGAAGGCGGCCTTGCCCGAGGGCTCCACGATCGTCGCGATCAGCCCGACGGCGCCGTTCCTGGTGCCGATGAAGCTGGCGTTCGTCTCGGCGCTGTTCCTGGCCGTGCCGATCATCCTGTACCAGGTGTGGGCCTTCATCGCCCCGGGCTTGTACCGGCACGAGCGGCGCATGGTCTGGCCGCTGCTGGTGTCTAGCACCGTGCTGTTCTACGTGGGCGCGGCCTTCGCCTACTTCGTGGTGTTTCCGCTGGTATTCCACTTCCTGATGAGCGTCGCGCCGGAAGGCGTGCAGCCCATGACGGACATGGGCGAATACCTCGACTTCATCACTGCCATGTTCCTGGCCTTCGGCGCCGCCTTCGAGATTCCGGTGGCGACCATCCTGCTGGTGCAGACCGGCATGGTGACCCGCCAGCAGTTGCGCGAGGCGCGGCCCTACGTGATCGTTGGCGCATTCGTGGTCGGCGCTATCTTCACGCCGCCCGATGTGCTGTCGCAGTTCCTGCTGGCGGTGCCGGTGTGGCTGCTGTACGAGCTGGGGATCGTGTTCTCGGTGTGGATGGTGCCGTCCCGGTCCGACGCCGAGACGGATGGCGAAGGTACCTAGCCGCGCGGGCGCGTTCCCTTCGGCGCTCCCGCCGGCTTGGGCGACGGCGCCTCGACGATCTTGAAGCGGAAGTGGGCGAATAGCCGCGACGTTTCGATCAACGCCGTCAGCTCCGCGTACAGCACCAGATCCGTCATGTTCAGCTGCAGCACCGTGCCGACGTCGTAGACGCCGGCCGGGGTGATCAGGGTTGCCGGTTGCAGCAGCGGATTGACCCGCGGCGCCAGTATGGCGCGCAGGTATTCGGAGCCCGACCCCGCGCCCGTCACCGCGCGCGTACCCAGGGCGTAGCCGTTCGCGGCCAGGTGCTTGATGCCTAGTTCCAGTCCGCCGTTGGCGCGGGTGCGCAGCCAGCGAATCGCGCCGATCCGCCATTGCGCCGGATTGACCGAATCCTCGTCGGCGTAGACCACCACCTCGCCCACCCGTACCTGCATCGGGCAGTCCTGCGGGCAGAACAAGGCCAAGCCGCCGTCGCTTTCGTTCTTGCGATGCCAGATGGCCGCACGGTGGCGAGTCTTGCGCTGCGCCTTCTCCTGTTCGGCCGGCGCCACCAGGTTGGCCTTGCGCCAAATGTCATCGGCTTCGCGGTCGTAGCCTTGGAACTGGGAATTACGGCCGCGTGCAGGGCCGAGCGGCCGGCCGCGGTCGGACTCGTCCATCAACCGCAGCCCGTCGCCCTTGCTCACCGCCGCGATCTTCTCGCTCCATTGCGCCTCGGCCTGCTCCGGCGCGAACGGGCGGCGGCCATTGAGATAGAAATGACAGGCGCTCAGGCCCTCGACCAGGATCAGCCGCGACACCACCGAGCGGCGCTCGGAGCTGCGCTCGTTGCGGCCGCCCAGGGCGGCGCGGAAGCGCTGGTACATATCGCGCTGCATCCGTCCCGACAGCGAATTGGCCGCGCCCGTCCCCGCCAGTACTTCGTTGCTGTGCGCGATCTGGGCGTCGACGGTGCCGGTCAGCTTGTCGAGCTCGAGTATGCGCGGCTCGCGCAGCGGCGGCAGCTTGGCGCCGCGCGGCAGGAAGCGGGCCGGGAAATCGGAGGCGAGATCCACGGCGAAGCAGCCGCCGAGATCGTCATCGCCGTTCGGCAGCTTGATCTGCACGAAGTTGAGCCAGCGGCCGATCCGCCGGTACAGCTCCTCGGCCTCGCCTTGCATGAGGTGGTAGGGATTGGCCATCGCCAGCACCGCGACCCGCAGGTACGCCTGCTTGATCGATAGCGCGGTTTCGTCCGCGTCGCGGCTGCCTTCCAACGGCAAAGCCAGCAGCCGCGCCAGCTCGGCGTTGCGGTATAGCGTGTGCAGGTCGCTCCACAGCAGTGGCGGCTCAGGCGCGTAGACGCGATAGCTTTCCACCAGGGTGCGGCCGAGGCAGAGGATGGCGCGCTGGATGCTCAGCTGCAGCGGTAGCACCGGCGCGTGACGGGCGCCTCTTTCCCAGATGTCCGCCTGCTCGTTGACGCCGATCTTGAAGCCGGCGGCGAGTTCGGCGTAGAGCTGGCGCACCAGGTCGCAGTCGGCCTGGTCGTCTTCCGCCAGCGGCAACGGGCTGGACTTGTAGTGGGCGACCAGCATGGCGCAGGCGTCGTTCACCACCGGCCGAATCCGCTCCATCACCTCGATCCGGTTGGCCCGTGCCAGTTTGCTGCGATTCAGCCGTTGCAGCGCCTCGCGCAGGGCGTCGCCGAAGGCGTCGGCATTCCCCCGCGGCAGGTCGTCGAGCCACGATGCGACCTCCTCGACCGTGCTATTGGCGAAGGTTCCTGACGGGTCCTGGGGCGGCGTCTTCAGGCGCAGCAGCTTCATGGTGCGGTCGGGCGTTCACCGTGGCCGTCTGTGCGGCCTTTCATGGGCTATGACCTCGAAGGCTAACATAGATTCACCATACTTCGATCGACGTTCCCCGTCCGTTACCCACTGCTTGCCGCGGCTTGGCCGTGGGTGGGTGCAACAGCCCGCGCCGGCGCCAATTTTGCTGTTCCGGAACGGCCCGATTCGGTTGCGGCTACAAGGCAGGAGGGGTATGGTATGGGGCGCTGCGTCGGGCCCCAGAGGCTATGGCGCGGACGCTTGGGATCGACCGGCTTGTCGGGCGGTCCTTCACTCCACTTCTTGATGAGCTTTGCGGGCCGATGCAGGTCTTCGGATCCCAAGTCCGGGCGAAACGTGATTTTCCCGTGCGGGCAGCACTGGAGGATCAGCGTTAGCCATGCGAGATCCGGCGAACCGCCATCGCCAGCCTTCCCATGCGGAAGGCCTGCTTCAGCAAGTAGATTCGTTGTCCTCCAGTGTCCGGGAGCAGGCCGCCATGGCAGTGCTCCCCGCCTATAACAAGAATTCTTATTTTGGCGCGTTAGAGCATCCAGTGCCCCCGGCGATGAGCCGAAGGCTGGGTAATGGCCCGTCTTCGCGTTCTACCGTGAGCCTGCATCCGCGAGCTGCCTCAAAAGGGCGGCGGCGTGTCCTAGTTGTCCCACGAACCCAGGGTCCAGGTGAAATTCGATGAAAGGCCTGTTCGAACAATTCCTGCGCAACTCATACCTCAGCGGCGGTAACGCCGCCTTCCTCGAGGACCTGTACGAGAGCTATCTGCGTGACGCGGAGGCCGTGCCCGCCGAATGGCGCGTGTATTTCCAGGGCCTTGAGGCTGGCGATGTCCGGCGGGCCAAGGATATCCCGCACGGCCCGGTCCGCGAGGAGTTCGCGCAGCGTGCCCGTACCCGCCGCCCCCTGGCGCTGGTGCAGGCGCAAACGCTGGCGCCGGAGGCCGCCGAGAAGCAGGCCGCCGTGCTGCGTCTGATCAACGCCTACCGCGTGCGCGGTCACCAGGCGGCCAAGGTCGAGCCGCTGGGCCTGCGCGAGACCGAGCCGGTGCCGGACCTCGATCCGGCTTTCCACAACCTCACCGAAGCCGACATGGACCGGTCGTTCAACACCGGTTCGCTGTTCACCGACGAGCAACTGCCGCTGCGCGAGATCATCGCGCTGGTGAAGGACGTGTACGCCGGCACCATCGGCTCGGAGTACATGCACATCACCGATACGGTGGAGAAGCGCTGGATCCAGGAGCGCCTCGAGCGCCCGCGCGGCCGCTTCGGCTATTCCGCCGAGCAGAAGAAGGTGATTCTCGACCGCCTGACCGCGGCCGAGGGCCTCGAGAAGTACCTCAACAGCAAGTACGTCGGTCAGAAGCGCTTCTCGCTCGAAGGCGGCGAGTCGGTGATCCCGATGCTCGACCACCTGATCCAGCGCGCCGGCTCGCAGGGCGTCAAGGAGTGCGTGCTGGGCATGGCCCACCGCGGCCGCCTGAACGTGCTGGTGAACATCCTCGGCAAGAACCCCGCCGATCTGTTCGCCGAGTTCGAGGGCAAGTACAAGATCACCTCCAGCTCGGGCGACGTGAAGTACCACATGGGCTACTCGTCCGACATCGCCACCGAGGGCGGCGCGCTGCACCTGGCGCTGGCCTTCAACCCCTCGCACCTGGAAATCGTCGACCCGGTGGTGGTCGGCTCGGCGCGCGCCCGTATGCAGCGGCGCAAGGATTACCTCGGTCAGGAAGTGCTGCCGGTGCTGATCCACGGCGACGCCGCCTTCGCCGGCCAGGGCGTGGTGATGGAGACCTTCCAGCTGTCGCAGGCGCGCGGTTACTACACCGGCGGCACGGTCCACATCATCATCAACAACCAGATCGGTTTCACCACCAGCAACCCGCTGGACGCCCGCTCCACCTTCTACGCCACCGAAGTGGCCAAGATGGTGCAGGCGCCGATCTTCCACGTGAACGGCGACGACCCCGAGGCGGTGCTGTTCGTCACCGAGCTGGCGCTCGACTTCCGTCAGCGCTTCAAGAAGGACGTGGTGATCGACATGATCTGCTATCGCCGCCACGGCCATAACGAGGCGGACGAGCCGTCGGCCACGCAGCCGGTGATGTACAGCAAGATCAAGGCGCACACCCCGGTGCGCGAGCTGTACGCGCAGAAGCTGGAAGCCGAGGGCGTCCTGTCCGCGGGCGAGTCCGACGCGCTCAACGAGGCTTACCGCGAGAAGCTCGATGCCGGCCGCATCGTCGCGCGCAACATCCTCGAGAGCGTGCCGCCGAACGAGTACACGGTCGACTGGACGCCTTACATCAATGCCAAGCGTTGGGACGAGCCGGTCGATACCACCCTGCCGGTGGCGAAGATCCGCGAGCTGCAGGAGCGGCTGCAGCAACTGCCCGAGGGCTTCGAGCTCAACCCGCGCGTGGCGGCGATCTACGAGGGCCGGCGCAAGATGGCGGCCGGCGCGCTGGCCATGGACTGGGGCTTCGCCGAGACCATGGCCTACGCCGGGCTGCTCAGCGAGGGTTTCAAGGTCCGCATCTCCGGTCAGGACGTGGGCCGCGGCACCTTCTTCCATCGTCACGCCGTGCTGCACAACGCCGTGGACGGCAGCAGCTACGTGCCGCTGAAGAGCCTCACCAAGGACATCAACGATTTCCTGGTGATCGACTCGGTGCTGTCGGAAGAGGCGGTGCTCGGTTTCGAGTACGGTTTTGCCACCGCCGACCCCAACACCTTGGTGATTTGGGAGGCGCAGTTCGGTGACTTCGCCAATGGCGCACAGGTGGTGATCGACCAGTTCATCAGCTCGGGCGAGGCCAAGTGGGGCCGCTTGTGCGGTCTGACCATGTTCCTGCCGCATGGCTACGAGGGCCAGGGTCCGGAGCATTCCTCGGCGCGTCTGGAGCGCTTCCTGCAGTTGTGCGCCGAGCACAACATGCAGGTGGTGGTGCCGTCGACCCCGGCGCAGCACTTCCACATGATCCGCCGGCAGATGAAGCGCAACTACCGCAAGCCGCTGGTGGTGATGACGCCCAAGAGCCTGCTGCGCCACAAGCTGTCGGTGTCGACGCTGGACGAACTGGCCAACGGCAGCTTCCAGCTGATCATCGACGAGATCGACGACATCAAGCCGCAGAACGTCGAGCGCGTGGTGCTCTGCAGCGGCAAGGTGTACTTCGATCTGCTCGAGGAGCGGCGCAAGCGGCAGATCGACAACATCGCCATCGTGCGCATCGAGCAGCTCTATCCCTTCCCCGAGGAAGAGCTCACCCAGTTGCTGCGCAAGCGCTACGGCAATGCCAAGCAGGTGGTGTGGTGCCAGGAGGAGCCCAAGAACCAGGGCGCCTGGTACTCCACCGCGCACCACTTCTGGCACTGCCGGAAGCCGGAGCAGGCGCTGATCTATGCCGGACGCGAAGCCTCGGCGTCGCCGGCCGCCGGCTACTCGACCTTGCACCACAAGCAGCAGCGGCAGTTGGTCGACGACGCCCTGAACCTGAACCACAGCGAAGCATAAGGCAGACGCCAGCGAAGCCTGGGTCTAAAGCGAGGAATCAATGAGCATCGAAGTAAAAGTCCCGCCCCTGCCCGAATCCGTGTCGGAAGCCACGTTGGTGACCTGGCACAAGAAGCCCGGTGAGGCGGTCAGCCGCGACGAGAATCTGGTCGATATCGAGACCGATAAGGTCGTGCTGGAAGTGCCGGCGCCGGCCGACGGCGTGCTGGGCGAAATCCTCGCCCAGGAAGGCGACACCGTGACCGCCGGCCAGTTGCTGGCCCGCCTGGAAGCGCCCGGCGCGGCCGCCGCGGCGTCCCAGCCGGCCGCGGCCCCGGCTGCCGCCGCCAAGGCCACCGCTGCGGTGTCGACCCCGACCAACGTCGAGGATCTGAGCCCGGCGGTGCGCCGCTTGCTCGCCGAGAACGGCCTGGATCCCAACCAGATCCCCGGCACCGGCAAGGGCGGCCGCATCACCAAGGAAGACGTGCAGAACTACCTCGAGGCGCGTGAAGGCTCCTTCGACGAGCCGGTGCACCTGCGCGACACGCCGCGCGCGGAGGCCGCTCCGGCCGCTCAGCCGGAGGCCCCCAAGGCGCCGGCGCCCAAGCCCGCTCCTGTCGCCGCGCCGGCTCCGGCGCTGAGCGGCGAGCGCCCCGAGCGCCGCGTGCCGATGACCCGCTTGCGCGCGCGCATCGCCGAGCGCCTGGTCGAGGCCCAGCACACCGCCGCCATGCTGACCACCTTCAACGAGGTCAACATGAAGCCGGTGATGGACCTGCGCGCCAAGTACAAGGATCAGTTCGAGAAGGCCCACGGCATCAAGCTGGGCTTCATGGGCTTCTTCGTGAAGGCCGCGATCGAGGCGCTGAAGAAGTTCCCGGCGGTGAACGCCTCCATCGACGGTAGCGACATCGTTTACCACGGCTACTTCGACATCGGCATCGCCGTGAGCACGCCGCGCGGTCTGGTCGTGCCGATCATCCGCGACGCCGACCAGCTGAGCCTGGCCGACATCGAGAAGGCCATCGCCGACTTCGGCACCCGTGCCCGCGACGGCAAGCTGAGCCTGGACGAGCTCACCGGCGGCACCTTCTCGATCACCAACGGCGGCATCTTCGGCTCGATGATGTCCACGCCGATCCTCAATCCGCCGCAGAGCGCGATCCTGGGCATGCACGCCATCAAGGACCGGCCGGTGGTGGAGAACGGCCAGATCGTGATCCGGCCGATGATGTACCTGGCGCTGACCTACGATCACCGCATCATCGACGGCCGCGAGGCGGTGTCCAGCCTGGTCACGATGAAGGACATGCTCGAGGACCCGGCGCGCCTGCTGCTGGAAGTCTAAGCGCCAGGGAAATAGGGGATTCCAATGAAAACTTTCGACGTCATCGTAATCGGCGCCGGTCCGGCCGGCTACGTCGCCGCCATCCGCGCGGCGCAGCTCGGCCTGAGCACCGCCGTGATCGAGTCCTATCGCAACAAGCACGGTGAGCCCACGCTGGGCGGCACCTGCCTGAACGTGGGCTGCATCCCGTCCAAGGCGCTGCTCGATTCCTCCGAGCAGTACCACCGCGTCAAGCACGTCTTGCCGGCGCACGGCATCAATGTCGACGGCGTGAAGCTGGACGTGAAGGCCATGATCGCCCGTAAGGACTCCGTGGTGAAGGACATGGTCGGCGGCGTCAAGCAGCTGTTCCAGGCCAACAAGATCACCTGGCTGCAGGGCCACGGCAAATTGCTCGACGAGGGCAAGACGGTCGAGTTCACGCCGCACGACGGCGCGCCCGAGAAGCTGCAGGCCGGCAACGTCATCCTCGCCACCGGCTCGCGGCCGATCGAGATCCCGTCGGCGCCGCTCGACGGTGATCGCATCGTCGACTCCAGCGGCGCGCTGGAGTTCACCGAAGTGCCCAAGCGCCTCGGTGTGATCGGTGCCGGCGTGATCGGCCTGGAAATGGGCAGCGTCTGGAACCGGCTCGGCTCCAAGGTGGTGCTGCTCGAGGCGCAGACCACCTTCCTGGCGGCGGCGGACAACCGCATCGCCAAGGAAGCGCAGCGCCAGTTCGAGAAGCAGGGCCTGGAGATCCGCCTGGGCGCGCGCGTGACCGGGGTGAAGACCACCAAGTCCGGCGTCACCGTGTCCTACGAGGACAAGGACGGCCAGCAGACCCTGCAGGTCGACAAGCTGATCGTCGCGGTCGGCCGCCGGCCCTGCACCGACGATCTGTTCGCCGCCGAGACCAACCTGCTGACCGACGAGCGTGGCTACATCCACGTCGACGACCAGTGCCGCACCAACCTGCCCGGCGTATACGCGGTGGGCGACGTGGTGCGCGGCCCGATGCTGGCCCACAAGGCCGAAGAAGAGGGCGTGGCGGTGGCCGAGCGCATCGCGGGCCAGCATGGCCATGTC
>Ga0182741_1001123_pt1 | contig 36629 bp, 33 predicted proteins | sample eDN5th37CBELigOP_FD_128874 | JGI IMG/M metagenome (GOLD analysis project Ga0182741, IMG submission 128874) | Enriched Organic Plus compost microbial communities from Emeryville, California, USA - eDNA 5th pass 37_C BE-Lig OP (version 2) (version 2) ... | reverse complement strand
GTGTTCGCCTTCAACTTCTTCAGCAAGATCAACAGCGCCACCGTCAGCAAGTTCGACACCTTCGCGCACGATCTGCACGACTTCTTCGCCACCGGCTCGCGCGTTCGCTGAGCCGGCAGCAGAGCAGTCCTCGCAACGATATAGACGGAGCCCGTTATGGCTTTCAGTAGTGGTAACAGCGGCGGCCCCATGGCCGACATCAACGTCACGCCCCTCGTGGACGTGATGCTGGTGCTGCTGATCATCTTCATCATCACGGCTCCCCTGATGTCCCACAAGGTCAAGGTGGAGCTGCCCGAGGCCAACCTGTACATCAATCCGGACGACGCTGAAAAGCGTTCGGGCCCGATCACGGTGGCGGTCAAGGAAGACGGTTCGCTCTACTGGAACGATGAGCCTGTGTCGAAGGAGACCATGGAGTCGCGTTTCGCCACTGCTGCCCAGCAGACGCCGCAGCCGCCGCTCAATCTGCGTGGTGACAAGACCACCAAGATGAGCGTGATCAACGAAGTGACCAAGATCGCGCAGAGCCAGGGCATGCTGGACGTCGGTTTCGTTGCCACCAAAGAAAAGGGGCAATAAGCGATGGCATTCAGTAGTGGTGGTAACAGGGGCCCCATGGCCGACATCAACGTCACGCCCCTCGTGGACGTGATGCTGGTGCTGCTGATCATCTTCATCGTGACCGCGCCGATCATGACGTACCCGATCGCCGTGGACCTGCCGCAGCGGGTCATCAACCCGCCGCCGCAGCTGCGCGAGCCGCCGCCGCCGATCGATCTGCGCGTGGATGCGAGCAATCAGGTTTACTGGAACAACAGCCCGGTGAACGTGAACGAGCTGCAGCAGAAGATGGAAGAAGAAGTACAGAAGGATCCGACCAACCAGCCGGAACTTCGCATCGATGCCAATCCGGATTCGGAGTACGAGGTCATGGCCAAGATCCTGGCCCAGGCCAAGAACGCCCAGATGAAGAAGATCGGCTTCGTGCAGTAACGCAATACCAAGTCATGACGCGACTGGAAAACGCCCCCGCTTGCCGGGGGCGTTTTTTTTTGTCGATGAAGAACGCTGGACGCGGATCGTCGGTACGCCGGATGACGGCAGCCGGACCGCTGCGATCGAAGGCCGGCGGCGGCGGGGCGTCGTACCTGGACAGGGATGGCAGCGGCGGCCGTAGGCCGCGCCGATGCTCAGGGGCCGCCGCGCGCGATCACCGCCAGATAGGCCTTCACCGTCGCGTCCAGCCCGTCATACAGCGCTTCGCCGATCAGCGCATGGCCGATGGAGACTTCCAGCACCTGCGGTACATGTTCGAGGAAGCGGCCAAGGTTGGCCTGCGACAGGTCATGGCCGGCATTGACGCCCAGGCCCGCGGCCTGCGCCCGGCGCGCGGCGTCCGCGAACAGCGCCAGTGCGGCGTCCGCGGAACCGGCGGCGAAGGCTTCGGCATAGGGGCCGGTGTAGAGCTCGACGCGGTCGGCGCCGAGCGCGGCGGCCGCGGCGATGTCCGGATTGCCGGCGTCGACGAACAGGCTGACCCGGCAACCGCAGGCTTTCAGCGCGGCGATCAGCGGACGCAGGCGTTCGCCATCGCGGGCGAAGTCGAAACCATGGTCGGAGGTGAGCTGGCCGTCGCCATCCGGGACCAGGGTGGCCTGCGCCGGCCGCGTCTGTTCGCACAACGGCAGCAGCCCCGGGTAGCCGGCGCGCGGTGGCGCGAACGGGTTGCCTTCGATGTTGAACTCGACATCGCGCGCGCGGGTGAGCGCGGAAAGCGCATGCACGTCGTCGGCGCGGATGTGGCGCTGGTCGGGGCGTGGATGCACGGTGATGCCGTGCGCGCCGGCGTCCAGGCAGGCCGTTGCCGCGCGCAGCACGTCGGGGTCGTTGCCGCCGCGGGAATTGCGCAGCACGGCGATCTTGTTGACGTTGACGCTGAGGCGGGTCATGACGGCGGGTGCTGTTCGGGGGCGGAAGGAGGCGGGGACGCGGCCGGTGGCATGCCTGGCCGCAGCTGGTCGCGCAGGGCCTGCAGCTCGGCCGGGTGCAGGGCACGCGGTGTCTGGTGGGCCGTGCCGGCGAAGCGTGCCGCATACAGCCCCTTCATCCACAGCAGGAAGAAGAGCAGCGCGGCCAGCAGCGACAGCAGCAGCAGGCCCGTGTGCGTGGTGGTGATGGCGAGGGTGAAGGCGCCCAGCGCGAGCAGCAGGAACAGCCAGTACATGACGATCTCCCATGGAGGCGCCCAGTGTAGCGGCCCGCCCGGTGCGGCTACAGCAGCGGCGAAGCCAGGCGGGCGAAAGCCTCGGGCAGGCGCTGCCGCCACAACGGGCGATGGCGGTCGGGCAGCACCGGCGTGGCGCGGGCGAACTCCTGTTCCAGGATCGCTTGCAGCTGCGCGGTCAGCCCGCGGTCGTGGTAGAGCATGGACAGCTCGAAGTTCAGCCGGAAGCTGCGGTGGTCGAAGTTGGCGCTGCCGACGATGCAGGTGTCGTCGTCGGCGATGAAGGCCTTGGTATGCAGCATGCGCGGGCCGTATTCGTAGATCTTGACCCCGGCCTGCAGCAGTTCGTCGTAGTAGGAGCGGCCGGCCAGGGTGACGAACAGCGAATCGCTGCGCCGTGGCACCAGCAGGCGCGTGTCCAGCCCGCCGAGCGCGGCCGAGGTCAGCGCCATGCGCGCGGCTTCGCCGGGGACGAAGTACGGGGTCACCAGCCAGACGCGGCGGGTGGCCTCGTGGATCGCCGCCACGTGCATGCGGTGGATCGCCTCCCACGAGGAGTCCGGGCCGGACACCAGCACCTGCGCCTGCACCGTGCCGTCCTCGCGCGCGGGGCCATCGGAAGGGAACAGGTCCTCCCGGTCGAAATGGGCCACGCCCTGCCCGCTGGCGTAGATCCAGTCCTCCAGGAACACCAGCTGCAGGCTGCGCACGACATGGCCGGTCAGGCGGGTGTGCAGGTCGCGGTAGGCGTCGGGGTTGCGGCTGTCGTCCTCGGCGTCGGTGATGTTGATGCCGCCGGTGAAGGCGACCGCGCCGTCGATCACCACCAGCTTGCGGTGCGTGCGCAGGTTAAGCCACGGGCGCTGGAACGGCTTGAGCAGCTGCCGCGGGTGGAACCACTCCACCTCGGCGCCGGCGTCCAGCAGGGGCCGCAGGAAGCTGCGCCTGACCCGCGACGACCCGACCGCGTCCAGCAGCAGGCGCACCTTCACCCCCGCCCTGGCCCGCTCGGCCAGCGCGTCGCGCAGGGCCGTGCCTGCATGGTCGGGCTCGAAGATGTAGTACTCCAGGTTCACGTGCCGCCGCGCGCCGGCCACCGCCGCCAGGATCGCGGCATAGGTCGCCGCGCCGTCGACCAGCCAGTCCACGGCGGTGGCGGTGCTCGGCGGCAGCCCGGTGGTGGCCTGGCCGATGCGCGCCAGCTCGGTGCAGTGCACGTCGGCCGGGCAGACCGCGTTGTAGGCCTCCATGCCCTCGCGCGAACGCCCGCGCCGCAGGCGCTGGCGCACGATCTTCTGCGGGCCGAGCACGTAGAACACGAACAGTCCGATGTAGGGCAGCGCCGCCAGCGACAGGATCCAGCTCAGCGTCGCCACCGGTTCGCGCTTCTGCAGCACGATGTAGCCGGCCAGCAGCACCAGGTACACCACATAGGCGGCCGCCAGGACCTGCGCCGCGTGCGGGATGGAGGACACGCTGGTCCAGAGGCTGTGGAGGGTTTCGCGCATGCCGCGATTCTAGCCACGGGCGGGTGCGCGGTGCGCGACGCGGCGCCGTACACCTGCATGAACGCCGCGTCGCTGCATCTGCGACGCAGCCGCGCTAGCGTAGACCGATGCCGACACCGATCAAGGGCCGCGGTGCCACCAGCCACCTGCCCGGCCGCTTCGAAACCACCACCACCGATGCCGTCGACGACGGCTGGACGACCGACGAGGCCGAAGAGTTCGCCGCGCCGCGCCTGCGCACCGACGTGCGCGTGGAAGTCGCGCGCAGCATCATCAGCCGCAACAGCTCCCCGGACGTGGGCTTCGACCAGTCGGTGAACCCGTACCGCGGCTGCGAGCACGGCTGCTCGTACTGCTTCGCGCGGCCCACCCATGCCTACCTGAACCTGTCGCCGGGCCTGGATTTCGAGACCAAGATCTTCGCCAAGACCAATGCCGCCGAACTGCTGCGCAGGGAACTGGCCAAACCCGGCTACGTGGTCAAGCCGATCGCGCTGGGCATCAATACCGACGCCTACCAGCCGATCGAGCGCAGGCTGGGCATCACCCGCCAGCTGATCGAGGTGATGCTGGAAACCCGCCACCCGTTCTCGCTGATCACCAAGAACGCGCTGGTCGAACGCGACATCGACCTGCTGGCGCCGCTGGCCGCGCAACGCCTGGTCAGCGTGCACTTCTCCGTGACCTCGCTGGACCCGCACCTGTCGGCGAAGCTGGAACCGCGCGCCTCCGCGCCGCATGCGCGGCTGCGGGCGATGCGGCGCCTGCACGAGGCCGGGATTCCGGTGGGCGTGATGGTGGCGCCGGTGATCCCGTGGATCAACGATGCCGAGCTGGAGGCGGTGCTGGAAGCCGCGCGCGACGCCGGCGCGCGCAGCGCCGGCTACGTGCTGCTGCGCCTGCCCTACGAGGTGGCGCCACTGTTCCGCGACTGGCTGCAGGCGCACCACCCGCAGCGCGCCGAACACGTGATGAGCACCATCAACCAGCTGCGCGGCGGCAAGGATTACGACAGCCGGTTCGGCAAGCGCATGCGCGGCGAAGGCGTCTACGCGCAGCTGCTGTCGCGGCGCTTCGCGCTGGCCACAAAGCGCCTGGGCTTCAACGCCTCGCGCGAACAATGGCCGTGGCTGGACTGCAGCCGTTTCGTGCCGCCGGCGCCGCCGAAAAAGGCCTCGCCGCAGGGCGAGCTGTTCTGATCCGCCGCCGATGCCCCGCGGCTGGCGTGGTCAGGAGCCGGGCGTGGCCAGCCGCGAGGAGTGCGAGGTCACCATCTGCCAGTGGCCGTCGCGCAGCACCCACACGCGGGTGAAGCGGAAGCGCCCTTCCCAGGGCTGGCCGTCGCTGACCGCCGCCTGCACGTTGGTGCCGGTGATCACGGCGGTATCGCCGTAGCGGCGCACCTGCACGTCCTCGTTGTCGATGCGGGTATTGCGACGCTGGCGCGTGGCCAGCTCCTGCAGGTAGTCGGCCTTGTGCTGCACGCGGCCATCGGAATGGGTAAGCAGCCAGTCCTCGGCCAGCAACGGCGCCAATGCCGCCGCATCGCCCTGCAGGCGCAGGCGGTTCCAGTCGGTATCGGCCTGCTCCAGGGTGGGCGCCTGTGCCCAGGCCAGGGCGGAAACCAGCAGCAGCGATACGGCGACCCATGCGCGCATCGGCGTGTCCTCGCGGAAAACGCCGATGGTGCCCCGAATGCCTGCGGCCCGGTAGTGCCGGCCATGCCCGGCCGTGGTTTACGGCACACCGCAGCGGTGCACCGCCCTGCCCTGCCCCCAGCCGCGTGGATTCAGGCCTGCGCGTCGTGCTCGTGGTGGTAGCGGGTGGCCTCGGCCACTTCGTTGCGCGAGCCGAGGAACACCGGCACGCGCTGATGCAGGTGGTCGGGCTGGATGTCGAGGATGCGCCGGCGCCCGTCGGTGGCGGCGCCGCCGGCCTGCTCGATCAGCATCGACATCGGGTTGGCTTCGTACATCAGCCGCAGCTTGCCGGCCTTGGACGGGTCCTTCCTGTCCCACGGGTAGATGAAGATGCCGCCGCGGGTGAGGATGCGGTGCACGTCGGCCACCATCGAGGCGATCCAGCGCATGTTGAAGTCCTTGCCGCGCACGCCTTCGCGGCCGGCCAGCAGGTCGGCCACGTAGCCCTGCATCGGCGCTTCCCAGTGGCGCTGGTTGGACATGTTGATGGCGAATTCCTTCGTGTCGGCCGGCACCTGCATGCCGCGCTGGGTCAGCACGAACTCGCCGGTCTCGCGGTCCAGGGTGAAGGCATGGGTGCCGTGGCCGACGCTGAGCACCAGCATGGTGCTCGGCCCATAGATGCAGTAGCCGGCCGCGACCTGCTGCACGCCCGGCTGCAGGAAGTGTTCGTCGCCGGGCCTGTCGACGCCGGCCGGCGCGCGCAGCACCGAGAAGATGGTGCCCACCGACACGTTCACGTCGATGTTGGAGCTGCCGTCCAGCGGATCGAACAGCAGCAGGAAGTCGCCCTGCGGGTATTCGGACGGCACCGGCTGGCTGTGGTCCATTTCCTCCGAGGCGCAGGCGGCCAGGTGGCCGCCCCAGGCGTTGGCCTCGAGCAGGATCTCGTTGGAGATCACGTCCAGCTTCTTCTGCGCCTCGCCCTGCACGTTGCCGGTGCCGGCATCGCCGAGCACGCCGCCCAGCGCGCCCTTGCTCACCGCGATCGAGATGCTGGTGCAGGCGCGGGCCACCACCGCCACCAGCTGGCGCAGGTCGGCGTTGATGCGCCGGGCATGCTGTTCTTCGATCAGGAAGCGGGTCAGCGACGTGCGGGACATGGTCGGGAGCTACCTTCAGACAAAAGGAGCGCTATTGTCGCGGGTTGTCCGCTTATTTGCGAACGCGAGCCAGGAAATGTCCCATGCAGGTGCCGGGCTTGCCCGGCGCAGGCTCTCCCGCGACGGCCGCGTGCGGGCAGGCCCTGCAGCTGCGGATGCAGAAAGCCCGGCATTGCGCCGGGCTTTCGCTGCAACGGGGCGATGCGATCAGCCGCGGCTGACGTCGAAGACCGCCTTGGCCACGTAGTCCAGGTTCTTCTGGTTCAGCGCGGCCACGCAGATGCGGCCGGTACCCACGGCATAGATGCCGTACTCGTCGCGCAGCCGGTCCACCTGCGCCTTGCTCAGGCCCGAGTAGGAGAACATGCCGGCCTGCTGCTGGATGAAGCCGAACTCCGGCGCGCCCAGGGCGGCCAGCTTCTGCACCATGCTGGCGCGCAGGGCGTGGATGCGCTCGCGCATTCCGGTCAGTTCGGCGCCCCACATGCCACGCAGCTCGGCGCTGCCCAGCACGCCGGCCACCAGCGCGGCGCCGTGGGTGGACGGGCTGGAGTAGATGGTGCGGATGATGCGCTTTACCTGCGACTGCACGGCCCGGGTCGAGGTCGCATCCGGGGCCACCACCGACAGCGCGCCGACGCGCTCGCCGTACAGCGAGAACGACTTGGAATACGAGTTGGCGACGATGAAGCTGTCGATGCCGGCCTCGGCGATGATGCGCACGGCCTGGCCGTCCTGCTCGATGCCCTTGTCGAAGCCCTGGTAGGCCATGTCGATGAAGGGGAACAGCTGGCGCTCCTTGAGCAGCGCGGCGACCTGCTGCCACTGCGCGGTGTCCAGGTCGGCGCCGGTCGGGTTGTGGCAGCAGGCGTGCAGCAGCACCACGGTGCCCGGCTGCAGCTTCTGCAGGTCGGCGATCATGCCGGCGAAATCCAGGCCGTGGCTGGCGTTGTCGAAATAGGTGTAATCGACCACGTCGAAGCCGGCGGCGCCGAACACGGCGCGGTGGTTTTCCCAGCTCGGGTTGCTGATGGCGACGGTGGCGTGCGGCAGCAGCCTGTGCAGCAGGTCCGCGCCCACGCGCAGCGCGCCGCTGCCGCCGATGGTCTGCGAGGTGGCGACGCGGCCGGCGGCGATCAGGTCCGAACCCTCGCCGAACACCAGCTTCTGCGTGGCCTGGGTATAGGCCGGCAGGCCGTCGATCGGCAGGTAACCGCGCGGCTTGGCCTCGGCGGCAAGCTGCTGTTCGATCAGATGCACGGCACGCAGCAGCGGGATGCGGCCGTCCTCGTCGTAATAGATGCCGACGCCAAGGTTGACCTTGGTCGGGCGCGGATCGGCGTTGTAGGCCTCGGTCAGACCCAGGATCGGGTCGCCAGGAACCTGTTCCACGTTTGCAAAGAAGGACACGGCGGTACTCGTCACGGTGGCGGGAGGGGGAAGTTCGGGACGACCGCGCGGCGCGGTCAAACCGCCCCATCGTAACAGGGCCGGGAGGCCTTGGCCGCAGGGTTTCAGGCGGAACCGTCGCGACGTGACGCCTCGCCTGCCGGCGATCGGCGATGATGCCGGCATGAAGCGATGCAAGCGGTTGTTTCCGGCGATCGGATGGGCCATGGCGCTGCCGGCGACGGCATGGGCCGGCCCCGCGCCCGCCACGCTCGATGCCGTGCAGGTACAGGCGGCACGGGTGCATGCCGTCGACGATTTCGACCTGCCCGCGTCGATGACCACCCTTGGCGTGGACGAGGACGCCAACGGCCGCGGCGCGCTGGTGTCCGAAGCCCTGGGCGGCGTGCCCGGGCTGCTGGCGCGCGAGCGGCAGAACCTGGCGCAGGACACGCAGCTGTCGATCCGCGGCTTCGGCGCGCGTTCCACCTTCGGCGTGCGCGGCGTGCGGCTGCTGGCCGACGGCGTGCCGGCGACGATGCCGGACGGCCAGGGCCAGCTGTCGCATTTCAACCTGCTCGGCGCCGAACGCATCGAGGTGCTGCGCGGGCCGTTCTCGGCGCTGTACGGCAATTCCTCCGGCGGCGTGGTGCAGCTGTGGAGCGCCGATGGCCAGGCCGGCGACCCGTGGCGGCTGCGCGCCAGCATCGGCAGCGACAACAGCCGCAGCCTGGGCCTGCAGCTCAGGGGCCAAACCGGGGCGCTGCACTACAACGTCGCCGCCAGCGATTACCGTACCGATGGCTGGCGCGAACACAGCGCGGCGCGGCGGGAATCGCTCAACGCACGGCTCGGTTTCGACCTTGCGCCCGGCCAGCGCCTGGACCTGCTGTTCAACGTGCTCGATGCCCCGCACGCGCAGGACCCGCTGGGCCTGAGCGCCGACCAGGTGCGTGCCGATCCGCGCCAGGCCACCGCGGTGGCCCACCAGTACGACACCCGCAAATCGGTGCGGCAGGCCCAGGCCGGCGCGGTGTACACGCTGGAACGCGCGCGCCAGACCTGGCGGCTGATGGCCTATGCCGGGCAGCGCACGGTGGAGCAGTTCCTGGCGATCCCGCCGGCGGCGCAGGCCAGCCCGCTGCATTCGGGCGGGGTAATCGACCTGGACGGCGCTTATGGCGGGGTGGACGCGCGCTGGGCCTGGCACGGCGCCCTCGCCGGCCGGCCGCTGGAGCTGGTGATCGGCGCCAACGCCGACGGCCAGCGCCAGCACCGCACCGGCTACGAGAACTTTGCCGGTGATGTGCTGGGCACCAAGGGCCGGCTGCGCCGCGACCAGCGCGACCGCGTCGGCAACGTGGACCAGTTCGCGCAGGCCTGGTGGCAGCTCGGCCCGCGCTGGTCGCTGCTGGCCGGGGCGCGCCACAGCCGGGTACGGTTCCGTTCCGACGACCATTACATCGCCGCCGGCAATCCCGACGACAGCGGCCGCCGCGACTACACCGCCACCACGCCGGTGGCCGGGCTGGTGTTCCGCGCCGGCGAGGACCTGCGCCTGTATGCCTCGGCCGGGCGCGGCTTCGAGACGCCGACTTTCAACGAACTGGGTTACCGCGCCGACGGCGGTGCCGGGCTGGCGCTGGACCTGTCCCCGGCCACCAGCCGCAACTACGAACTCGGCGCCAAGTGGCGCACCCAGGCCGGCGCGCGGCTGGAACTGGCGCTGTTCCGTGCCGACACCGACGATGAGCTGGCCGTGGCCGGCAGCGTCGGCGGCCGCAGCAGCTACCGCAACATCGGCGCCACCCGCCGCCAGGGCGTGGAGCTGGGCTGGCGGCAGCCCATCGGCGAAACCCAGCAGCTGCAGCTGGCCTGGACCTGGCTGCAGGCCACGGTGCGCGAGGGCTACCTCACCTGCACCGGCCTGCCCGCGCCCTGCACCGTGCCGCGCAATCCGGTGGCGGCCGGCACCGCGCTGCCGGGCGTGCCGCGCCAGCAGCTCCATGCGCGCTGGCGCTGGCAACCGGGCCCGTGGCAGCTGGCGCTCGAAACCGTGGCCGCAGGGGCCACGGTCGCCACCGACCTGGGCAACGAGCGCGCGCCGGGCTACGCCCTGCTGAACCTGGAAGCGGCCCGGCAGTGGCGCACCGCGCACGGCCCGCTGCGCCTGTTCGCGCGCGTGGACAACCTGCTGGACCGGCGCCATATCGGCTCGGTCATCGTCAACGACGGCAACCGCCGCTACTACGAACCCGGCCCGGATCGCGGCTGGACGCTGGGCCTGGAATGGCAGTGGGGCAGGAACGAGTGAAAACGAGGCCGTAGGTGCCGGGCTCGCCCGGCATGGGGCTTCACCGGGAAAGCCATATGCGGGGCAAGCCCCGCATCTACGCTTGGACGTGCCGCAGGAATGCGCAGGTCGGGTTGCATCGCCGATGCGCGGTGCCGGTTGGGACGGCATGTCGGGGGCGCCGCCGCGACCGATGGGGCCGTAGGTGCCGGGCTCGCCCGGCACGGGGCTTCGCCGGGAAAGCCCAATGCGGGGCAAGCCCCGCATCGGCCAGACCCGGTCAGCGCTCAGCCCGGCAGCACCGCCGCCTCGCGCGCCAGCCGTTCGATGCCGGCCCAGTCGCGTGCCGCCAGCAGCTCGCGTGTGGTCAGCCACGAACCGCCCACGCACAGCACGTTGGGCAGGTGCAGGAACTGCGCGGCGGTCTGCGCGCCGATGCCGCCGGTCGGGCAGAAACGCACGTCGCCGAACGGGCCGTTCCAGGCCGCCAGCATCGCCGCGCCGCCGGCCTGCACCGCCGGGAAGAACTTGAAGGTATCCAGGCCCTGCTCCAGCCCGCGCATCAGTTCCGACGAAGTCGCCACGCCCGGCAGGAACGGCAGGTCGGTGTCGCGCGCGGCGGCGTACAGCCGGTCGGTGGCGCCCGGCGACACCGCGAAGCGACCGCCGACGGCCTTCACCTGCTCCATCTGCCGCGCGTCGAGCACGGTGCCGGCGCCGATCACCGCGTCGGGTACGGCCTCGACCATCGCCCCGATCGCCGCCATCGCGGTGGGCGTGCGCAGCGTCACCTCGATCACCGGCAGGCCGCCGCGGAACAGCGCTTGCGCCACCTGCACGGCGTCGTCGATGGCATCGGGGGTGAACACCGGGATCACCGGTGCCAGTCTGAGCACGGCGCGCACGCGCGGATCAGCGCCTGACATCGAACCTTCCTTCGCCCACCAGGGCCATCACGTCGGCCACGCCGACCGGGTTGAAGTCGCCGGGAATGGAATGCTTCAGGCAACCGGCGGCCAGGCCGAAGCGGATCGTGGCGTCGGCGTCGAAGCCTTCGATCAGGCCGTGCAGCACGCCGGCGGCGAAGGCGTCGCCGCCGCCGATGCGGTCGACGATGCCGGTCAGCTCCTGCGCCGGCGCCACCGCGCGGATGCCGTCGCGGCCCAGCAGCATCGCGCCGAGCGAATGATGGCCCACGCTGTGCGCCGTGCGCTGGGTGCAGGCCATGTACTGCAGGCGCGGGAAGGCGGCGAACGCCATCGCCGCGGCCGCGTCCACGCGCGCCTGCGCGTCGGCCTGCGCAAACTCGCCGCCCAGCACCACGCCGATGTCGCGGTGGTCGGCGAACACGATGTGCGCGCAGTCGAACAGCTCGCGCAGGATCGCCCTGGCGTCGCCGCCCCAGCGCTCCCACAGTTTCGGCCGGAAATTGCCGTCGAAGGACACCTTGATGCCCGCCGCGTTGGCCGCGCGCGCCGCCGCCAGCGTGGCCTGCGCCGCCTCGGCGCCGAGCGCGGGGCTGACCCCGGACAGGTGCAGCCACTGCGCGCCGCGCAGCAGCGCCGGCCAGTCGTAGCTGTCGGCACGCGCATTGGCGAAGGCCGAATCGGCGCGGTCGTAGACCACCTCGCTGGGCCGGTGGCCGGCGCCGGTGGTCAGGAAATACAGGCCCATGCGGCCCTCGCCACGGCGCACCCGGCCGGTGTCCACGCCGTGCCGGCGCAGCTCGCCGGTCACCGCCGCGCCCAGCGGGTTGTCGGCGACCACGCCGACCATCGCCACGTCATGGCCGAAGTGCGCCAGCGACACGCCGACATTGGCTTCGGCGCCGCCGCAGTGCACCTCCAGCACCGGGCTCTGCAGCAGCAGCTGGTGGCCGGGCGCGCCCAGCCGCAGCAGCAGCTCGCCGAAACAGACAACACGGGGGGAACTCATCGGGACTCCTGTCGCGGTCTACACGGGCGGGAATGATGGCACGATAGTTTGACCATCGGTGTCATATCCGGGAATTGTCCCGTTGTCCCTGTCGGCAACGGCGCCGTAATGTCCCAAAGACAAGGGCTTGCGGCGGTTTCCCTGCCTGTTGCAGTGCAAGATGCTCCCTTCCGGTGCTCCTGCTACTTTCGGTTTTGACCAGCGGTGTCATATGCCTTTGGCACTACAGGAACAGCCGCTTCGCATGTAAACCTTTGGAGAGGGGGAAACACATGTATCCACACAGCACGCAGAAAAAGACACCGGTTACCTTGCTCGCGCTGTCGATCGCGCTGGCCCTGCAGGCCGGCGCGGCCTCGGCCCAGGACGCGGGCGCCGCCGCCACCGAACTGGACACCGTGACCGTCACCGGCTACCGCGCCAGCGTGGAGAAGGCGCTGGACATCAAGCGGGGCGAGGCCGGCATGGTCGACGCCGTGGTCGCCGAGGACATCGGCAAGTTCCCCGACAGCAACCTGGCCGAATCGCTGCAGCGCATTCCCGGCGTGGTCATCACCCGCGACGGCGGCGAAGGCCGCCAGATCACCGTGCGCGGCCTGGGCCCGGATTTCACCCGCGTGCGCATCAACGGCATGGAGGCGCTGAGCACCGTCGGCAGCAGCGACGGCCAGGGCGGCACCAACCGCAGCCGCGGCTTCGACTTCAACGTGTTCGCCTCGGACCTGTTCTCGCAGCTGATCGCGCGCAAGACCGCCTCGGCCGACGTGGAAGAAGGCTCGCTGGGCGCCACCGTCGACCTGCGCACCGCGCGGCCGTTCGACTACGACGGCTTCACCCTCGTGACCAACGTGCAGACCGCCTACAACGACGCCTCGCAGGCGGCGATGCCGCGCTTCGCCGGGCTGATCGCCAACAGCTGGGCCGACGGCAAGGTCGGCGCGCTGCTGTCGGTGGCGTATTCCGAGCGCGAGACCGTGGAGGAAGGCACCGGCACGGTACGTTGGGCCAATGCACTGGCCAACACGCCCACCAATGCGGCCAATCCGAAGGGCGTCGGTTTTGCGGGTTGCAGCACCGGCACCGCTCCGTTCCCGGGCGTGTGCAGCGACCAGGTCTACACGCCGCGCTTCCCGCGCTACACGTTGATGGAACACGACCAGAAGCGCCTGGGCGTGACCGGCTCGCTGCAGTTCAAGCCCAGCGACCGCACCACCTTCAGCCTGGACATGCTCTATTCGAAGATCGATGCCCAGCGCGACGAGAAGTACATCGAGGCCAACGGCCTGAGCAAGACCGGCAACGACGGCAAGGCCCAGATCGTGGTCAGGGATGGCGTGATCGAGAACGGCGCCCTGGTCTACGCAAAGATGGACAACGTGGATATCCGCGCCGAGAACCGCCACGACGAGTGGAGCACGGATTTCTACCAGGTCAGCCTTGATGGCGAACACAGGCTGACTGACGACTTCACCCTCAGCGGCAGGGTCGGCACCTCCAGGTCCAAGCACGACAACCCGGTCCAGGCGACCATCATGATGGACAAGCTCAATGTCCAGGGCTACAGCTACGACTACCGGGGCAACGCCAACAAGCCGGTGTTCGATTACGGCGTCAGCCCGACCGATCCGAACGGCTGGACGCTGTCCACCATCCGCCTGCGCCAGAACTACGTGACCAACGAGTTCCACAACGGCGAGCTGGATTTCGCCTGGGTCATCGGCCCGTCGTTCACGCTGAGCGGTGGCGTGCAGGCCAAGAACTACAGCTTCGATTCGATGGAGCGTCGCCGTACGGCGAACGAGGCCAACTCGCTGCCTGATTTCAGCACCGGCAACAAGACCGTGCCGGCCGACATGACCGAGCAGGCCGGCCTCAGCGGCCTGGCCGGTTCGCCGGGCAAGTGGGTGGTGCCCAACTTCGACGCCATCGCCAACATGTTCGGCGTGCTCAGCGGCCAGGGCATCTATGCGCTGAGCGATTACGCCGCCAGCATGCGTGGCGTCGAGGAACAGGACCGCAGCGGCTGGCTGATGGGCAAGTTCTCCACCGAGATCGGCTCGATCCCGGTATACGGCAACATCGGCGTGCGCCACGTTCGTACCAAGCAGACCTCAACCGGCGTGGCCACCGCCAGCGGCACGCCGGTGGCCGCCACCGTGACCCGCGAATACAACGACACCCTGCCGTCGCTGAACGTGGTGGCCGAAGTCACCCCGGACTTCCTGGTGCGTTTCGCTGCGGCCAAGGTGATGTCGCGTCCGGGCCTGGGCAGCCTGACCCCGGGCGTGACGGTCAACGTCAGCGGCAGCGCCCGGACGGTCAGCGGCGGCAACCCGATGCTCGACCCGGTGCGCGCCAAGAGCTACGACCTGGGCTTCGAGTGGTACTTCGACGAAGGCGCGATGCTCGGCGCGACCCTGTTCTACAAGGACATCGACAGCTACATCCAAAACACGAAGGAAACCCGCATCTACGCCGACAGCGGCCTGCCGGCCAGCCTGCTGGACAACCTCAACGCCAGCCCCAGCGACGAGTTCACCTTCACCGTGCCGATCAACACCCCGGGCGGCAAGCTGCAGGGCGTGGAGCTGAACTACGTGCAGCCCTTCACCTTCCTGCCGGGCAAGTGGAGCAACCTGGGCACGCAGCTGAACTACACCTACGTGGACTCGGACATCCAGTACCTGCTGTCTTCCGGCGCGGCGGCGCAGAAGGCGGCGATGACCGGCCAGTCCAAGAACTCGTGGAACGCCACCCTGTTCTACGAAGGCACGAGCTTCTCCGGCCGCGTTTCGGCCACCAACCGCAACGATTACCTCATCGCGGTGCCAGGCCAGGAATCCGGCTTCAACAGCGACGCCAACGGCGTGCACGGCCAGAGCGGCACCACCATCCTCGATGCGTCGATCCACTACCGCATCAGCGACCAGCTGGAAATCAGCCTGGAAGGCGCCAACCTGACCAACGAGGCGCAGGAATCGTGGGTGGCCAACCCGTCGGTGTCGCTGCCGCTGGAGTACAGCCAGACCGGGCGCACCTACACGCTGGGCCTGCGCTACAGGTTCTGATGGGGGATGCCCTCCCGGTGCGATGCCGGGAGGGCTGCCGATGGTGCGACGCAGGATGTGATGGCGCGTCAGCGTCGCTAACTTGGCCCACCGCGCGCGGCGCAGGCAACCACCGCCCGCGCGCTTCCAAGAGATGCACGATGTCACGACGTTCCCCGCGCCCGCTGTTCCGTACCCTGCTGCTGGTTTCCGCGCTGTCGCCCGCTCTCCCGGCGGCGGCGCTTTCTTCTCCGGCGCAGCTGCTGTTCCGCGTCTCGGCCGACCAGGGCTTCGTCGCCGACCAGGCGCAGGGCGACGCCGTGCCCAACTTCCAGGACAAGGTGAGCCTGGTCGACGACGGCGCCCACGGCCGCGCGATCCGCTGGGAAGACGACGGCGTGCTGTCGTGGAACGCGCCGGGCAACATCCGCGCCGCGCGCGGCACCCTGTCCTTCTTCTGGCGTTCGCGCTACGCGGTGGGTGAGGCGCCGTTCGTGATCTTCCGCGTCGGCCATGCCGACCACAGCAGCTGGGACATGGCCTGGCTGCGCATCGACTGGAACGGCCACGGCTTCGACGCCTTCGTCACCGACGCCAACCTGGCGCGCACCCGCGTTTCGTTCCGGCTCGACAGGCTTCCGTCGCCCGAACAGTGGCAGCACATCGCCTTCGCCTGGGACGAGGACAAGGGCGTGCGCCTGTTCCTCGACGGCCGCGAAGTGGCGCGTGTCGATACCACCGGCGACTACGATGCCGCGCTCGACCAGCTCGGCCTGGCCGGGCGGGTGATGGCGCCCTACCAGGTGCAGAGCCGCTACAACTTCCTGCGCGGCAGCGACTTCGACGAGATCCGCGTCTACGACCGCATGCTCGATGCCGCCGACATGGCGGCGCTGGCACGCAATGCGCAGCCACGCGCGGAGGGGGCCGCGGCAACCGCCTCGCAGCGCGCCTGGTGGCACCGCTACGGCTGGGAGGGCGCGCCGCCGCCGGTACTGGAGGCGGCGGTGACGACGATCCGCAAGGTCGAGTTCGCCGACGTCAGGGACAAGAAGCAGTGGATGTGGAAGGGCACCGACGGCATCGCCGAGACCACCTGGCCCGGCGTCTACAACCGCTCGCGCCTGCCTGGTCGCAACGACTATTTCCAGCTGCCGGACTGGAACACCTATGTCGAAGGCGGGCAACGCCTCGATCTGACCGTGCCCGCCGACGAGCGGATCAACCGCATCGAGATCCGCGGCGCGGCCTTCGGCACGCTCGAGGGCGATGCCGGCACCCTGTTCACCCGGCCCCGGGGCGTGGTCCGCAGCGTGGACCAGTTCGCCACCCAGACCGGCGGCGCGCTGCGCTTCACCAACGTCGAGCAGGAAACGCCGATCCAGGAAATCTGGGGCTACCACGTCAGCGACGCCGCCGAGCCGCAGGGCACGGTCAGGCAGCGCTACCTGATCGACAGCAGCGTGCTGCCGGACTACACCAACATCGCCGCGCTGCGCGACTACATCGATGGCCGTTTCGCGCCGGACGAACGCAGCGTGGTGATGGCGCTGCCCAAGGGCGCCGGCTCGCGCAAGCGCGCGGCCACATCGCTGCCGGCGCACCCGCAGCCCATCGTGCACGTGCTGGTGCCTTCCGGCGTCGGCGATGCGCCGGCGGCGCAGCCGCTGATCCGCAGCTGGGCCTACAGCTGGGAGAACATGCACGACGGCCTGGACGGCGTCGCCATCGACCTGCCGGCGCTGGACCTGCCCGCCACGCACCACGGCGGCGTGATCCCGCTGAACATCCGCATCAAGGACCCGATCTGGCCGGCGCGCGACATGATCGACGTGTCGGTCTCGGTGCGGCCGGGCGAGAAGCGCACGCTGTGGCTGGACCTGCGCGACCGCCTGCTCACCGCCGACAGCCTGTGGATCTCCATCGCCTCGGCCGCACCCGGCTTCAACGCCGCGTCGCTCGACGGCGGCGAGGTGCGGCTGGTGTTCAAGGACCGCAGCGAAGCGCTCAGGGAACACGTCGCCGACCGCTTCAACCAGGTGCGCGACAACTGGGGCTTCCTGGTCGAGGAACACACCACTTCCAAACGCCAGCGCCTGTACGCGCGCGTGTACGCCGACCTCAGCGACCTGCTGCGCGTGGACCCGGAGCACGAACTGGGCCGGCTGTACTGGAACTACATCAGCTACAACAGCCAGGGGCGCTCGCCGTTCCAGCAGCCGCAGCCGCCCAGGGGCGTACCGCTGTGGGCGTTCCGGCAGGTGGAGGACCTCAGGCGCGTGCGCCGCTTCGTCGACTGGTGGATCGACAACCGCCAGGTCGAATACGGCGATTTCGGTGGCGGCATCTCCGACGACACCGACCTGACCCAGCAATGGCCGGGGCTGGCGCTGATGGGCGTGGAGCCCGACCGGCTCAATGCCTCGCTGACCGCGCTCTCGGACGCGGTGTACAGGAACGGCATGTTCTCCAACGGCCTGAGCACCATCGAGACCGACGAGCTGCACGCCTACGAAGAAGGCATCAACGCCAACAGCGCGATGCTCTACCTCAACTGGGGCGACCCGCTGACCGTCGAGCGGCTGATGGAAACGGTGCGCGCCTTCGACGAACGCATCATCCTGCGCAATCCGCAGGGGCACCTGCTGTTCTCCAGCAACTGGTTCGGCGGCAACAAGGTCTACCGCGAACCGAACTGGCAGTGGCAGAAGCCCTATTCGTTCCCGGTACTGCACCCGGCGTTCCTGATGGGCGAATACAACGCCGATCCCACCGGCCGCAAGCTGGTCACCGGGCTGGCCGACAGCTATCTCGCCCATGCCTACGCCGACGACAAGGGCCGCTGGACCCTGCCCAACGAGATCAACTGGGCTACCGGCAAGACCCGCGGCGGCGAGCTCAACCAGGGCTCGGGCGGCGGCGATGTCATGCATGCGTTCTGGGCGGCGTGGCGCTGGAGTGGCGACGATCGTTACCTGAAGGCGCTGGATTACCGCGTGGCGCGCGGCGGCCCGAACGCGCTGTCCAACCTGGGCGAGAACTTCATCGACGTGCTCGGCCGCCAGCAGGACTGGGGCCGGCAGCTGGTCGCCGCCGCCGACCAGGGCGACACCGGCTTCGCCGCGGTCACCGCGTGGCAGCTGACCGGCGACAGGAAGTACCTCGAAGCGCTGCACGCCGATGGCATCCAGGCCAAGGCGCAGCGCGAGTACATGAACACCGAGGGCCACTGGTGGAGCGACCGCGTGGAGGCGCCCAGCGAGTTCCTGCAGCGCCTGCGCCTGGGCGGCATCGCGCTCAAGCGCAACCAGAGCTGGCCCGGCCACACGGTGAGCTGGCGCTTCGCCCAGCCCGGCGCCGCCGAGCAGGTGGCGCTGCTGGTGCACGCGCCCTCGCGCGAGCGCTTCAAGGTGATCGCCTGGAACATGGGCGACAAACCGCTGGACGCGGCGATGACCGGCTGGAACATCGCCGCCGGCACCTGGCGCATCACCAGCGGCATCGACCGCGATGGCGACGACAGGATCGACGGCAAGGCGCAGGTGCGCGAGGTGGCCCTGCAGCGCAGTGCTTCGACCACGCTGCGGTTCGCGCCGAAGCAGGCGCAGGTATACGAGTTCGAGCTGGTCCAGCGCGGATCCCCGGTGGAAACCCGCCCCGACCTCGGCATCGGCCGGGGCGACCTGCAGGTTGCCGATGGCCGCGTGCGGCTGACCGTGCACAGCCTGGGCCATGTCTCCACCCGGCCCGGCCATGCGCTGATCGAGGATGCGCGTGGCCGCGAGCTGGCGCGCGTGGCGATTCCCGCGCTGGAAGCGCCGCTGGACCTGCGGCCGCGCACGGTGACGGTGGAGCTGCCGCTGCCCGCCGGCTTCGACCGCCGCGGCGCCAGCGTGCGGGTGCTGCAGGAAGGCGACGCCGAAGAAGTGACGCTGCTCAACAACCGCCTGTCGCTGCGGTAAGCGGTGGATCAGTGGGCAACGCCGGACGTTCCCTTCTCCCTCCGGGAGAAGGTGCCCCGAAGGGGCGGATGAGGGCGCAGGCTGGCTTCATCCGCGACTGCGCATGACGATGGTGCAACTGGCGGCTGCTCAATACCTGCGTGCCGTATCGTGGATGCCGGGCCTGCCCGGCACGGGGCGTCACGGGGCGAGCCGCATGCGGGGCAAGCCCCGCCTCTACGCGCTGTCGGTCTGCATCTGCCGGCTTTCGCGCCGGTACCAGTCCCCGCGCCCCGCTTCCGGAACGAACACCGTGCAGCGCTCCATCGGCCGCTGGTAGACGTGCACCGAAATCGCGATGTCATCGTCGCTGGCGTTGCGCAGCTTGTGGAATTCATCGGGCGGAATGAGGTTGCCGGCGCTGCCACGTTCGCCGGTCAGGACCGGCATGGCCTGGAAGCGCATGGCATCGCCGCGCGCTTCCAGCAGGCGGTAAGGGGCGATGCGCAACGCGCCCTGCCATACGCCTTCCACACACCACAGGCCATCGTGGTCGTGCAGCGGCGTGCCCTGTCCCGGTCCCCAGGTCATGGCGATGATGCTGTAGCCATGGCGCGCGCTGCGGTACAGCTCGCGCCGCGCGTAGTGGTCGGTGATCGGCGCATGCACGCAATCCGGCAGCACGATCGCCGGATCGGCGATGGCCTGCTGCAGCGCCTTTTCGATACGAGCCACCGTGCTGGCGACGTCAGGCGTGGCAAGCGCCGCGTCGATGGCCGCCACCAGTCGCTCGCGGCCCATGAAACCGGAATAAGCGGTTGCACCTGAAATCATGCGGCCAGTCTAGGGCACAGTGGTGAACATTCCGTTCGCCGTGCCGCGCCAACTGGCCGCAGGCCGCGTTCACGCGGTGCCGCGCTGCACGAACGGCACCTGCGCGTACAGCCGTCGCTCGCCGCCGCGCGGATCGTCCTGCAGGCGGCTGTCGTCGTCGAATACCAGGGTCTGCCGGCGCTGCAGCGAATACGGTTCCCAGCGCGCAAGTCCGCGATGGTTGGGATCGCCGTGGCGGGCGAAGGCCAGCAGCGCATCGCTCATCGCCCCGGCCATGCGCGTGGCCGAAGCGGTGGCGCCGGTGCGCGAACCGGGCTGCCGCGTGTTGTCGAACACCAGCGGGATGTCCAGCGTATGGAAGGCGCGCAGCCGGTCCGCCTCGCCGCCGCGGTCGTACCAGTCCAGCTGGTAGGCCCAGGTCGGCGCGCCCTGGCGTGCGCGCGCTTCCAGCTCCTCGACCGCGCCACGCCACGAGCGCCCGGCGGTGGTCGCGGCGAAGAACACGTCCGACGGCGTGTAGTGCGGATACATCTGCCGGTAGGCGGCGATCACCACCGACGGCAGCAGGTCCACGAACTGTTCCTTCTCCAGCTTCGCCGGCAGCTCGTCCCAGCCCAGGGTGAAGTTGCGCGCGTCATGGCCGAGGAAGGCGCGGGTCTCGTCGTGGGTATTGCCGATGACCATGGGAATGCCGGCCGACTGCAGCGGCGCCTGCGGCCAGAACGGATGCGCCGGCAGGTGGCGCGCGTCCAGTACCGGGCCGAAGTACAGGCCGGTGTCCTCGACCCACGAGGGATCGCGCAGCTTCACCGCTTCCAGCAGCTTCTCCATCGGCAACGTGCGCAGCGCCTGCGGATCGCGCAGGCGGAAGTGCTCGAGCACGCGTTGCGCTCGCAGCGTGGCCGCGCGCGGGCCGGCGGCGGTGACCTGCTGGCCGCTCATCGTCCAGGCGCGGTGGAACAGCCCTTTCGCCGCGGGCATCGCCATCAGCGTGGCGATCTTGGCGCCGCCGCCGGACTGGCCGAACACGGTGACGTTGCCGGCATCGCCGCCGAACTCGGCCGCGTGCTGGCGTACCCACTGCAGCGCCTGCACCAGGTCGAGCTGGCCGGCATTGCCCGAATCGGCCAACGCCTCGCCGCCCAGGCCGGCCAGGTACAGGTAGCCGAACACGTTGAGGCGGTGATTGACGGTGACCACCACCACGTCGCCGCGCCGGCACAGGTTGCCGCCGTCGTACAGCGGGTCGCTGCCCGAGCCGTTGTTGTAGGCGCCACCGTGCAGGTACACCAGCACCGGCCGGCGGCCGCCGTCGCGCAGCGCCGGCGTCCACACGTTGAGATACAGGCAGTCCTCGCTGCCCGGCCCTTCGCCGCTGGTCTGCGGCGCGGCCGGGCCATGGACCAGCGCATCGCGTATCCCCTGCCATGGCGTTTCCAGCGCCGCCTGCTGGAAGCGCCGCGGTGCGGTATCGGCACCGTAGGGAATGCCGCGGAAGACATGCACGCCCTGCTCGGTCTGCCCGGCGACGCGGCCGCCGCGCAGCCGCGCCACGGGACTGGCCTGCCCGCGCGCGGCCGCGGCCGGCACGGCAGCGGCCAATCCGGCGCCGAGCGAACACAGCGCGCCGGCGCGCAGGAAGTGGCGGCGCTGCGGATCGTCTGGCGTGGCGCTCATGGCGCGTTCTCCTTCGCCTGTGCGGCGATCCAGTCCAGCGCCAGCCGCGGCCAGGCGGCGGTGGTCAGGCCGGCGGTGCCGCGCGTGCCGAAGCCGTGTCCGCCGCGTGGGAACACGTGCAGCTCGGCCGGCACGCCAGCCTGGCGCAGGCCGGCGTAGAACGCCAGGCTGTTGCCCACCGGCACCGCGTCGTCGTCGCCGGCATGCACCAGGAAGGTGGGCGGCGTGTCGGCGCGCACCTGGTGCTGCATCGAGTAGCGCCGCTGCAATGCCGGTTCCGGTTGCGGGCCGAGCAGGCGTTCGCGCGAGCCGGGGTGCGCATCCGCCCCGGCCATGTCGATCACCGGGTACACCAGCAGCTGGAAATCGGGGCGCGCGCTGACGCGGTCGATGGCGTCCGTCGCCGGGTACGCCGGATGGTCGAAGCCGTTGCCGAGGCGCGCGGCCAGGTGGCCGCCGGCGGAGAAGCCGATCACGCCGATGCGCCGCGGGTCCAGCTGCCATTCGCCGGCGCGGGCGCGGATCAGGCGCAGCGCGCGCTGCGCGTCGGCCAGCGCCGCGTCGCGATCCTCGCGGCCCTCCCCCGGCAGCCGGTAGCGCAGCACGAACAGGGTGACGCCGCCCTGTTCGACGAAGGCCGGCACCAGCGCCGAGCCTTCCTTGTCCAGCACTACGCGCTGGTAGCCGCCGCCGGGCGTGACCAGCAGCGCGGTGCCGTTGGGGCGCGCCGGCCGGTACACCACCAGCCAGGGCTCGCTGACGTGGGTGATGTAGCGGTCAGGCAGCGCCGGATCGGTGCTGCGTTCGACGACCTGCGGCGCCCGGGCCAGCGGTTTGTCCCCCGGTGCCAATCCGGCCGGCCACAGCGCGATCCGCTGCGCCGACCCTGCTGCCGGTTCACCGTCCGCGCCAGTGGATGCGGTCGCGGCGGGAAGCCCGGGAGCCAGGAGAAAAGCCATCAATAACAATGAGCTGCGCAGGCGGGTCGGATGCATGGGGAATCTCGCGGTGCGGGGCCGGAGCGGCCGTGATGCGTTGCGTATTGCCATATGACACCGGTTTACCATATACAGCACCCACAGCACTGTCGATGGGCGGTGCAGCAACGCCACCAGGAGAGCCACTTGAGCAACGATCAAGGCCGACAGGACCCGTCCGCCGCGCTGGACGACATCGCCCGCCAGTTCGTGGAGGCGCGTCGTGCGGGGCGTTCGCTCGCCGATTTTCCCGGCGCGATCCCGGCGGACCTGATGACCGCCTACCAGGTGCAGGACCTGGCCATCGGCCGCTGGGACGATGACGTGGTGGGCTGGAAGGTCGGCTACATCGCCGCCGAGCGCCGCGATGGATCCGGCGACGAGCGCCTGCTGGGTCCGGTGTTCTCGCGCCAGCTCTGGAATGCTACCGGTAGCATCGTCGATATCCCGGTGTTCTCCGGTGCCGGCGGTTTCGCCGCGGTCGAGGCCGAGTACGTGCTGCGGCTCGACGCCGACGCTCCGGCCGACAAGCTCGACTGGACCCCGGCCGAAGCCGCCGCCCTGCCCGCGCGGCTGTTCACCGGCGTGGAAGTGGCCAGCAGCCCGCTGGCGACGATCAACGTGCTGGGGCCGCGGGTGGTCGTTTCCGACTTCGGCAACAACAATGGGCTGGTGCTGGGCACCGAAATCGTGGACTGGACGCGGCTGGACGAGGCGCGGCTGCTGGCGCGCACCGAGATCGACGGCAGCGTGGTCGGCATCGGCGGCGCCGGCAACCTGCCCGGCGGCCTGCGCGCGGCCTACGCGTTCGCGCTGGCGCGTTCGGCGCGGCGCGGCCGGCCGCTGCGCCGTGGCGACCTGATCGCCACCGGCAACGCCACCGGCATCCACGACATCGGCGTGGGCCAGCACGCCGTGATCCGCTTCGAGGGCCACGGCGAGATTTCCTGCAGGGCCGTGGCCGCCGGCTGACCGGTGCGCACGGAGGGCATGCGTGGAGGGGGTTCGATGATCAATCGCAGAAGGTTTCTCGCCACCGGGCTGGGCGCGCTTGCCGCGCCGGCGCTGGTGGCCTGTACGGGCGGCGGCCGCCAGGCGGCCGGCGATGGGCGCCTGCTCACCGCCACCGACGTCCACGTGGCGGACTACCCCACGGTCACCGCGGTCAGGTGGATCGGGCAGGAGCTCGAACGCGCGACCGGCGGCCGGCTGCGGCTGGCGCAGTACCACTCCGGCCAGCTCGGCCGCGAGTCGGAGGCGATCGACATGGCGCGCTTCGGCGCCATCGACATCACCCGGGTCTATTCCGGCGCGCTGAACAACGCCTTCCCGCTGACCCAGGCGCTGTGCCTGCCGTACGTGTTCGACTCGGTCGCGCACATGCGCCGCGCGCTCGATGGCGGCATCGCCGACGCGGTGCTGGCCGGCTTCGAGAGCCGCGACCTGGTCGGCCTGGCGATCTACGACTCCGGCGCGCGCTGCTTCTACAACACCAAGCACCCGATCGTTGAGCCGCGCGACCTGCACGGCCTGAAGCTGCGCGTGGCCAGCTCGGACATCTTCCTGCAGCTGATGCGCCTGTTCGGCGCCAACCCGACGCCGATGTCGCTGGGCGACACGTTCTCCGGCATGGAGACGCACATGATCGACGGCGCCGAGAACAACATGCGCAGCTTCCATTCCAGCCGCCACTTCGAGGCCGCGCACTACTGGTCGGAAAGCCAGCATTCCTACGCGCCGGACGTGCTGCTGATGTCGCGGCGCAGCTTCGACGCGCTGGCGCCGGGCGACCGCCGCCGGCTGCTGGAGCTGGCGCGGCAGTCGGTGCAGGTGATGCGCGACGAATGGGATGCCTCCGAGGACCAGGCCCGCCAGGCGGTGCTGGCCCACGGCGTGAAGGCCAACGCGGTGGACATCGCCGCGTTCCGCGATGCCGCCGCGCCACTGCTGCGCGACTACCTGCGGCAGCCGGAGATCGCCGCCCTGCACCGCCGCATCCGCGATTTCGCCTGAGGACCCGCCGCGATGACCGACTCCACTCCCCGCACTCCCCCGGCCGGCCTGCAGCGCGCGCTGGAGACGCTGGCCACCGCCGTCATCCACGTCGCCGTCGTCGCCCTGCTCGGGCTGGTGGTGGTGCAGGGCTGGCAGGTGTTCGCCCGCTACGTCATCAACGATTCGCCCAGCTGGACCGAACCGGTCACCCTGCTGCTGCTGAGCACGGCGATGAGCATGGGCGCGGCCGCCGGCGTGCACACCAACCGTCATTTCGGCTTCTTCCTGCTGGCCGACCACCTCAACCCGCTGGCCCGCCGCGCGGTCGACGCGGTGGTGCCGCTGGTGGTGGCCGCCATCGGCGCGGTCATCGCCTGGTGGGGCTGGGCGCTGTGGATCGACGGCCTGCACATCAAGACCGCCGGCGCCGACCTGCCGCAGAGCGTGCACTACCTGCCGCTGAGCGTCGGCGGCGCGCTGATGGTGGTGTTCGCGCTGAACCGGCTGCGGCTGGCGCTGCAGCCGGCCGCCCTCGAAGGAGACCGCTGAACCATGGGCATCGCAATCCTGTTCGCCGTATTCGGCGCGCTGCTGCTGATCGGCGTGCCGGTGGCCTACGCGCTGGCCGCCGCCGCGCTGGCCACCCTGCTCTATCTCGACCTGCCCAGCGTGGTGCTGGTGCAGCAGATCTCGGCCGGCACCGGCTCGGCCTCGCTGATCGCCATTCCGCTGTTCATCTTCGCCGGCGAGATCATGATGCGCGGCGGCATCTCCGAGCGCCTGATCGCGCTGGCTGCCTCGCTGGTCGGGCGCCTGCGCGGCGGCCTGGGCCAGGTGTCGATCCTGTCCTCGCTGTTCTTCGGCGGCGTCTCCGGCTCGGCCATCGCCGACGTCTCGGCGGTGGGCGGCACGATGATCCCGCAGATGGTGCAGCGCGGCTACGACCGCGATTTCGCTGTCAACGTCAGCATCACCGCGGCGCTGGTGGCGCTGCTGGTGCCGCCCTCGCACAACCTGATCCTGTTCTCGGCTGCGGCCGGCGGCGGCCTGTCCATCGCCGACCTGTTCGCCGCCGGCGTGGTGCCGGCGCTGCTGATGACCGTGGTGCTGATGGTCACCGGCTACGCCGTGGCGCGGCGCCGCGGCTACGGCGTGGAAGCCTTCCCCGGCCTGCGCGCGGTGCTGCTGCGGCTGGTCGCCGCCCTGCCCGGCCTGGGCCTGGTGGCGCTGATCTTCGTCGGCATCCGCGCCGGCATCTTCACCGCGGTCGAATCGGCGGCCATCGCCGTGGTCTACGCGCTGCTGGTCACCGTCGTGCTGTACCGGCAGCTGCGCTGGCGCGTGTTCCTGGACACGGTGATCCATGCCGCGCGCAGCACCGGCGTGATCCTGTTCGTGATCGCCACCGCGGCGGTGTTCGGCTGGCTGCTGGCCTACCTGCAGGTGCCGGCGGCGGCGGTGGCCTTCCTGCAGTCGTTCGCGCACAGCAAGTTCATGGTGCTGCTGATGATCGTGGTCATGCTGCTGCTGCTGGGCACCTTCATGGACCTGGCGCCGATGATCCTGATCTGCACGCCGATCTTCCTGCCGGTGGCCAGGGCTTACGGCATCGATCCGATCCACTTCGGCCTGGTGCTGGTGCTGACCGGTGGCCTGGGCCTGGTGACGCCGCCGGTGGGCTCGGTGCTGTTCATCGGCACCGCGATCGGCAAGATCACCGTGGGCCAGAGCATGAGGACGATCTGGCCGTTCTGGCTGGCCGGGCTGGGCGTGCTGCTGGTGGTGACGTTCTTCCCGCAGCTGTCGCTGTGGCTGCCGGCGCTGCTGCGCGGCTGAGCACCGTCACGGCCGGGGCCGGGCCGACGATTCCGGCCCGGGGCGCCGTCTCGGGCTAACATCACCGCCTGGCGCGGGCTCCCGGCCCTGCCCCGGCGCATGCCGCCGGCAGCGGCGGGAGGCCGCCGCGCCGTCCACCTCGCCGTGCCCGCCGGGCGCGGCTTTCGCCAGAACCCGTTCCGCTGGATGGTTTGCAAGGACATGTCATTGCGCAAGAAGGCCGATTCCGACGCCACGACCCGGCCGCTGGGCAGGGCCGCGACCATCAACGACATCGCGCGCCTGTCCGGCGTCTCCAAGAAGACGGTGTCGCGGATCATCAACAACTCGCCGCTGGTGCGGAAGGACACGCGCGAAAAGGTCGAAGCGCTGATGCGCGAGGTCGGCTACGCGCCCGACCCGCTGGCGCGCGGCCTGGCGTTCCGGCGCTCGTTCCTGATCGGCATGGTCTACGACAACCCCACCGCGCAGTACGTGGTGGACATGCAGTACGGCGCGCTCGACGCGCTGCGCGGCTCCAGCTTCGAACTGGTGGTGCACCCCTGCGACACCCGCAGCCCCGGCTACATCGAGGGGGTCAAGCGCTTCGTGCAGCAGCAGAAGCTGCACGGCGTGATCCTGGTGCCGCGCGCCTCCGAGGACCAGGCGCTGGCCGACATGCTGGAAGAAATCGGCTGCCGCTACACCCGCATCGCCTCGCTGCCGCTGGACGACACCTCGCAGATGGTGATCACCCACGACCGCGACGGCGCCGCCGAGGCCGCCGACTACCTGCTCTCGCTCGGCCACCGCGACATCGCCCTGATCACCGGCCCGTCGGCCTACCGCTCGGCGCACGAGCGCACCGCCGGTTTCATCGACGCGCTGCAGCGGCGCGGCATCGAACTGCCGCCGGCGCGCATCATCGAGGCCGGCTACACCTTCGAATCCGGCGTGGCCGCGGCCGAGAAGCTGCTGCTCGGCAAGCAGCGCCCCACCGCCATCTTCACCGGCAACGACGAGATGGCCGCCGGCGTCTACAAGGTCGCCATGCGCGCCGGCATCAACATCCCGCGCGAACTGTCGGTGGTGGGCTACGACGACAGCCCGCTGGCCTCGCGGCTGTGGCCGTCGCTGACCTCGGTGCGGCGCAATACCCGTGACACCGGGCGCACCGCCGCGGCGATGCTGATCCAGCCCGAAGGCCAGGCCGCGCTGCAGATCGCCAGCGTGCGCCCGCACCTGATCGTGCGCGATTCCTGCCAGCCGCCCCTGGATTGACCCCCAACCCATTGTTCCGGAAAGGAAAGCCAGCATCCCGCGCTGCGGAATGACACCGGTTTCCTAATTGGCTATGATGGCCCCGCACCGCATCCAGCGGGGTCCGTCCAGCGCGGGCCCACGCCGCCGCCGCGCCGTATCGCCCACCGGGCAAGGCATGGCGCCGCAACCCACGTCCGTACCACCGCTCAGGGAGAGGAACACCATGACGAATCCATTCAGCCTCGAAGGCAAGGTCGCACTGGTAACCGGTGCCAATACCGGCCTGGGCCAGGGCATCGCGCTGGCGCTGGCTGCCGCCGGTGCCGACATCGCCGGTGCCGGCATCGTCCCGGCCGAAGAGACCGCGGAGAAGGTGCGCGCGCTGGGCCGCCGCTTCCTCGACATCGAGGCCAACCTGATCAGCATCGAGCCGGTCGAGCGCGTGGTGCGCGAAGCCGTCGAGGGCCTGGGCCGGCTGGACATCCTGGTCAACAACGCCGGCCTGATCCGCCGCGCCGACGCGGTGGAATTCAGCGAGAAGGACTGGGACGACGTGATGAACGTCAACATCAAGTCCGCCTTCTTCATGTGCCAGGCCGCCGGCAGGCACTTCATCGCCCAGGGCCGCGGCAAGATCATCAACATCGCCTCGATGCTGTCCTTCCAGGGCGGCATCCGCGTGCCGTCCTACACCGCCTCCAAGAGCGGCATCGCCGGCATCACCCGGCTGCTGGCCAACGAATGGGCGCAGCAGGGCGTGACCGTCAACGCCATCGCCCCGGGCTACATGGCCACCGACAACACCGCGCAGCTGCGCGCCGATGAGGACCGCAGCAAGGCCATCCTGGACCGCATCCCGGCCGGCCGCTGGGGCAGGCCGGAAGACCTGGGCGGCACCGCCGTGTTCCTGGCCTCCAGCGCCTCGGATTACGTCAACGGCGCGGTCATCCCGGTCGACGGCGGCTGGCTGGCGCGCTGATCCCGCCTTTTCCTTCCCCCGCAGGGCGGAAGGGGGCGCATGGGCGCCCGCAATACCCCCAGAACACGCTTCCACAGAACAAAGAGAGTCACGCCATGAAGATCGCCCTGATGCAGGAATTCAGCCAGGCCGCCAAGAACCCGGTGGTGCTGGAACAACTCAACACCGTCGCCGCCGCACAGGGCCACGAGGTGTTCAACGTCGGCATGGACGGTGACAACGACCACCGCCTGACCTACATCCACCTGGGCATCTGCGCCGCGCTGCTGCTCAACGCCAGGGCCGTGGACTTCGTCGTCGCCGGCTGCGGCACCGGGCAGGGCGCGCTGATGTCGCTCAACGCCTGGCCGGGCGTGTACTGCGGCTACTGCATCGAGCCGACCGACGCCTTCCTGTTCGCCCAGGTCAACAACGGCAACGCGCTGTCGCTGCCGTTCGCCAAGGGCTACGGCTGGGGCGCGGAAATCAACATCCGCTACATCTTCGAAAAGGCCTTCGCCGGCGAGCGCGGCCAGGGCTACCCGGCCGAGCGCAAGGAGTCGCAGATGACCAACGCCGGCATCCTGGCGCAGGTGAAGCAGGGCGCCTCGAAGGAGTTCATCGCCGGCCTGAAGGCCATCGACCCGGAGCTGGTGAAGCAGGCCGTCGGTGGCGCGCGCTTCCAGAAGGCGTTCTTCGACAATGCGCAGGACGCGGAGATCGTGGCCTACGTGAAGGGCGTACTGGGCCAGTAAGGGCAGGGCACGGAACCCATGAGCGAGGGCGCCTGCGGGCGCCTTCGTCGTTTCCGGCGCCCATCGCCGCCGATGCCCCGGCGGCACCCGGCTGGTAGCATGTCCACCCCCGAAATCCAGGCGCCGTCACCCATGGCCGACTCCAAGAACCCGTCCGTCACCCAGGCCCAGGCCGAGGAGGCCGTGCGCACCCTGCTGCGCTGGGCCGGCGAAGATCCCGCCCGCGAGGGTCTGCTGGATACCCCGCGCCGCGTGGCCGAGGCCTACGGCGACTGGTTCAAGGGCTACCAGGACGATCCGCGCGAGTACCTGGCGCGTACCTTCGAGGAAGTGGCCGGCTACGACGAGATGATCGTGCTGCGCGACATCGAGTACGAAAGCCACTGCGAGCACCACATGGCGCCGATCATCGGCCGCGTGCACGTGGGCTACGTGCCCAACGGCCGCGTGGTCGGCATCTCCAAGCTGGCGCGCGTGGTCGAGGCCTATGCGCGCCGCTTCCAGGTGCAGGAGAAGATGACCGCGCAGATCGCCGACGTCATCCAGGACGTGCTGCAGCCGCTGGGCGTGGGCGTGGTGGTGGAAGGCTCGCACGAGTGCATGACCACCCGCGGCATCCACAAGCGCGGCGTCAGCATGGTCACCTCGCGCATGCGCGGCAGCTTCCACGACGACGCCCGCACCCGCGCCGAGTTCCTGCGCTTCATCGAAGTGGGCCAGGCGCGCCGCTGAGCTGCCGATATGCCTTCTCCCTCCGGGAGAAGGTGCCCCGAAGGGGCGGATGAGGGTACGGGCGAAGCCTCGTGCATCCGAACACGGCAAGGGCTTCGCCCCTTGCCCTCACCCCAACCCCTCTCCCACCGGGAGAGGGGCTTCACCCATGAGAGAACCCTCATGCACTACGTCGAACTGGTCGCAATGCTGGCCATCGTGCAGTACCTGTTCTTCGGCGCGATGGTCGGGCGCGCGCGCGGCCGTTACGGCGTCAAGGCGCCGGCGGTCAGCGGCCACGAAGGCTTCGAGCGCGCGTACCGCGTGCAGATGAACACCCTGGAGCTGCTGGTCGCGCTGCTGCCGGCACTGTTCGTTGCTTCCCGCTTCTGGCCGGCCACCTGGGTGGCCGGCATCGGCGCGGTATACCTGGCCGGCCGTTTCGTCTACTGGCGCGCCTACGTGCGCGCGCCGTCCAGCCGCGCGCTGGGCTTCGCGCTGTCGATGCTGCCGCTGCTCGCGCTGGTGTTGCTGGCCCTGGCCGGCGCGGTGCTGCGCTAGGGCAGGGCGATCCTCACCGGGGCATGTTGCCCGGTGCCGCGGTTCCGTTCCACGATGGATACGTTGACGACAGGAGGTTGCGATGAAACAGCGTTGGTTGTTCCGGCGCCATTGGTCATGGCTGGCCCTGCTGCTGGTGGCCGGTCTCTGGGAAATCCGTGCCGACCTCCTGGAGATGCATGACGCTACGGCGCGCCGGCTCGCCCAGCTCGACGCCGAGCATTAGCGCGAACCGCCTCTGCCGCGGTCCGGTACGGCGGCAGACAGGGGGAGCCTCGCGGCTCCCTTTGTCGTTCCTGGCAACGCCGGGCCAGGCGGCCGCCTGCGGCGGACTCAGCGCGCAGAAAAGCCGCCGTCCACCAGGTGGTAGCTGCCGGTGATGAACGAGGCCTGGTCCGACAGCAGGAAGCAGGTCAGCGCCGCCACTTCCCCGGCGCTGCCCAGGCGCCCGGCCGGATGCAGGGCGACCAGGCCGTCGTAGGCCGTGCGATCCATGCCGGCCAGCAGCGGCGTGTCGATGAAGCCCGGGCCGACCGCATTGATGCGCAGCCCGCGCGCGGAATATTCCAGCGCCGCGGTCTTGGTCATGCCCACCAGTGCGTGCTTGGCCGCCACGTAGGCGGTGGAGCCGGCCCAGCCGTTGCTGCCGAGGATCGAGGCCATGTTGACGATGGCGCCGCCGCCGCTGGCCAGCATCGCCGCGATCTCGTACTTTATCGAATAAAAAACGCCGTGCAGGTTCACGCCGAGCACGCGGTGCCATTCCTCCAGCGGGTAGTCGGCGGTGGCCAGGCTGGCGCCGCCGATGCCGGCGTTGTTGACCGCCAGGTGCAGCCCGCCGTACTCGGCGACGGTGGCCTCCACCAGTTGCCGCACCGCGTCGGCGTCGCTGACGTCGAGCTGGCGGGCGCGGGCCTGCGCGCCGATGCCCGACGCCGCCTGCTCGGCGGCATTTCGATCCAGGTCGGCGATGATGACCTGCGCGCCGCTGGCGGCCAGTTGCCGGGCGACCGCTTCGCCGATGCCCGAGGCGGCGCCGGTGACCAGGGCGACCTTGCCGGAAAAATCCAGTTGCATGGGGGTTCTCCAGGGCGGCGAGGGAGGGCCGCCATGGCACCATCATCCGCATCGGCCGTGGTGGCGGCGTTGCGTTCGATCAAGCCGCCGCGCCGCGTTCAGCCGGCGAACGTGTCCCACGCCATGCGCGCGATCAGCACCACCACCAGCAGCAGGAACAGCCTGCGGATCAGCGGCGTGCCGCCACGCAGCGCCAGCCGCGTGCCGGTCACCGACCCGGCCACGTTGGCCACCGCCATCGGCACCGCGAAGGCCAGCAGCACGTTGCCGCTGGGCACGAAGAACGACAGCGCGGCGACGTTGGTGGCCAGGTTGACCACCTTGGAGGCGGCCGAGGCGCGCAGGAAGTCCAGGCCGAAGAAGCGGATGAACAGGAAGATCAGGAAGCTGCCCGTGCCCGGGCCGAAGAAGCCGTCGTAGAAGCCGATCACCGCGCCCATCGCCAGCGCGATGGCCAGTTCGCGGCGGCCCACGCTGCGCGGCCGGTGCATGGCGCCGAAATCCTTCTTCGCCAGCGTGTAACCCAGCATCACGATCAGCAGCGCCAGCACCAGCGGCCGCACCGCGTCCTTGGACAGCAGGCTGACCGCGGTGGCGCCGAGGAAGGCGAATACGAACGCCGTCGCTGCCGCCAGCAGCACCGGCCGCCACGGGAACCGCACCGAGCGTGCGTAGCGCCACGTCGCCGCGCCGGTGCCGAACACCGAGCTGAACTTGTTGGTGCCCAGCAGGGCGGCCGGCGTGTGCTGCGGCAGCACCGTGAACAGGCCCGGCAGCTGGATCAGCCCGCCGCCGCCGACCGCGGCATCCACCAACCCGGCGATGAAGGCGATGGCCAGCAGCCATGGCAGTTCGGTGGGCAGGAGTTCCAGCATGGTCGGACCTGAACAGGGGGCGCGACAGCATACGCCTGTGCCGGCTGGCCGCGGTGGCGGCGTGGGTGGGAAAATGCGCGCATGCAGATCGCCCCGACGTCTCCCTGTCCTTGCGGCTCCGGCCACGCCCATGGCCGCTGCTGTGCGCGCTGGCATGCCGGCGAGGCCGCGCCCGATGCCGAAGCGCTGATGCGCTCGCGCTACTGCGCCTACGTGACTGGCAACGCCGACTACCTGCTGGCGACCTGGCACGCCGATACGCGGCCGCAGGCGCTGTCGCTGGACGACGCGCCCGGCCAGCGTACGCAGTGGCTGGGCCTGGACGTGAAGCGCCACCGGGTCACCGGCGCCGACACCGCCGAAGTGGAATTCGTCGCCCGCTACCGCGTCGGCGGCGGCAGCGCCGTGCGCCTGGCCGAACACAGCCGCTTCGTGCGCGAGGACGGCCGCTGGTACTACCTCGACGCGCTTGCCTGAACACCGCGCGGCGCCGATGACGCCGCGCTAACCGGGCATGGCTAAGCTCGGGGCATGCAGATTTCCAGTGCCGCATTGCTGAAGGCCTCCAGCGCTGCGACAACGCCACCCACGCTGGCGGAGCGTTACCGCGCCGTGCGCCAGGCCAGCCTGGCGCTGGCCGCGCCGCTCACCGCCGAAGACGCGATGGTGCAGAGCATGCCCGACGCCAGCCCGGCCAAGTGGCATCTGGCGCACACCACCTGGTTCTTCGAACAGTTCGTGCTTGGCCGGCACCCCGGCTACCGGCCGCTGCATCCGCAGTGGCAGGCGCTGTTCAACAGCTACTACCAGAGCGTGGGTCCGGCGCATGCGCGTGCGCAGCGCGGCCTGCTGTCGCGGCCGTCACTGGCGCAGGTGCTGGAATACCGCGCCCAGGTCGACGACCGCATCGGCCAGGGCCTGCGCGCCGGCACCCTCGACGACGAGGCGCAGCGCCACCTGCTGCTCGGCCTGCAGCACGAGCAGCAGCACCAGGAGCTGCTGCTGACCGACATCAAGCACGCGCTGTGGAGCCACCCGCTGCAGCCGGCCTACCGCGAGGACCTGCCCGCGCCGCCCGCCTCGCCGACCCGCGACGCCGCGCTGTGGATCGAAAACCCCGAGCGCATCGTCGAGATCGGCGCGCCGGCCTGGCCTGCGCATGCGCGCTTCGCCTACGACAACGAATCGCCGCGGCACCGCGTGCTGGTGCCGGCGCATGCGCTGGCCGATCGTCCGCTGAGCAACGCCGAGTACCGCGCCTTCATCGACGATGGCGGTTACCGCGATCCGCTGCTGTGGATGAGCGACGGCTGGGCGCAGCTGCAGGCCGGCCAGTGGTGCCGTCCGCTGTACTGGGACGAGGCGCTGGAACGCGAGTACACCCTGGAGGGCTGGCGCGCGCTGGATCCGGATGCGCCGGTCTGCCACCTGGGCTGGTTCGAGGCCGATGCCTGCGCGCGCTGGGCCGGCGCGCGCCTGCCCACCGAGTTCGAGTGGGAAGCGGCGGCGTCGGTGCGGCCATTGGCCGGGAATTTCGCCGATGCCGGCCTGCTGCACCCGGCGGCCGCGCCGGCCGCCGAGCCCGGGGTGCCGCGGCAGCTGTTCGGCGATGTCTGGGAATGGACCAGCAGCGCGTACGGCGCCTATCCCGGCTTCCGCCCGTTGCCGGGCGGCGCGGGCGAATACAACGGCAAGTTCATGTGCGGCCAGTTCGTGCTGCGCGGCGGCAGCTGCGCCACACCGGGCGGACATGTACGCGCCAGCTACCGCAATTTCTTCCCGCCCTCGGCACGCTGGCAGTTCGCCGGCCTGCGCCTGGCCAGGGACCTCTGAGATGGGCGCGCCGGATCCGCTGCTGGAGGGGCTGGTCGACCACCGCCCCGACCGCGCCACCCTCACCGCCGACGTGCTCGCCGGGCTGTCGGCGCGGCCGCGCGCGCTGCCGTCCAAGTATTTCTACGACGCGCGCGGCTCGGCGCTGTTCGAGTGCATCACCCGGCAGCCGGAGTACTACCTCACCCGCACCGAACTGGACCTGCTGCGGCAGGTGCTGCCGGAGATCGCCGCGCAGGTCGGGCCGCAGGCGCGGGTGGTGGAGTACGGCAGCGGCAGCGGCCGCAAGACCCGGCTGCTGCTGCAGGCGCTGCAGGACGTGGTGGCCTATACGCCGGTGGAGATTTCGCGCACCGCGCTGCTGGACAGCGTGCGCGCGCTGGCGGCGGATTTCCCCGCCATCGAAATGCTGCCGGTGTGCGCCGACTTCACCGCGTTGCCGGCGCTGCCGCCAGCGCGGCGCCCGGAGCGGCGCACGCTGCTGTTCTTCCCGGGCTCGACCCTGGGCAACTTCACCGAAGCGGCGGCGGTACCGATCCTGCGCGGAATGCGCCAGGCGATGGGGCCGGACGGGCTGGCCCTGATCGGCATCGACCTGGACAAGGACCCGGCCATCATCGAGGCCGCCTACAACGATGCGGCCGGCGTCACCGCCGCCTTCACCCTCAACCTGCTGGCGCGCCTGAACCGCGAGATCGGCAGCGACTTCGACCTGTCCGGCTTCGCCCATCGCGCCCGCTACGCGGCCGCGCGTCGGCGCATCGAGACATCCCTGGTCAGCCACCGCGCGCAGGTGGTGCACGTGGCCGGGCGGGCGTTCGCATTCGAGCGCGGCGAAGCCATGCACGTGGAATACAGCCACAAGTACGACGACGCGCAGTTCGCCGCGATGGCCGCCGCGGCCGGGTTGCGGGTAGCCGCGGCCTGGGATGCGCCCGCGCGCATGTTCGGCCTGCGCCTGCTGCGTGCGGCCTGACGCCCACGGCCGCTGCGACACCTCTTATCATCGGTGGCGTTCCACGGGATGAGGCAGGGAGCCGTTGCATGAAATCGACTCGAGGGTTGCCGGCACTGGGCCTGGTCTGCGTACTCGCCGCGGCATCACAGGCGCGTGCCACCACCGCCGATTTCGGCAGCTGCGGCGCGAGCCTGCGCGATGCGGCCGTCGCCCAGGGCATGGCCGCCCAACGTTTCGACAGCCTGTTCGCCAGTGTCGCACCGGACATGAGCGTGCTGCCCCTGCTCGATGCCCAGCCCGAGTTCACCACGCCGATCTGGGACTACCTCGCCGCCCTGGTGGATGCGCAGCGCGTGGCCGATGGCCGCGCCATGCTCGCCACCCATCGCGAGCTGCTCGAGCGCATCGCCGCGGAATATGGCGTCGATCCGGCCACCGTGGTCGCGGTGTGGGGCGTGGAAAGCGACTACGGCCGCATCGCCGGCAAGCGGCCGCTGCTGCAGTCGCTTGCCACGCTGTCCTGCAATGGCCGCCGCCAGCCGTTCTTCCGCGGCGAACTGCTCGCCCTGCTCAAGCTGATCGACCGTGGCGACCTCGCCGCCGCCGGCCTCACGGGTTCCTGGGCCGGCGCCTTCGGCCAGACCCAGTTCATGCCCTCCACCTACGCGCGCATCGCGGTCGATGGCGACGGTGACGGCCGCCGCGACCTGGTCGCCAGCATCCCCGATGCGCTGGCCTCCACCGCCAACTACCTCAAACGGTCGGGCTGGCGCAGCGGCCAGCCCTGGGGCGTGGAAGTGCGTCTTCCCGCCGGTTTCGACGCCACCCTGGCCGGGCGCACCAAGCGCAGGCCGCTCGCCGCCTGGCGCGCGCTGGGTGTCACCGGGGTCGATGGCGGCGCGCTGCAGGCCGCGGCGATGGCCGACGACAGCGCCGCCGCGCTGCTGCTGCCCGCGGGCGCGAAGGGACCGGCCCTGCTGGTGTTCCGCAACTACGACGCGATCTATTCCTACAACGCCGCCGAGAGCTACGCGCTGGCCATCGCCACCCTGGCCGATCGCCTGCGCGGCGGCAACGGCCTGGTGGCCGCCTGGCCCACCGACGATCCCGGCCTGGGCCGCGCCGAGCGGCGCGAGCTGCAGACCCTGCTGCTCGCGCGTGGCCACGCCATCGGCGCCGCCGACGGCATGGTCGGCG
>Ga0182741_1001122_pt1 | contig 36678 bp, 37 predicted proteins | sample eDN5th37CBELigOP_FD_128874 | JGI IMG/M metagenome (GOLD analysis project Ga0182741, IMG submission 128874) | Enriched Organic Plus compost microbial communities from Emeryville, California, USA - eDNA 5th pass 37_C BE-Lig OP (version 2) (version 2) ... | reverse complement strand
ATCTCAGTATGCTCCTGGCCCGCTACAACCAAACCGGACCCAACAACATCGCCGACCTCGACGGCAACGGCAAAGTAGAACTACGTGACCTCAGCATGTTGCTGGCCCGGTGGGAGGGGTAGGGGACATGTCTAATTATGTAAAAGCTATTGACATAAGCAGTATGGTGAGTAAATATAGAATCAACGTGAAACGACTTACGCCTCTACTAGTTGCGCTTGCAATGCTGGTTACACCGCTAACTGTGCTTTCTGATGTGCTGGCAGCCTCAGCCTCGATATCTTTGAGCGGTCCGAGGACAGCAGCGAAAGGGAGTACTATTAGTGTTCGTATTAATGTCAGGACCGATACACCAGTAAACGGCGCTGGCGCGACGCTAAGTTATCCGGCAAACTTGCTGGACTATGTGAGTGTCAGCAACTCAGGCGCATTCTCTGTAGCAGCCGGTACTTCAGGTGGTGGTGGAACTGTCAAGGTTGAGCGTGGTGCTCTCAGCCCTGTATCTGGCACACAGACCCTAGCGACAGTACGTTTTAGAGCAAAAGTTGATACTGGCAGTGCAACCATCAATGTAACCGGCGGAAATGTTTTTGTTGATAGTTCGGATATATATAGCGGTGGGTCAGGCCTCACGGTTGCTTTAACGCCACCAGCTGCTGCGCCTGAGGCTCCACCTCAGGATACAACTGCACCAAAGGTGTCAGAGGTGAAGGTAACAGAGATCACCATTAATTCAGCAACCATCACCTGGAAGACAGACGAGCCATCAAACTCGGTAGTAAATTACGGGTTTAATAACCAATATGGTATCACTGCCCAGGATAATAATATGGTGACCGAACACAAGGTTACGCTTAACCCTGCAGTGCTCGGTCCGGTTACAAAGGTTCATTTTCAGGTAAAGAGCACAGACGGCGCAGGTAATATAGGCCAGAGCGAAGATGAGTCGTTTACGACCAAAGGTTTTACCTTAAACCTTAAGGTTACCAACAAGAACAACAAAAAACCTGTGAAGGGCGCTGTCGTGAAGCTGGAGAACAGCAAAGAAGTAACGACGAACGATAAAGGTATTGCGAAAGTAGAGGATCTTCCTGGGGGTACTGTGCTCGGCACAGTCACGTACAAGGGTAAAGAAACGTTCGTAAGCATAAATATCAAGCCGCTGACAGACCCAAGTCTGGCTACACAGGATGGCACCGTAGCGATTGATGCACCTGGGACCAACCTATTGCTTATCGGTGGACTTGTATTACTGCTGCTGGCATTAGCAGGCGCAGGCTGGGCTATCGCAACAGGGAGATTCGGCGGGGGTGGCTCAGGTAGTGGGTTCCTTGAGGCGCTAAAGAATAAATTACCTAGCCGTCGTTCTTCTGGCGTCAGTGATGATAGCAGTACCTCCGATGTTATAACTCCTCCAGAGCCTACGGAGTTAGGAAGCAGCGATCCCTCTACCTCAACGACAGATACTGGCGAAAGCACAGATGATGACACAACAATCATCAGGCCAAACGGTAGTTTATAGTAACCAGCAGGCTTCTGTACTGTAGTTGTAGCCCCCTTAGTTAATAAAAGGTAGAAGACGCACCCTCTCAGCTCGTGTCTGAGGGCCTGTGGTGCAATGTGCAATCCCGCAAAAAGTATACGAGACAATCTCCTATAAAGCGCAAATAGGGCAGAAAACACGAAAACCGCACCCTTATATAAATATGTTTGTAACTTGTCGCATAGACAACAAAGCATTTTGCGACATGGGTTTATTCAGCGGGCTTTAGATACATGCTTAGGCGGGTTGTATATTGGGTGGGGTTAATGATGCTGCACGATCGAGTGTTGCCGTAGTTATCGCAACCTTTCTCGTCTCCCTAAGCAGGCCACAGGAGTATCAGTATAAGTATACCAGCACTAAATAGCTAGCCATATAATACCAGTTACATAAGCACTTTTGTATGAAGGCAGGTTGGATGATATGATGAACGGGAAAAGAGGAATGAACATATATGTCGCATATTATTGCGGTCAGTAACCAAAAAGGCGGAGTCGGTAAAACTACTACAGCGGTTAATGTCGCTGCAGCACTTGCAGGGAAGGAAGCAAAGGTGCTGCTGGTTGATTTAGACCCACAGGGTAATGCAACGAGCGGACTGGGCTTCACGAAAGAAGAGTGCACTGTTACGAGCTATGAAATATTGCTCGGGCAAGGGGAGCTCAGTGATGCGGTGCTCGAGACCCGCATAGAGGGATTGTATTTGGTACCGACGAACCAGAATTTGGCTGGGGCTGAAGTTGAGCTGGTGGATTTACCTAAGCGAGAGACACGGCTAAAGGATGCGCTAGCGCTTGCGGCGTACGATTACATTATTATCGATTGCCCGCCCGCGCTTAGTTTACTTACCATTAATGCGCTAATGGCGGCAAACAAAGTGCTTATACCGGTTCAGGCAGAGTACTACGCACTAGAGGGGCTTGGGCAGCTGCTTGGGACGATCCAGGCGGTACGCCAGGCGAACCAGCGTCTAGATATCCTCGGCGTCGTACTGACCATGTACGATAAAAGGACCAGCCTGTCCGAGCAGGTGGGCGGCGAGCTCAAGAATCATTTTGGTGACAAGCTATTTAAGACGGTGATTCCGCGCAATGTGCGTTTGGCTGAGTCGCCGAGCTTCGGCAAAACAGTGTTCGAGCACGACAAGTGGTCGAAGGGTGCCCGGGCATATAAACAACTTGCCAAAGAAATCGCCAAGCGGCTCGCCAAATAGGTTATACTAAGTAGCAACGATGGCACTGGGTAAGAAGACGGGTTTAGGAAAAGGGTTTGCGGCGCTGATCCCGCAGGATTTTGATTCGACGATTTTAGTTGATGAACACGAAAAAATTTACTCGCTTGACCTTGCAAACATACAGCCAAACCCCGACCAGCCGCGTACGACATTCGACGAAGAAGCATTAAGCCAGCTTGCACGCTCAATCAAACAGCATGGAGTGGTGCAGCCAATCGTGGTAACACCTGCAGCAAACGATATGTACACCATTATCGCAGGCGAGCGCAGGTGGCGTGCCTCGAAGCTGGCAGGACTCACGAAGATACCGGCGCTCGTACGCACGATAAAGGAACTAGAACAGCTTGAAGTCGCATTGATTGAAAATGTGCAGCGGGTGGATTTGTCACCACTTGAGCAGGCTCGTTCAATAGAGCGGCTGCATCAGCAATTTAACGCCACGTATGATTCTATTGCTGAGCGCCTCGGTAAAGCGCCGTCGACTATCAACAACATTGTACGCTTACTACAGTTGCCGCAACCGGCCTATGAGGCACTTGAGGCAGGTAAGATTAGCGAAGGTCATGCACGAGCTATTTTGGCGCTCAAAGGCGATGCAGACGCCCAGCAACAGCTATTAGGCTCAATTGTAGACCAGGGCTGGTCTGTGCGGCAGGCAGAGCGGTTTGTCAGCTCACTGAAGGCGGGCGTGCGCGAAAAGGCGGCGGTCAAGGCGCGTGTAGACACTGAAACAATTGAGACAAAACGTTTGAGCGAACAGCTGAAAACACAGGTACATATTAAGCGAACTGCGCGCGGTGGCCGGCTGGAAATCTCGTTTAAGACAGACGAACAGCTTGCGGAACTAATTGCGCTTCTCGAAAAACAGACCAGTTAGAATCGCTCAGCTTTGCTGACGGGGAACATACGGAGTACTAATTTGCCGACGATGTCGTTTGCATCGACAGGTCCGAAGGTGCGGGAATCTAGGGAGTTATCGCGGTTATCGCCCATCACGAATACTTCGTTGCTACCAATAGTCTCGTCGATCTCTTCCTCTGGATTTGTGCCGAGCGCCAAGCCTTGGCCGTACGGCATGCTGATATCGGGCTCAAAACCGTCGGGGTTGTGCTTGTTGTAGATACGAACCTCACCGTCCTTAATAACGACTCGGTCGCCTGGCAAGCCAATGACGCGCTTGATAAGTTGTTTGGTGCTGCCATCGGCGGCAGTGAGACCTTGTTCAGAGAATACGATGATATCTCCGCGGTTCGGAATATACGTTTCACCAGTTACGCGTGCCCACGTACGTGGGAATTTCCAGATAATTAATCGGTCGCCGTTGCTTAAAGTTGGCTCCATGCTCGGACCTTCAACCTGGTACGAGCGGAATACGAAAAACATGATCAGAAACGCAACAAAGAATGCGGCAATCAAAATGCCGATAGTCGATAGTGCGGTACGCCAGGTGTCCTTCTTTGGAGGTTCTGGCGTGGGCTCAGGATTAGGCCCGTATGGGTTAATATTTGGCTGCATATTTACTCAAGTACCAAGCCTTTACTATATAGGAAATGCCGCCCCTTTGCCATATTTACGGTAAGCAGTAAAAACGGTATACTAGAGTATTGTTGTATGGATGATTTTAGACAAAAACATACGCGCAAACATGCTCGGCAGGCAATCGACGGTTTTCTCAATGTTCCTGCCGGCCGTGGGCGTGGTATTACGCCAGGGACCAATACCGGGCGCAGACCACAGACTAGCCAGAATTTTCGGAGTCCACGAGTTGATAATCGCCGTTTGATCGGCGATTTTAAGGCGGTAGACTCTCGACGACGCACTCCTGCACGGGTTGGTCAAATTGATACTGCACGATTCCGACAGGAACCGCGCCGCAGCCCAGAAAGTGATCAGTTTGAGCGACAATTTACTTCTCGTCGACCCGGCAGAGATGGGGGCCGAAGGCGCGGCGGACGCAATAAAAAAACCGGACGTTCATGGAAAAAGTTTGCGCTGCGGGGTGGTTTGGCGACACTGGTGATTGTTGTTGCGCTCGGCGGCTTCTTTTTTACAAAAGGTTATCTGAAGCTCAATAACATCTTTAAAGGTGGTGGTGCTGCTGCTGCGCTTGATGCAGATGTTGACCCATCGAAGCTGCGGGGTGAAGGTGATGGTCGTATCAATATTTTGCTGCTGGGGCGGGGCGGTGCAGGCCATGCGGGCGCTGACCTAACAGATACGATTGTGATTGCAAGTATAGACCCGGTCAATAAAAAAGCGGCACTGCTGAGCTTACCACGAGACACCTGGGTAGATTCAAAGTATGGTGACAGCAAGATTAACGCGGTGTTCGCCAATGCGAAAAACAGTGCGTTGCGCAAGAAAATGAGTGTCGAACAGGCAGAAAAAGTAGGCGTGCAGGCGACAGAACAAGAAGTGGAGGACATCCTCGGCATTAAGATGCACTACTACGTCATGGTCGACTTTAAGGGTTTTGAGAAGGCGGTTGACACCGTAGGCGGTGTGACCATCAACGTGCCAGAGGTGCTCCGTGACCCAAGTATGGCGTGGGAAAACAACGGCAATCCGATCTTGTTCAAAGAGGGCACGCAAACTATGAACGGCAAACGGGCTCTGATGTATGTGCGCTGTCGTAAGGGAACCTGTGGTGATGATTTTGGTCGGGCTGAGCGCCAGAGACAATTTATTATCGCACTGAAGAACGAGGTATTTTCAAGCGGTACATACGGAAACCCGCTGAAAATATCACGACTTATGGATGATTTCGGTGACCATGCCAAGACCGATTTCAGCATGAACGACTTGCTGCGGCTGTACTCCATCACCAAAGGAATAGGTGCGAGCAGTATCAAATCTATTGGGCTCACAGACCCACCGAATGATTATTTGCGTACTAGCAGCTACGCCGGTCAATCTGTTGTCATGCCAAAAGCCGGTATCTTTGAGTATGATGATATCCAAAAATACGTCCGCAGCCAGTTGCCAGACGGCTACATCCTAAAAGAGAAGGCGCCGATTATCGTTCTCAACGGTACAACTCAGGAAGGCCTGGCTGCTGATGTGGCGGAGGAGCTGAAGACATACAGCTACAATGTCAAAAAAGCCGATAACGCTCCAACAAAAAACTACTTGCGGACCGTTGTTGTGGATTTGACTGGCAAGAACAAGTACACCAAAAACTACCTCGAAAAACGCTACAAGACCAAAGCCACGCGTACGCTGCCGCAAGGGATTACGATCCCAGAGAATGAGCGCAAAGGCTTTGTTATAATTATCGGAAGTGATGAAGCCGCTAATCGCTAAAGTTCGACCCAAACGCGGGTTCGCACGAGTAACCCACTACGTTCTACTTGGTTTGTTGCCGGTTGTCGTGTTCGTGTTGGTGCGGGTTGATTTTGTTGCGGTCGCGGTGGCTTTAGTACTACTGAGCAAATGGCGCATGTTGGCCGTAAAGCCGCGCTTTTGGCCGGCAAATATCCGTGCCAACTCGGTCGATATATTGGTAGGTTTGGCAATACTGATATTTATGACACAAACCGGCAGCCAGCTCTGGCAGCTTGTGTGGACCGGATTGCATATAGTGTGGCTGACGGTCATTAAGCCTGCCGCAAATACGCTTATGATCGGTATTCAGGCCCTCATAGGCTTCTTAACAGGTCTCGGTGCATTGTTTATGATAGGTGATGCAGCACCGGCGCTTGCTTTGGTATTCGCGACCGGTATGATCTGTTATTTGTGTGCCCATCACTTCTTTGATGGCTTTTCAGAGGCATATACCCGACTTCTCTCGTACACATGGGCATTTTTCGGTGCAGGGTTGGTATGGGTTTTGTCTCACTGGCTGCTGTATTATCCGTCGACTGGCATCATTGCGCAGCCGCTGCTTATTTTGGTACCGATCGGTTACGGGTTAGCAGCGATTTATTACCTTGATCATACAGATCGTCTCTCGAGCTCTGTCAGAAATCAGTTTGTGTTTGTGATGTGCATCTGGGTGGTTATAATTCTGGGACTTTCAGATTGGAGTGATAAAATTGTATAAAGCGTAAAGTCGAGGGGGGAGCGTGCAAGAACAAGACGATTTGCAGACGAACAAGGCGACTAAGAAAAACGGCGTGAGCTTGCCTCATGGAGTGCCGCCGATAACGTTACGAAAACCAGGCGGTGATAGGCAGGAGCAAAAAGCAAAAGTCTTAAACTATGTTTTTGTGGGCCTGCTCGTGGGGATTATCGGGTTTGGTGGTGGCTGGCTTGGTGCTCAACAAGCCATGGATGATAAAGAATCTTCGGTTTCGACCCAGCGTGTTGTTTTGGATCAACAAGGCGATCTCATAAGTGAGATAGCAAAAGAAGTGGGTCAGAGTGTCGTGTCAATTAACGTGACGACCCAGACCAGGCAGCCTGGCTTTGGTTTCTTTGGCTACTACGGAGGAAGCACCGAACAGCAGAGCGCCGGTACGGGCATCATCCTAAACAAAGACGGGCTTATCATAACGAACCGTCACGTCGTACCAGCGGGCACGACCAGCGTATCAGTCGTGTTAGCTGATGGCACAGAATTTGAGGACGTAGAGGTTGTGGGGCGCACCAATGCATCGAGTTCGCTTGATGTAGCGTTTCTGCGTATTAAGGATGTCGGCGGTGCGAAACTTGTTCCGGCCAAGCTCGGCAAATCAAGTGATATGAAAATAGGCGAGTCAGTCGTGGCAATTGGCAATGCACTCGGTCAGTTCCAGAACACCGTGACAACCGGCATTATTTCGGGCTATGGCCGTAGCGTCAAAGCAAGCAATGGCTCGGGCGGTGGTACCGAAAGTCTAGACGATCTTTTCCAAACCGATGCAGCAATTAACCCTGGCAATTCAGGTGGCCCGCTGGTGAATCTGGACGGTGAGGTTATTGGTATCAATACAGCTGTTGCCGAGGCTGAAAATATCGGGTTTGCCATACCTATAGATAACGTGCGCGGGTTAATTCGGAGCGTATCTGAGTCCGGAGAGCTCAAGCAGCCTTACATCGGCGTTATTTATGTGCCGCTGACAGATGCGCTTGCGAAGGAATTTGATTTGTCTGTAAAACGCGGGGCATTTATCCCTAAGTCCGAAGACTATGGCCAGGATACAGTTGTTGATGATAGCCCGGCAGACAAAGCGGGCCTGCGCGAGGGTGACGTCATCACAGAAGTTAATGGTGAGGCAGTCGATGAAAGTACCAGTCTGTCGTCACTGCTCGGCCGGCATGTGCCAGGTGATAAGGTGACTCTGACAATTAGCCGTGACGGCAAAACACAGACTATTGAGGTGACGCTTGGTACAGCACCAGGTGCGGCGAGCTAAGTTACATTGTTACATTAGCTTGAATTGTTGTACTAACAGAGAGGTTGTATCTAGATCGTAACCGGCTGAGTGTGCCAGGGTTGTGATTGTTGCGTGCTGTGACTCAAGAGACTCAGTTAAGACATAGCGAGGCTTATGGGCATGGACAAGCACACCTATTTGCTGCCAGAATTCACGGTAATGTTCCAGCCCGTCATCACCAGAGAACAGTGCGTCGGCTGGCTCCTGAGTAATCTCTGGGCTTGTTACCATGCCCGCAGGCACATAAGGCAGGTTTGCGATAAGTGCCGCACTTGCCATGTCTTCCGGCTGAAGCGGCTCAAGCAGCGAGCCGGATACAAATTGTATGTCTGCATGGTGGGCCTGTGCATTTTTTTGGGCAACCGCCAAAGCCTTTGAATTACTATCGGTTGCGATTGCACCAATTTCCGGCACTTCCAGTTTGGCAGTGATGATGAGTGCACCGCTGCCGGTACCGATATCGATTACTTTCCGAGGTCGTAACTCCTTCAGTAGCTCAATAAAATCTTCTGATTCAGGGCGGGGGATGAGTGTGTCCGGTGTCACCGAAAAGAACCGGCCATAGAACCAAACTTTACCTCGAATGTAGGCAAGCGGTACTCGCTCGAGCCGCTTCTGGATCAGCGCATTAACTTTGTCTAAGTCGCTTGGCCTAACTTCGTATTCAGGATGCGTTGTTACCCATACGCGATCCTTGCCAAGCACATCTTCAAGTAGCACGAGTGCGTCACGCCGTGGCGAATCAACTCCAGCTTCCTTGAGCTGCGCCATAGTGCCTATCAGCCAATCACTTAACGTCATGCCTATAGAGTGTATCAAAGCTGACCCACTTGACAAAATATAAAAGTTTTGCTAATATATACTAACTATTACAAAACAAAAATATAAAAAAGGATTAAACAATGTCTGAAAAAAATCCATCACGCTCTAATGTAGGGCTAAGACGTTCTCTAAGGAGGGTTGGCGCAATTGCTACTACCGCCGGTGTAGCATTTGCCGCAGGTCATGAAGTGGGCACCAACAAAGAAGGTGATCGTGCTGATGCCGCGCCGGCGCAGCTTACATACAATGTGCCAAAAACATTCCAGAATACCTATGTAGATAAGGCTGGCTCTGGCCAAACGATGCATTCGGGCAGAGAGAGGGAAGTTATTTTGCGTCAACATCCTACTGAAGAAGGGCGCATCATTGCAAACACGCCCACAGGCAACCCTGTCTCACTAGAGGTGCAGGTAAGTGCTCCTGAGGACCACGTGCCATTGCCTCCTCAAGAAGAAAAGTAGAGCAGAAGGTTAACTATTGTTAATCAGTTCGCGTTCGTAGGCTTGGAGCTGCTCGATTATATCATCGATATCGCCGTTTAAGGCGCTGGAGATATTGCTGCGGCTGTAGCCGATGCGGTGGTCGGTAATGCGATCCTGCGGGAAGTTGTAGGTGCGGATTTTTTCGGAACGGTCACCAGAACCGATGAGCTTTTTGCGTGCGTCTGATAGTTCTTTTTGCTCCTCCTCGATTTTCATAGCGAGTAAACGTGAGCGCAGAATGCTCATGGCCTTTTCTTTGTTTTTGATCTGCGACTTTTCGTCTTGATTGGTTACGACCAGGCCGGTCGGCAGGTGTGTAATGCGCACTGCTGAGTCGGTGGTGTTCACGCTCTGACCGCCATGGCCCCCGGCACGGAACACGTCAATTCGTAAGTCATTCGGGTTGATTTCGATGTCGGTCTCTTCGGCTTCAGGTAGGACCGCTACGGTCACGGTCGAGGTATGGACACGACCCTGTGATTCAGTGCTTGGTATGCGCTGTACGCGGTGCACGCCAGCCTCGAACTTCGTTTGTTTATATATGTCATCGCCGCGAACACCAAAAATAACTTCTTTGTATCCGCCAACTTCGCTCGGTGATTCGCTGATGAGTTCAACTTTGTAATTATGACGTTCGGTCCAGCGCACATACATGCGATACAAGTCGCCAGCGAAGAGGCTCGCTTCGTCACCGCCAGCTGCGGCGCGGATCTCGACAATCACGTCGCGCTCGTCGTTCGGGTCTTTGGGTGTGAGCGCTTCCTCGAGCTCAGCAGAAACCTGTTCGAGCTTTTGTGTGAGCTCATCACGCTCTAGCATGGCAAGCTCGGCAAGCTCGCCACCTTCAGTAATCAAGGCTTCGGTATCAGCGAGCTGCTGGCTAAGTGATTGTTGTTGGTCGAAGAGGGAAGTTGTTTGCTCGAGGTAGCTTTGACGCTTTGCGAGTTTCGGATATTCAGGTGTGCTAAAAACGCTCGGATCCTTCAACCGTTCTTGCAGTTCGCTCAGTTCCTCGCGGAGTACTTGTATTTTTTCTTCCATATTTTCAACTCTTAGGATAACAAAAAACCACCAAAGTTGTTCAGGCTTTGGTGGCTTACGGAGGCTAGCTACTTATCTTCGTTAGCTTTTTCGGCGCGAGCAGCTGCGCGGGCGGTTTGCTTCTTGGCTGCAGCGGCACGTTTCTCACGAGCTGCTTCTGCGGCCTTAGCGCGCGCCTTGAACTTATCAACGCGGCCTTCGATGTCGACAATGCGCTCTTCACCAGTGAAGAACGGGTGTGAGCTACTTGAGATATGTACTTTCACGAGTGGATACTCAACGCCGTCAATCTTAATAGTGTCATCGGTTGCGACCGTTGACTTGGTGATGTAGGTCTGGTCGTTGTTCAGGTCCTGAAACACAACCGGACGATAGTTTTGTGGATGCAGATCTTTCTTCATAGTCAAGGTGTTATTATACACAGCTAACCCAAAAGAGTCAATAAGAAGTAAATTGCTTGCAACAGAGGTGGCCATCTGGTACAATGAAGCTGTCAACAACTAAGCAGGTCTGGAACAGATTCTCCTTGGGTTTACCCGTGTAGGGCGCGCAAGGTGCCAGGCTGAAGAGCAAGAATCGAAGAAAGGACATCATTAATGGCTACAGTTGATGTAGATATTAAGAAGCTGCTCGAAGCTGGTGCGCATTTTGGTCACAAGACGAGCCGCTGGCACCCCCGAATGGCGCCATATATTCATAGTAAGCGGAATGGCGGTCACATCATTGATCTCACCAAGACGGTCGAAGGCTTGAACGATGCGTTGAGCTTTTTGGAGAAGACTGCGAGCGAGGGCAAGCAAGTTTTGTTTGTTGCTACCAAGCGTCAAGCTCAGAATATCGTAAAAGCTGCTGCCGAAGAAGTGAAAATGCCGTATGTAACTGAGCGGTGGCTCGGCGGTATGCTGACAAACTGGAATACTATCAGCGGCCGTATCAAAGAACTCAAAGAGCTCGAGGCTAAGATGGAGTTAGGCGAGCTCGCGAACAAGTACAGTAAGCTCGAAGTGCAGCGCTACCAGGAGCAAATCGATGAAATGAACCGCTTGTACAGTGGTATCAAAAATATGCCACAGCGCCCAGGTGCGGTCTTTATCGTAGACATTGTGCACGATGAAAACGCCGTCAAGGAAGCACGCAAGCTTGGTTTGCCGATTGTTGCGTTGGTGGACACGAATGCTGACCCAAGCCTTGTGAATTACCCAATCCCATGCAACGATGACGCTATCAAGACGATTGAACTAGTCGTAGGGTATGTTAAACAGGCTGTACAAAACGGCCAAGCTAAAACAAAAGCTGATAAAACCGAGGAGGGGGCAAAATAATGAAAGTAGATATTGCAGAAGTACGACGACTCCGTGAATTGACAGGTGTTGGCATCACTGACGCAAAGCAGGCACTTGAAGCAGCCGAGGGTGACTTCGATAAGGCTTTGGCTGAAATGCGCAAGAAAGGCCTCACGAAGGCTGAGAAAAAAGGTGAGCGTGAAGCTCGCGAAGGCTTGGTTGACGCATATGTCCACAGCGGCCGCATCGGCGTTTTGGTAGAAGTAAACTGCGAGACAGACTTTGTGACCCGCACCGACGGCTTCAAGGAACTTGTCCATGACATCGCCATGCACATCGCTGCATCAGCACCAGAATATGTTAGCATCGATGATGTTCCAGGTGATGTGCGCGAAGCAGCCAAGGCTGAGTTTACCGAGAAGGCGAAGGCAGACGGTAAGCCTGAAAACATGATCGATCAAATCGTTGAAGGTATGCTCAAGAAGCACTTTGCAGAGAAATGCCTGCTCGAGCAACCGTTCATCAAGAACCCAGACCAGACTGTTGGTCAGCTCATCAAAGAGGAAGGTATCGCGAAGCTCGGCGAAAACATCGTCGTACGACGCTTTTCTCGCATCGCTCTGGGTGAAGTTTCTTAATAATCGGTGGATACCAAAGTAGGTTTGGCGTCCCAGATGCTCTTTCCAAAGAAGAGTAAAAATATACCGAGAAGTAAATTCTCGGTATATTTTAATTTTGATTGATGTAAACTAAGGGTATGAATAATAGAGAAGTAAGTGATCCCTCTGGTCATATAGAGCCAGAAAAGACGTCATATTTCCTCTATGCTGCAGCAAATTTCCCACAGCTACTAGCAGAAGGTGGAACCGAAGCTGCAGCTAAGGCCGCCAGGCTCCAACATGAGGTTGCAGAAAAATCAAGGACAGCTAAAGCGCATCTAAACTTAGGAAGAATTGGCTCACAAGGTGCAACGACATAAAAAGTAATACTCGAAAGGCGGGATTATTGGACATGAATCCGAATCAGATTGTTGAACAGGCGAAGACAAAGTTTATGGGTTCGCTTGACCATTTCAAAGAAGATATTAAGAAGCTGCGGACGGGCAGGGCGCATGCAGGTATGCTCGATGGCGTGCAGGTAGAGGCGTATGGCTCATTGATGCCGCTTAACCAGGTGGCGACTATTACGGCACCTGAAGCGCAGTTACTGCAGATTACACCATTTGATCCGAATAACCTGCAGGCAATCAGCGCGGCAATCCGTAATAACCAAAGTCTTGGGCTTAACCCGGCCGACGACGGGCGTGTTGTGCGTGTGCCGATTCCGCCACTGACAGAAGAGCGCCGCCGCGAAATTGCAAAGCAGCTGGGCGGCAAGGTTGAAGACGCAATGATTGCGATGCGCAATGCTCGTCGTGATGCGTTTGATGCCATCAATAACGCCAAAAAAGATAAACAAATTGGCGAAGATGATGCCAAACGTCTTGAAAAACAAGTAGACGACGCCATGGCTGACATAAAGTCTCAGCTAGACGCTGCTGCAAAGGCAAAAGAAGCCGAAATCATGACGGTCTAATCTCAATGCCCGAATCGAGTTCAATTATTTGATATTTACAATATAACATTGTATAATTTGGGATTATGAATAATCAAATCCCTAGTCATAGGTCTATAGAAGCGGTTGACGCAGCGATAGGCGCGGTGCGTACAGGAGAGGTTGACGACGTTGCACTTCGTTACGCAAGAGATCGGGATTTAATTGGTGTCGCGGCTACATTGGAGGCATTTCGAGATGCAAAGGAAAAGCGTACCGCACAGGAGCGAGCAGACAACAGACTGATATACAGGTTTGCGAGGGAGATATTACCCTCAGCAGAAGACCACTACCCGGTGAGCTGCAGTGAACGTAGTCATAAACTTCTTCCACCACACACTATATTCCCAGTGGAAGACCTCGATGCGCTCAATAGTCTTCGTGCGAACACCTTATGGATACATGCACCCGGGAAGAGAAAAACACTTTTGCCGACGTTTGTGATTGGTCAACGTCGCCTTGACCAAAGAGAGACAGAATTGCTGGTGATGACGCCAGAACGCGCAGTTTTCTATCATTACGAGAGACACACTAAGACTAAGAAACCAGAGGACAGTCAACTCATGCGTTTTCGCATAAAGACGAGGCACGCTGAACGTCTCATGAGCGAAATGAGTAGGCGATTTATCCAATGCTTAAGCGAAGTGGACGGTACGGGTTTAGGGCTTTACGAACTTGATAGAGCAATGAAGACAAAACGTTGGCCACAAACAGGAGGTGATGTATTACAGTATAATGCACGACGTCGCAGTGGTAGGCGTATTAAGCCAGCCGTTGTTACTCTAAGAAGTCTAGGAGTAGAAGATCCCATCGAGACTTATGAGGTGCCTAATCATATGGTAGAACTCGCTCCAAGGTTTGGCAAAAAGGAAGAAGGGTTAGCACTGCTTGAGGCATACAAGGCAGGGTTTCCGGACAAAAACAACCACTAAGTAGTGTAGTCAGGCCAGTTGTGAGTGTTGCTACAGAGAATGATATAATGGCTCACTGTATATGAGTATTTTTGTCTTAGAGGGTCGCATATGAGCGATCAGATTTTGCCGCGGCATGTTGGCATCATTATGGACGGAAACCGGCGCTGGGCACGATCGCACAACCTGCCAACACTGAAAGGCCACGCGAAAGGCCAGGAAGTGCTTCGCGAGGTTGCGAAACATGGCTTTACGCGGGGCGTGCGCTACATTACGGTGTATGCATTTTCGACTGAGAATTGGCGCAGGGCAGAGGAAGAGGTCGGGTATCTGATGTCTCAAATGCAGCGGGCGCTGAAAAAGTATGCTGACGAGTTTGTTGAGAATGGTATAAAGATCGTATTCTTGGGTACGCGCGAAGGGCTGCCAAAAAAGGTACTCGCAGCTATCGAGGAGGCCGAAGCAAAGACGTCGAACGGCACGAAGGGCACGCTCGGCATCTGCTTTAATTACGGCGGCCAGTTAGAGATTGTTGATGCACTGAAGAAAATCATAGCCGAGGGTATTACTGGCGAGGATATTACGCCTGAGCTATTAAGTGCGCATCTTTATGGCCCTGAGCTGCCGCCGATCGACCTAGTCATTAGAACTTCTGGCGAGCAACGTCTCAGTAACTTTATGCTATGGCGCGCGGCCTATTCTGAGCTATACTTTACTGAGAAATGTTGGCCGGATTTTACGGGCGCTGATCTCGACATAGCAATCGAAGAATACGCTCGTCGCGGTCGTAGGTTTGGAGGGTAAAAGGTGCTACTACTAATACTTGGGTTAATACTATCCATCGGGCTGGTACTGGTGCACGAGTGGGGGCACTATATTGTTGCGAAACGCAACGGGGTTGAGGTTGAAGAATTTGGGTTGTTCTTTCCACCGCGCGCAAAGGTACTCACAAAACGCAACGGTACGGAGTACACTCTGAACTGGCTGCCGCTCGGCGGTTTTGTAAAGTTGAAGGGTGAGAACGACGCCGATAGACGAAAAGGTACATTTGGCGCAGCTACGACACTCGTGAAGGCGAAAATTATGCTGGCAGGTGTCGGTATGAACTTAGTGGCAGCATTTGTGATTTTGACGATTGTCGCGCTGATTGGTATGCCACAACTCGTGAATAATCAGTTTACTGTCGCAAGCGACACAAAAGTGACCCGTAATGATGTACTCATCGGCACGCTTGAGAAAGGATCGCCAGCTGAAAAAGCCGGGCTAGAGCAAGCGGATATTTTAAAATCACTTGGTCCTGTTAAACAGGCTCAAGCAGTTCAGGATGCTGACGATCTACCAAAGCTCACCCAAAAATACGCAGGCCAGACGGTAGAGATTGTGTACCTTCGAGATGGCGAGCGACGCGTTACTGAGACGCAGCTTCGGGATAACGAAGAAGTGGCAGCGAGCCGCAAGACTGACAACCCTAAAGGTTATTTGGGAGTGACGCCATCTGAGTATACGCTGCAACGCTCGACTTGGTCGGCGCCGATTGTGGCAATTGGTCTGATGAAGCAGTTTACGGTTCTGACATTTCAAGGGCTCGGTACAGTTATCAGTAGCTTGATCCATGGTGATACGAAAACCGCGAGTGAGCAAGTGGCGGGCCCTGTCGGCATATTTGTAGTACTCGAACAGGGTACGCTGCTTGGCATTCAGTATGTCTTGCTCATTATCGCGATTATCTCATTGTCACTGGCAATCATGAACGCGCTGCCTATACCTGCGCTCGATGGAGGGCGGCTGTTTGTGCTCCTAGCATCACGAGCGCTCAAAAAACCCCTTACCAAAGAAACTGAAGAGGCAATCCATGGCACGGGATTTGTCTTGTTGCTGGGCCTAATCGTGCTCATTACTATTGTCGATGTTAAACGCTTCTTCTGATCATACTGAGCAGGACGTACAGTCGAGTAGTGGCGTGTATAAATTCTTGGTATTTGGCCTGGTCTGTCTTGCAGGGCTTGCGCTGTATCTCGTGCCGCCATATATCACGGTGTTTATTCTCAGCCTTGGCATCTATCTGTTTGGCCTTGATAGCGGATCGGTCGAGCGGTGGCTTGATACAACAGAGGCTATTTTCTCACTTACACTCGTAACCGAAGTACTGGTGATAGTCGGCATCGTGTTTCTTATGAAACAGCTGCGGCTGACATGGCAGGCAATTGGCATGCGCCGCCCGAAACTTCGCGACCTTGGCTACATGTTTGTTGGATTTGGTATCTATCTGGTGACGTATATGGTCGTAGCAGGGCTACTACAGGATACGCTGGACTTTGACCAGCGACAGGAGCTTGGGTATGACACGTCGGTGTATGGCGTGGATTTAGGGCTGGTGTTTATTAGTTTGGTTGTATTGCCGCCACTTGTCGAAGAGATTTTGTTCCGTGGCCTTTTGTATACACAGATTAGAAAAGCGTTTTGGGTGGGCTGGTCGGCGGTTATCATCAGTCTGCTTTTTGGGGCGGCGCATTTGCAGATAGGGTCGGGTAATCCACTACTGTGGGTGGCGGCGGTGGATACGTTTGTACTCTCGATGGTGTTGGTGTACTTGCGGGAAAAAACGGGCAGTATTTGGTCTGGCGTAGGTGTACATGCACTAAAAAATCTGGTTGCGTTTATGATCCTATTCGTCTTTCAGATCGCTTGAGGTACAATAGGGGTGATGAAAGTGTTCGTAGTTACTTCCAGCTTCCATATTCCGGCATGCCGGTAGCTGTTATTTTATTTCCGAACCCCCACGAAACCTAAACGAGACTAGTCATATGAAAGTATCACATTTGTTTACCAAAACTTCGAAAAACCATCCTGCAGACGAAACGGCCAAAAACGCCCAGCTGTTAATCCAAGCTGGCTATATCCATAAAGAAATGGCCGGGGTGTACACCTATTTGCCGCTCGGCAAACGCGTACTTGATCAAATTATGCAGATTATACGCGAAGAGATGAATGCAGTTGGTGGCCTGGAGATGAGCCTGACAGCGCTACAGTCAAAAGAGCTGTGGGAAGCGAGCGGCCGATGGGACGACAAAGTCATGGATGTGTGGTTCAAGACGAAATTAAACGGTGGCGGCGAGGTGGGGCTGGCGCCTACGCATGAAGAACCGCTGACGAACCTCATGAAAAATCACATCAGCAGCTATAAAGATTTGCCAGTTTATCCATACCAGTTCCAGATTAAGTTTCGCAACGAGCTCCGGGCGAAAAGCGGGCTAATGCGCGGGCGAGAATTTTGGATGAAGGATCTTTATTCATTCAGCCGCGACCAAGCCGAGCATGACGCGTTCTACGAGAAAATCTCTGAGGCGTACATGAAGGTATACGAACGGCTTGGGTTAGGTGGTATTACGTACAAAACATTCGCCAGTGGTGGTAGCTTCAGTAAGTATAGCCACGAGTTCCAAACGCTCAGCAGCATCGGCGAGGATACAATTTTTGTCCACGAAGGCAAAAAGATTGCTGTAAACCAGGAAGTGTATACAGATGAGGTGCTGGCTGACCTTGGTGTAAGTAAAGATGAATTGGTTGAAAAGCATGCGGTGGAAGTGGGGAATATTTTCTCGCTTGGGACGAAGTTTAGCGACGCCCTTAATCTGACGTTTACCGATGAAGATGGCGGCGTAAAAACGGTTATCATGGGCTGCTATGGTATCGGCCCGAGCCGGCTCATGGGGTTAATTGCAGAGCATTTCGCAGACGATAAGGGCTTGGTCTGGCCAAAGAATATCGCGCCATTCCAGGTGTATCTGGCGCGGCTGGGTCAGGATGATGAGGTTGTACAAGCGGCTGAAGCGGTGTATAACTACTTGACTGAGAACAAGGTTACGGTATTATATGACGACCGAGATGTACGACCTGGCGAAAAGTTCGCCGATGCCGATCTCCTCGGCATGCCGTACAGGGTTGTGGTCAGTGCAAAGACGCTTGCTCAAAACCAACTTGAACTGAAGGGCCGTACTGAGGCCGAAGCTCAACTCGTTGATAAGGAGACCATTGTAAAAACTGTCCTAGCATAAGTTTGGCTAGTTGATACAATAGATGTGAATTCTCGCACACAAACAGAACATTACGTGAAGTGAAAGGAGCTATGCCTATGATTCAAAAAAGTTTTCGATTAACGAAAGATGGTATTGCAGAACTGCAGGCTGAACTCGATAATCTCATCAGCTTGCGTAGCGAAGTAGCGGACCGGATTAAGACGGCCCGTGAGTTTGGCGATCTTGCTGAAAATGCTGAGTACCAAACTGCACGGCAGGATCAGGAAAAGAATGAAGCCCGCATCAGCGAGCTCGAGCACATCCTGGCAAATGTAGAGGAAATAAAGGCGCCAAAAAGCGGCGGCAAAGTTCAGCTTGGTTCAAAGGTGAAGCTTGATAGCAACGGCAAGACTAAAGAATTTCAGGTAGTTGGAACGGTTGAGGCTGATCCTTTGAGCGGCAAGATTTCTGACGAGTCGCCAATTGGTCAGGCACTGCTCGGCAAGAAGGTGGGCGATGAGGTTGAGATTAAGACGCCGGCGGAAACCACCACATATAAAATTACGGAAATTTCTTAAGGGACACGGTGGGGCTTCCAAAAAATCTTCAAAATCGAAACAATGTGAGTAGGCCGTTGATGCTTACCATTGCTGCGGTCGCATTTGTGATTGCGATTGCGACATTTCTGCTCAATGCACCGTTCTGGATCTCGATCGCATTTGGCCTGGTTGCACTAGTGCTGCTCGCATCCTAGGTGTTGTACTAGCGTAAACGCTTCCAAAACAGTATACTCTTATCTGATATGGCAACACTGAAAGAACTGCGCGATGAGCGCTTGCGTAAACTCGAAGACCTGAAAAATCTAGGCGTGAATCCGTACCCGGCTGAGGCGACGCGGACACATCATCTTGCCGAGGTCTCCGAAAAATTTGACGAGCTCGAAGGTCAGCAGGCGATGGTTGTTGGCCGGATCATGAATATCCGTAAGTTCGGTAAGATTGCCTTTGTGGTGATTCGTGACCAGAGTGGGACGCTGCAGCTATTTCTTGCGAAAGATAAGGTCGCACCGCTTGACGCGGCCCAGAGTCAGCTTGGGTTTGAGCAGTTGCCGCTGCTTGATAGCGGAGATTTTATTCAAGCGAGTGGGCCAATCATCAAGACGCAAACCGGCGAAATCTCAATCGAAGTACAGCAGCTGAGGCTGCTCACGAAATCACTTCGGCCAATGCCGACGCAGCAAGATGGCTTCACGAATAAAGAAGAACGGATGCGCCGGCGCTATGTCGACATGAACGTCAATCTCGAGGTGCGCGACCGCTTTGTTCGCCGCAGCAAGTTCTGGCAGGCGACTCGCGACTTCCTGAATCAGCGCGGCTTCTACGAGATTAATATTCCGGTGCTTGAACATACCACTGGCGGCGCCGATGCAAACCCGTTTGTGACTCACATGGACGCGCTTGATCAGGATTTTTACTTGCGTATTAGCCACGAGTTGCCGCTGAAGCGACTAATTGGCGCAGGTTTTGAGAAGGTGTACGACATCGGTCCGCGTTTCCGAAACGAGAACTACAGCGATGAGCATTTGCCAGAACATGTCGCGATGGAGTGGTACTGGGCATACGCTGACTGGGAAGATGGTATTAGGTTTCAGGAAGAATTGTTCAAGTATATTCTTCATGAGACATTTGGCACGCTGCAGTTTAAGCTAGGTGAATTTGAGGTAAATCTTGAAGGCGACTGGGAGCGTTGGGATTATGCTGAAACTATAAAGAACCGCTATGGCATCGACCCATTTAACTGTACACTCGAAGAAGTGAAAAAGGCGCTCGCCGACAACAAGCTCGAGGTCGAGCAGACAGAGAACAAAGCTCGCGGTATCGACAAACTCTGGAAACATATCCGGAAAGATGTCGCTGGCCCGGTTTGGCTCATCAATACACCGACGTTTATTAGCCCGCTCAGCAAGGTCAACCCGGACCGTCCAGAAACAACCCAGCGTGCACAAGTGGTGATTGCAGGCTCTGAACTGTGTAATCTTTTCTCCGAGTTGAACGACCCGATCGATCAGCTGAACCGGTTTGTAGAGCAGCAGAAGATGCGTGACGCAGGTGATGCAGAGGCGATGATGCTCGACATTGATTATGTTGAGATGCTCGAGTATGGGATGCCGCCCACCTGCGGCCTCGGCTTTAGCGAGCGGGTATTTTGGATTTTTGAAGGCGTGACCGCTCGCGAGGGCGTGCCGTTCCCGCAACTGCGAGCCGAAATCGACGAAGTTACCAAAAGTATCTACAAAGGCGTACAATTGTCATAGGAGGGTAGTCCTATGCAAGCAGTTTGGAACGGCCAGGTTATCGCCGAGGCGGACAATGAAGACCTTATCTATATCGAAGGGAACTGGTACTTCCCGCCTTCGGGCGTGAAACAGGAGTTTTTGGAGAAGAGCGATACGCCATATACCTGCCCATGGAAAGGGGTTTGTCAGTATTTTCATGTGGTTGTTGGCGGCAAAAAGAGTGAAGACAGCGCCTGGAGTTACCCTGAACCTCTGCCGAGCGCAATAGAGCGAGTACACGAAGATTTCTCGAACTATGTGGCTTTTTGGCGTGATGTACAAATAACTGAATAGAGGGGAGGGTGGATGCAGGCAGCTATATTTGCCGCGGGATGTTTCTGGGGCGTGCACCGGCTTCGCCTTATGAGACAAACTACGTTTTTCTCATCGCGCGGCGAGCGAAATGAATTCGCTGCTCCGGCTGCTCTTTTCCTGATCAGTGGGCCGGGGGAGGCCATATGAAAACGCAGACCGCTATATTTGCCGCGGGATGTTTCTGGGGCGTACAGGCATATTTTGATCAAGTGCCTGGTGTGACTGAGACCGAGGTTGGGTATACAGGCGGGCACACAGAGAACCCGACGTACGAAGAGGTCTGTTCACATACGACTGGCCACGCTGAGGCGATCAAGATTGCATTTGACCCTAAGGCTGTGAGTTATGAAACGCTCGTAAAACAGTTTTTTCGGATGCACGACCCAACGCAGCTGAACCGGCAAGGGCCAGATGTCGGCGATAGCTATCGGACAGCAATTTTCTATATGAATGAGGTACAAAAAGAAGTTGCCGAGCGTGTTAAAAAGGAAGCGCAACCACGGTTTCATAAGCCGATCGTGACGGAGATTACCAAAGCCGACACCTTCTACCGAGCTGAGGAGTACCATCAGAAGTTCACCGAAAAAACCGGCCGTGGCATGTGCCACGTACCATACGCACCAGTTTCTTAAACCTATCTGTTGCAGGCTGTGCTATAGTTAAGCCATGGCTACACAATCAAAGAAGACGTCCAAAACAAATACGTCAAAATCCAAAAAGACTTCGAGCGTTAAAAAGACCACGAAGTCTACAAAGACTACAAAATCTCCGAAAACTTCTCAGTCGGCAGTTGCTACAAAGCGCCTGTCAGTCAAAACATTGACACGCTTTCGTAGAAACGGTGCCAAGCCGAAAAAGTCAACCAAACAACTAACTGCGGCTGCTCTGGTGACATGGCAGAAGTGGCTGGCTTTGTTGTTTGCAGCGCAAGGCGTAGTAGTACTATTACTAAGTACTACCAAGTTAATTCCTGTAACAGGTAACTATCTCGCTGAAGATCCGCTTGCTAGCCAAGGGGGTGAGGTAGTGCGTGTTCCGGCAGTATCACAGTTGTTTGATGTCGAGGTCGCATACCTGGTTGCTGGCGTTTGTTTCGTGTTTGCGCTAGCTGCACTTCTGTCAGTCACACTGTATCGTGCGGCATATGAACAGGCACTAGCCCGCAAGGCTAACCGTTTTCGCTGGACGACATTTAGCTTTGGTTTGGGCGGCCTCATGATGTTGGTTGGTCTGCTCGCAGGTATTCAGAGCGTCACCGGGTTACTGATGTTGTTTGCGCTAACGGTCATTGTCTGTATGGCTGGCCTGGGGCTAGAGCTGGTTGGCTTGGCTCAACCGCAGGTGCGCAGTGTCTTGTCTGGCATCGGTACCATCGCGTGGCTTGGCTTGTGGGCGGTTATCGCGCTGTATTTTGTGTATGCAGGTGTGTACGAAGGAAGCATCCCGAACTACCTGTACCTTGTAGCGGCAACTGCACTTGTGTTGTCGGTTGCGCTTGTGTCGGTATTGCGTCGTCAGCAGCTTGGTGTGGGGGCGCTTGCTGATTATATGCGCGCAGAGCGAGCATACCTGTTGATTAGCTTTATACTCGTGAGCGCTGTCGTATGGCAGGTATATCTAGGTGCACTACAGCCGTAGACATAAAGGGCAGGGTGGTATATGAACCAGGAAGTCGAACAGTTTCTCAAAGAAGCTCGGGCCAAAGGGCTGAGTACGGGCGAGCAGTGTTTTGACATTGAATCGTATGAATTGATGACCAAAGACGACTATCCTACTCGATACGACATCGATACGTACCAGGCGTTATAATAGACTGGACGAGTACAAAGCATGGCAGTAATTATTTTTGATTTTGATGGCACCGTTGCAGACAGCTTGCCGGTAGTTCTTGATATCTACAAAGAGTTGCTGCCTGGGAAGAAGGAAATCACGCACGAGGAGATCCATCGGTTGCGCCGTATGCCGCTTCAGAAGATAACGGCAGAGCTGGGAGTTCCTATGTGGAAACTGCCGTTTTTGTTACGCAAGGGCAGAAGGCTTATGCGCGTCCGAATTCATACGGTGGAAATTTTCCCAGGCATCGCAGAGGCCGTACAACAGTTGCACGCATCAGGGAATACACTCTACATGATAAGCAGTAACAGCACAGAGAATGTGCAGATGTTCTTGCGTGAAAAGCAGCTCCTGCAGTATTTTATGGAAGCTCGAGGATACCCGGGTATCCACAAGAAAGCCAAGGCTCTCAAGAAGCTCTCAAAACGACATAATTTTAATCTATCTGAGACGTATTATGTTGGTGACGAAGTGCGCGACATGACCGCAGCCAAACAGGCAGGCATGCGTACGGTCGCAGTAACGTGGGGTTTTAACGATAGGCAGCTGCTGCAAGGCACCGAACCTGACATACTCGTTGAAAAACCCAAAGATTTAATCAAGAAACTTGCGTAGGTTGGCTTAGCAGTATGGAAGAAGTCGTTATTGAAAAGTTGGTACATGGTGGGCAGGGAATTGGTACGCTCGCAGACGGACGCAAGGTATTTGTATGGAATGCGCTGCCGGGTGAGCGGGTAGGCGTGTGTATCATTAAGAAAAAACGCAGCTACGCGGAGGCAATTGCTGAGGAGATTATAACCGCGTCACCAGAGCGTATTGAGCCAGAAGAAGACAACTATCTGGCGACGAGTCCGTGGCAAATGATGACATTTGAAGCGGAGAATAGGTATAAAAAATCGATTGCTGAAGAGCTATTTGCGCACGAGAAGGTAAAGTTTCCTGGGCTTAGCGAGACAACTCATAACAACCGACCTTGGCAGTACCGGAACAAAATGGAGTACAGCTTTTGGGGTGATGACGAGGGCCTGCATTTGGCGCTATACCGTCGTGGTAGCCATGGCAAGCAGATTGTACAGGGCAGTAAATTAGCCATGCCTACGGTTGACGCAGCCGCAGAAGCAGTGCTCGCTGAGTTGCAAAGGCTGAACGTGCGCGCAGGCGAATTGAAAACAATTATTGTTCGATCAGGTCAGGATGGTACCTCTGTTGCGAGCTTGTTTGTGAAGCCTGAGTCCTTCCCGGAGCTTACATTACCAGCTGGGCTAAAAGGTCTCAGAGTGTACCATTCTAACCCGAAAAGTCCAGCGTCGGTACCGACGAAGTTGCTATACGAGCTGGGTGACGTAAGGCTGCAAGATAGTTTAGTTACTAAACAATTTACCTATGACTCGGATTCATTTTTTCAGGTTAATATCCCGGTGTTTGAGCAGGCATTGGAGCGAATCAAAGCGCATTGTGATGAACCGGTGATTACCGATATGTATGCAGGCGTGGGTAGTATCGGCTTGGGTGTGGCGAACGAAGCAGTTGACTTGATTGAGCTTGATCCAGCGACCGCTGCGATGGCGCGAGTGAATGCTAAAAAAAGTGGCTTGAATGCCCGGGTGGTTGAAGTGTCGACCGAGCAGGCACTCGATTATATTAAGCCAGACAGGCCGGTGATTTTTGACCCGCCGCGGGCAGGGTTGCACGCAAAAGTCGTGGAACGAGCGCTTGATCATGGCCCCAGCAAGGTGGTGTATTTGAGCTGTAACCCAGCAACCCAGGCACGCGACCTGGCACTTTTGCAGCATAAGTACCAGGTAATAGATTTTCAGGTATTCAACTTCTTCCCACGTACGCCGCACATCGAAACGCTCGCAATATTACAACGAACTCACTGATATACTGAAGGTGATGGCGAATAACTACTGGAGGGAGCGGAGTCTGCCGTATAAGCCGGGGCAGAAGGCTGCATACAAAGTGTCGCGCTCGAAAATCGAGTTGTTTATGCAGTGCCCGCGCTGCTTTTGGCTCGATGTGCGCCTCAAGATTACACGGCCGAGCAGTCCGCCGTTCAATATCAACAAGGCGATCGACGAGCTGTTCAAAAAGGAATTCGACAGTTACCGAGTAAAGGGTGAGCCGCACCCGCTCATGGTCAAGCACAAAATCAAAGCAGTACCGTTCCAGCACGACGAGCTTGATACGTGGCGCGAAAATTTTGTAGGTGTTGTTGTACAACACAAGCCAACGAACCTGCATGTATTCGGTGCAATTGATGATGTGTGGGTGAATGATGATGGTGAGCTGATCGTCGTGGACTACAAGGCGACCGCGAAAGACCGCGATGTCAGTATCGATTGGGACTGGCAAATTGCCTATAAGCGTCAGATGGAAACGTACCAATGGCTGTTGCGTCAGAACGGCTTCAAAGTGAGCGACACAGGCTATTTTGTGTACACGAATGGTCGGTTTGATCTCGACGGCTTTAACGATCGGCTAGAGTTTAAGACAAAAGTCATTCCGTATACTGGTAGTGATGCGTGGGTCGAGCCAACGCTCAAGAAAATGAAAGCATGCATGGACGGCGACATGCCTGCTGTTGGCACGGCGGCTATGGGCGGCGAATGTGAACACTGCGCTTACGCTCGCGCCCGCACGGAGTTAACTCTGAAAGCCCTACAAAAGAAGAACAAGTAAGTCTATACTGGTAGTATGCTAGATATTCAGTTTATCCGAGATAATCCGGAGTTAGTCCAGGAGAAGTCAAAACAAAAAGGCTACGACGTTGATGTGGCTGCGCTACTTGAGCTAGATGCCGAAAAACGGACGCGGCAAACGCAGATTGATGAGTTGCGTCGCCGACGCAATGAGCAAGCGGCTGAACTCAAAAACCAGCGTCCGACCGAAGAGCAAATTGCTGCGGGGAAGCAGCTGAAGGAAGAGCTTGCGCAACTCGAGAATGACCTGAAGCTCATCGAAAGAAAGTTTGACGAAGCGATGCAGGCGGTACCGAATGTGACATTCGATGATGTGCCGATAGGTGGCGAGGAAGATAGTGTTGAGGTCAGGCAGTGGGGTGAGCAGACCACCGGTGCAATTGACCATCTTGATTTTGCGACAGCGCGGGATTGGGTTGATTTCGAGCGTGGCACTAAAGTTTCGGGTACAAAATTTTACTTCCTTAAGGGCGACCTAGCGCTTCTCGAAAACGCTATCACGCAATTTGCGCTTGATCTGGTGATACAAAAAGGGTTTACCTACATGACTGTGCCGCATATTGTGAACACCCGCACCGCGCAAGGGGCGGGTTTTGCGCCGAAGAGCAGCGATGAGAGCAACGAGTACTTTATCGAAGGCGGAGACCTTACGCTTATCGGTACGGCCGAGGCGCCGCTGACCGGCTTTCATGCTGATGAAGTTATTGACGAAGAAAGGTTACCGCTTTTATATGTCGGCTACAGTCCGTCATATCGTAAAGAAGCAGGCACGTACGGCAAGCACTCGCGCGGGTTGTTTCGGGTGCACCAGTTCAACAAACTTGAAATGTATGCGTTTACGTTGCCCGAGCAAAGCCGTGATATGCATGAGCGTATTCTCGCAATTGAAGAGGAGATCTGGCAGGCGATCGGCATTCCGTACCGCGTCATTAATATTGCGTCGGGTGATTTGGGTGCACCAGCCGCGAAAAAATATGACATTGAATATTGGTCGAAGGTTGATGGGGCGTACCGCGAGCTAACAAGTTGCTCGAACTGTACGGACTTCCAGGCGCGCAATCTCAATATTAGGACGCGTCGCAAGGACGGAAAGATTGAAGTGCTCCACACTCTAAATGGTACGGCTGTGTCGCTCGCGCGTTCGTTGGTAGTTATTCTCGAGCACTATCAGAACGAAGACGGTAGCTTAACCATCCCTGAAGTACTACGGCCATATATGGGGGGTCGCGAAAAGATATAAGGAGGGCTTATATGATTAAAAAACTTGAGATAAGTGGGCAGCATACAAAGGTAACACCGGAACTAAAGAAGTACGTAACGCGCAAAATTGGCCGACTCGACCGTTACCAGTCGCGCCACACGCGAGAAAGTATGCATGCCGAAGTCCATCTCAAGGAATCGAAGGCCAAAGACAAGAAGCAATTTACTTGCTCGGTCGTATTCCATTTGCCGCACGAGACTTTGGATGCGAGTGAGACAACGATCAATATGTTTGCAGCTATCGATATCGTTGAAACAAAGCTCAAAAGCCAGCTCAAAAAATACAAAGATACCCATACTAACGCCAAATTTCATCGCCGTATTGTAGCTCGTTTGCGACGAGGCGGTAGCAAGAGCGGGCAAGTTGTTTCGTAAAGCGTTGTAAAACGATTAAATTACTCGCCAATATGGCATTTGCAGCGTACAATAGAGCGGAAGATAGACAAATAGTCAAAACAGGGAGTTTATAGTGAATATTGTACTGAAGAAGATTCTTGGTGACTCGCAGGCAAAGACTGTCAAGCGGCTACGGAAGCGTGTGAAGACCATCAATAGCCTTGGTGATAAGTACAAGGCTATGAGTGATGAAAAGCTTCAGCAGCAGACTGACGTCCTGAAGAAGCGGCTTAAGAAAGAGTCGCTTGACGCAATTTTGCCCGATGCGTTCGCTGTTGTGCGCGAAGCTGCAGACAGAGTGCTGGGTATGCGTCACTTTGATGTGCAGCTGATTGGTGGTCAGGTGCTACACGAAGGCAATGTTGCTGAAATGAAGACCGGTGAAGGTAAGACGTTGGTAGCGACCGCGCCGGTGTATCTAAATGCACTGACAGGAAAAGGCGTGCACGTGGTCACCGTGAACGACTATTTGGCGCAGCGTGACGTGGGCTGGATGGGCCAGGTATATCATTTCTTAGGCTTAAGCAGCAGCGTGATTATTGCCGACCAGTCATTCATGTATGACCCAACTTATATCAATAATGATCATGATGACGAAAGATTGAAGCACCTTCGCCCTTGTACACGTCAGGAAGCCTACGCTGCTGATATCACATATGGTACTAACAACGAGTTCGGGTTTGATTACCTGCGCGACAACATGGTGCAGGAAGTTCACCAATTGCGTCAGCGCCCGCTGCATTTTGCGATTGTCGATGAGGTTGACTCAATCTTGATCGACGAAGCTCGGACACCGTTGATTATTTCTGCGCCGAGTGTGACAAGCGGTAGTGCCTATGCCCAGTTTGCGAAAGTCGTGCGCCAGCTAAAACCCGAGAAGCACTATGAAGTTGACGAAAAGCGCAAGACCGTCATCTTGACCGACGAAGGCGTGGAGAAGACCGAAAAGATCCTTGGCCTGGATAGCCTGTATGCAACACAGAACATCCGAACGATTTACCACCTGGAACAGGCGTTGCGTGCCCAAAGTCTCTTTAAGCGCGACAAAGATTATGTGGTGACCAAAGATGGCGAGATTGTGATTGTCGATGAGTTCACTGGTCGCTTGCTGCCGGGGCGCCGCTACAACGAAGGTTTGCATCAGGCGATTGAGGCGAAAGAGGGTGTAGAGGTTCAGCAGGAGTCGATGACGCTCGCAACCATTTCGTTCCAGAACTACTTCCGTCTCTATGAGAAACTTGCGGGTATGACCGGTACTGCCATGACCGAGGCCGACGAGTTTCACCAGATCTATAAACTTGATGTTGTGGAGGTTCCGTCAAACCGGCCACTTGCCCGTGTAGACAAGCCAGATCGTATTTATAAGACTGAAAAGGGCAAATTCAAAGCCATCGCCAAAGAAGTAAAGATGCTGCATACCAAAAGTCAGCCAGTGCTCATTGGTACGGTGTCGATCGAAAAAAATGAGCTGCTGAGCGAGCTGCTCACCAAGGAAGGCGTACCACACCAAGTATTGAATGCGAAAAACAACGAGCGTGAAGCAAAGATTGTTGAGCAGGCCGGCGAAAAAGGCGCCGTGACGCTCGCGACCAACATCGCCGGACGCGGTACAGACATTGTGCTCGGTGAAGGTGTGAAGGAGCTTGGTGGATTGTTCGTACTCGGTTCTGAACGCCACGAGTCACGACGTATTGATAATCAGTTGCGTGGCCGCTCTGGCCGTCAGGGTGACCCGGGTACGACTCAGTTCTTCGTTAGCACCGAGGATGACTTGATGCGTATTTTTGGCGGCGAGCGCATCTCGAATCTGATGAGCCGCTTAAAGGTTGCTGAGGATGTGCCGATTGAAAACCGCATGATTTCCCGTAGTCTCGAGGGTGCGCAGAAGAAAGTAGAAGGCTTTCATTTTGACCAGCGTAAGAACGTCGTGAAGTACGATGACGTGATGAACCGCCATCGCAAGGCTACGTATGCGATCCGTCGCGAAATTCTACACAAGACTGATGTTTCGAAGCGCATCCAGGTGTTTATCGAAGAAGAAGTCCGTGCGATGTTGCAGTCGCCTGATGTAACAACTGACAAGTTCCAGGACATTGTGACGCACATCTTCCCGTTCGACGAACCAACACTCGATCGTTTATTTGATTCACCTGCAGACAAAGTTGAGCAGGTAATGGTAACCGAGGCAAAGGAGCTTTATGCGGCGCGCGAGAGTGCGTTTGGTAAGGAGATTTTGCGTAAGATCGAGCGCGATGTGTACTTGCAGATTCTTGATAATCTCTGGATGCAGCATCTTGAGAATATGGAACACCTGCGCGAGGGCATCCACTGGATGAGTGTTGGCCAGCGTGACCCACTGGTTGAGTACCGACGCCAGGGTCAGCTATTGTTCGACGAGATGCAGGCAAACCTACGCCATGAGATCCTTCGTATTCTGTTCCATGCAGAGCCTGTCGCCGAGGAGGCGCTTGATCGGCCTGCAGAAACCGAATTGACACGTGCTGCACGTAAGTCAGTTAATAACGCCGATCAGATCACAACAGGACGTGATATTGGCGACGATGATTTTGTCACGAAAAAGTCGCAGGCATCGTCACGCAAGAAGGCCACCGAGAAACGTAAGAAGATCCGTAAGGCTGAACGCCAACGGAAGGCAAAAGCCAGGAAGCGCCGTTAGTCCAACAGCATGAAGCATACGGTTAGTGAATTAGTATTACAGAATGGTGCCAAGGTGCTGCTCGTGCACGTGCCGGATGCTAGCGTTATGACCTTCGAGATTAATTTCCGTGCAGGGGAGTATCTTGTTGAGGACTCAAAGTGGGAAGCGCCGCACCTCATGGAGCATGTGTTGCTCGGTGCAAACAAGCAGTATCCAAAAGCCCGTGTATTTCAGGCAGAATTTGAGAAAAATGGCGCCTACAACAACGCGTCGACGAGCGCCTACAGTATCACGTACGAGGCAGAATGTGCTGATTTTGAATGGGAGCGAATCCTTGACCTAATGTTAGTTGCTATCTCTGAGCCGTTGTTTCTGCAGGACGAGTTCGAAGCAGAGGTTGGTAATGTGCGCGAGGAGTTGTCCTCGCGGTCAAATAATCATTTTCGACACCTGAGCCTTGCCCTCAGGCAAATCTATGGCTATGCGTCCAAAACCGACCAGGAACGGCTAGAGCTAATGCATAATGTGACACTCGAAGACATCCAGGCACACTATAAGCGTACGCACACGACCATGAATATGCGCTGTGTTATTGCGGGCAATATTACGCCGGGTCGCCAAAAGCAGATCGAATATATGCTTGAACAGATGAATCTGCCGAAAGGTCGTACCCGATTTGCGTTACCGAAAGAAAAGCCGAAGCATCTCAAGAAGCCGCTCTATATTCATAATGACAGCGTCAAAAACGTTTATTTTTATTTGGATACCTTCATGAACCGCCGCATGAGCGAGGCCGAAACCGACGCGCTGGGACTGGCCAATACGATGTTGGTCGACACGTTGTATTCAAAGATTTTAGGGACTGCGCGTGAACAGGGACTGGTGTACGGGATGAGCTCGGGCTTTGGACAGGCATTACTCAACAGCAACTGGTGGGTTGGTGCCCAAGTGATGCCGAAGAATGCGCCGAAGTTGTTTGAGATTATGGTACGCGAACTGCAAGCGGTCTTCCAGGGAGATCTGGATCATGCAGATATTGTGGCTGCGCAACAGTACTCACTCGGACGCTTTCAGCGCAGTGCACAAACCGTCAGTGGTGTTGCGAGCGGCTATAGTGGTATGTATTTCTTTGACGACATCATCGAGGATTACTATCAGGTGCCGCAGCGAATCAAAAGAATCTCAAAAGAAGCCATCGTGGAAATTATGCGGGCACTGTTCGCTGATAATATTTGGGGGGTTGGAGTGCTGGGTTCATGCGGCGAGGAATTTGCTGAGCAGATGCAGCAGCAAGTCGCGGTGTTGTGGCCAGCCGGGCTCCAAAAATAGCTATGCAAGAACAGTTGAAGCAGCTGCAAGAACTGGACATGCAGGTGAAGGATGCGTGGCAGCGGCTCGGTCTGGACAAATTACTGAAAGAGCAAGCAGGACTAGCTGAAGCTATGCAGTCACCATATTTTTGGAATAATCCTGAGACTGCACAGGCCGAATCGAAGCGTCAGGCTCAGTTGGCTGCGCGAACCGAACCGTGGGTGCAGCTGCGCGCAGGGGTACGCGATATGCTCGAGCTGGCGAGCACAAATGACGAAAGCTTATCGACTGAAGTAGCGCAGCAAGCCGATACGCTGTTGCAGCAATTTGAAAAATTGAAGGATGAGCTGAAATTCTCCGGGCCACATGACTCCAGTGACGCAATTATCTCGATTCATGCTGGCGCTGGTGGAACTGATGCGCAAGACTGGGCGCAAATGCTATTCAGGATGTACGTACGCTGGGCTGAGCAGCAAGGCTATAGTGTACAGATGATTGATGAGTCAGCAGGCGATGAAGCGGGCATCAAAAGTGCGACGCTCGAGATCAGCGGACCGCTCGTCTACGGCAAGCTCAAGCTTGAGCATGGTGTGCACCGGCTGGTGCGTTTAAGCCCGTTTAATGCCGACAACTTGCGACAGACTAGCTTTGCGAAGGTAGAAGTGATGCCGAAAATAGACCAACCAGGTCAACTCGAAGTCGATGAAAAGGACTTAAAAATTGATGTCTACCGCGCGGGTGGTCATGGCGGCCAGAGCGTGAACACAACAGACTCAGCCGTACGGATAACGCATCTGCCGACCGGTATCACCGTTGCGATCCAAAATGAGCGCAGTCAGCTGCAGAACAAAGAAACCGCTATGACAATTTTGCGTTCAAAACTAGCGCAGCTGCAGCTTGAGCAGCACCAAGAGAAACTCAGTGAACTCAAAGGCCCGAATCAGTCAGCAGAGTGGGGCAATCAGATTCGCTCGTACGTCCTGCATCCATACAAACAGGTGAAAGACCTGCGCTCGCGCTATGAAACCAGCAACGTTGATACGATACTCGATGGCGATCTGGACGAGCTTTTACATGCCAATCTTGAGCACAACCTAGCTACCGAAGCATAAGCCGTTCTGGTATACTAGGTAGTAATGATTTTGTTGGATCGGGTTACTAAAGTATATGGCCGCAGCACGACGCCGGCACTTGATCGCATTAGCCTGCATGTTGAGCCGAAAGAGTTCGTGATTGTAGTTGGGCAGAGCGGTGCCGGTAAGTCCACCTTACTCAAGCTTTTGACCCGTGAAGAGCGTCAAACCAGCGGCAAGATTATCATTGGCGGTATTGATTACGACAAACTGAAGGACAAAAATATTCCGCAATTGCGCCGCAAGATCGGTGTAGTATTCCAGGATTTTAAATTGCTCCCTAACCGCACGGTGTTTGAAAATGTTGCCTTTGCGCTTGAGATCGTTGGTATGAGTAGTCACGAGATCAAACATACTGTGCCAAAGGTGCTTGATATCGTGAATCTGAAGGGCAAGGAAAAGAACATGCCGATGGAATTATCTGGTGGCGAGCGACAGCGCGTGGCGATTGCACGTGCGATTGTGCGACAGCCAAAGATTCTGATTGCCGACGAGCCAACCGGCAACCTTGACCCAAAGCACGCCTGGGATGTCATCGCGGTGCTCGAAAAAATTAACCGCTACGGTACAACAGTACTGCTCACGACTCATAACCAAGAAATTGTAAATAAACTGAAACGACGTGTGGTGACGATCCAGGGCGGTAAGATCGCGAGTGATCGCGCGCACGCAAGCTATAAGCTGTAGGTAGAGCATGAAGCGAAAGTGGATAACCTTTGGTCGCATTGTCCGTACCGGAATCGTAAATTTCTTCCGGAATACGTCGCTCGCAGTCGCAGCGATGGCGGTGATGGTGGTGACGCTGACTATAATTCTGCTATCGATGATTGTGAACAAAACATTGTCGAATGAAATCCAGCAGATTACCGAGAAAATAGACGTTTCGGTTTATTTGAGTGATGACATTAAGCCTGACCAAGTGAATGAGCTGCGTCGGCAGCTGGAAAGCCTACAAAATGTTAGGACTACAGAGTTTTTGTCAAAATCTGATGCACTTGAGGCGTACAAACGCGAAAATGTGAATAACCCAGAGTTGCTACAAGCAATCAATCAGACAGATAACCCATTGCCGGCTACAATTCGCGTGAAGCCAATTGATTTAAATAAAGTGAATGAAATCCAGGATTTCCTGAACACCCCTCGCATCAAGGAGCTGCAATCAGAAGAGGCGTCATACTCGGGTGACCGCAAAGAGGCCATAGATAACATTAGCCATGCAGCAGATACGCTGCAGCGTATCGGTATTGCTGGTGTTGCGCTGTTTGCGGTTATTTCGGTGCTTATTATCTTTAATACCATCCAGATGGCTATTTTCAACCGCCGCGATGAAATATCAATTATGCGTTTACTAGGTGCCAATACGTGGTATATACGCGGGCCATTTGTGGTCGAAAGCATCATATATGGTATTGTCTCAGGACTAATTTCAATTGCTTTGATACACGCGTTGTTTGTGGCTTCTTCGGGCACGCTACAGGCAAGTAGTCTTGGTCTTCTCGATATCAGCTATGCTCAAAAATACTTCAATGATAATTTCGTGTTGCTACTGCTAATGCAGCTTGGGGTAGGTATGGCTATTGGCGCTGCATCTTCGGTGATCGCTACGCGCCGCTATCTCAAATTCAAAACTCCCAAAAAGTAAGCTCTTCTAAAGTTTCTAAGCGTTTCTAGGTTTGTTATACTGAAGCGTAAGTATTATGCGTTCTAATAATTTACAGAGGGTTAAAAACAAGCGAGTCTCGTACACGAATGAAACGTAATACCATCATGCACCGAGCAGTCAGAGGAGTCAGACGAAACTACCAAGCCTACACCCAGCTTGCCGCTGCTCGTTACCCTGATGCAACCCGTCGTTTCCAGCCTATTGCTGATTCATTCGCAAAACCAAAGATATGGGCCACTACCGCAACGCTCGCGGTAATCACTTTGGTCGCAGTCAATGTCGCTACCCAGACACAGCAGACGCCAAGGAGCAGTGCGGCGGTGCCGACGCAAGCGAACTTGTGGGTCAATGCTACAGCAGGTAACAACCCCCAGCGCTGTGCAACTGCCTGTAGCTATAGTGCGAGTAATGCGTATGGGAGCTTTGCGGCAGCATATGCGGCTGCGTCAAATGGTGACACGGTGGTCATAAAAAGCGGCCGTTATGGCCCGCAAGGCTCAGTCGGCGGCCAGACAAAAACCGTCACGTTCATAGGTGAAGACGGGGTAGTTGTAGATACCGGTTCAACGTCGGGTACGTACAATCATCTAAACTTGGCCGGGAATGTCATCTTAGAGAACGTGGATGTTGAGGGTGATTATCCACTCGTGCAGATTTATGGCTCAAATAATATATGGCGCAAGTCTACACTGCACGAGGGTAGGGAGATCCGACGCTGTAATTCGGATGAACCGGTATTAGTACAAGCGAGCGATGCCAACAGTTATGTCATCACCAATAACCTGATACAGGACGTGGTAATAGAAAAACAGCGGGCTTCAATGGCAGGTCAAGGTGGGTGTCCAAGCAATGACCCGTTTCATCTGGAGCTCGTGCGTATTGGAAGAGGCGTCGACGGGTTCACACTGGATCGTGTGACTTTCGGAGAGTGCCGTAATGGTTCGGGATATGTAGGTTGTGGTAGTGGACAGGTGTTTATTACCACAACTCAGCCAGGGGTGTACCCACCGCGCAATATCAAGATTAAGAACAGTAAATTTCATAGCACGGTCAATTACCACGTACAGGTGCACGGTAACGTCTCGAGCTGTCAGGGCTGGGTGTTTGCGTATAACACGTTCGGAGGCAGCGAACCGATCGCAGGTGGTGCATCGGGGCTCGGGTGCGGCTCCAACAATAGCTTTAAGTGGATTGGCAACCTAGGCTTCCGGCCGCAGAATTGCTACTCAGGCTGGACATTCACGACTAATGTCTGGCAATGGAGTGGTGGCACGCCATGTGGCTCAGACATGGTGGTGCCGGGTGATGTCTTCAGTATCGCGAACCTTGGCCTGAATGCAGACTTATCGCTGAAGTCAAATTCACCAGCTATAAACAACGCAGAAACACCAGGCGCTAACGATTACTGTACCGGAGAGCTCGGCTCGGTGGACATAGACGGTGGTGTGCGCCCGAATGGCAACAAATGTGACGCCGGGGCGGACGAATATGGTGTGACGGCGCCACCTTCGTGTACCCAAGTCACGACTTCTACATTCACGGCGGCTGTAAGTAATGCTCAGAATGGTGATGTATTGTGCCTTGCCTCGGGCAGCTACGGCAGTTGGGGCGGCACTAATAAATCCATTACAATCACACCCCAGGAAGGCGCAACACCCTCGATGTCTCTGAGTCTAGGTAACGGCGACGCGAATTTTACAATTGACGGTAAACATACCAAACGGGGTACAGATGGGCTTAGGATCACGAGCGCCAGCTTTACGGGCAATCCTGGTCCGAGCAATATTACCATCAAGAACGTGTACTTCAATTCGTCCTGCAGTGGCTGTAGCGGTATCGTAAACATCGACGGACCAAATCCAGCCCAGCCAATCATCTTTGAAGATAATGAATTTTATCAGACGAATGGCGCGAAGGCAGCCATACATTTCCCGTACTCAGGCAATGCAAACACCATCATCCGTAATAACTTATTCAGGGATTTCGACTCTGATGGTATCGCACTCGGTGACGTGAATGTGCAGATTCTAAATAATGAGTTTATAAACATTAAGCCATCAAATCCGTCGCAACATACCGATGTCATCCAGTATGGCTCGTCATCTCGCCCATTGCTCATTGACGGCAACTGGATCCATGGTGGGTGCGAACAGGGAATTGGCGCATTTGACGGCGCAGCGAATGCTACAATTACCAATAATATAATCGACGGCTGTACTGCCCACAGTCTGGTTGTTGGCGGCAGCTGGACTGGCAATGATACCCCGAACCTGGTCGCGCATAACACAGTTATCGGCGGTAGCTCGGCAACCATCAACTGCACAGCGAAAGTCAATGGTGCTTGGGGGGCGTTGAAGCCAACAAGAGTCTATATACGAGACAATATTACGCAGGGCGGACTTGAGCTTACGACGAATAACGGCCAGAATTGTACACCGCTACAAAACACTAATAATCTCTGTTACTCTGGCTGTTCAGCTCCAAATATGAGCGGCACCCCGATATTTGTAGCGACAAACCGAACGAAACCGGCCGATTACGCGCTCGCTAATAATTCTCCAGGCAAAAACGCAGCAACCGACGGCACAGATGTCGGTGCAGCGGTCGGCGATTCTGGCACGACTCCGCCACCTCAGGACACTCAAGCTCCTACTGTACCCCAAAATACCACCGTCACCCCTGGCCAAACCTCCATTACCGCCTCCTGGTCTGCCAGCACCGACAACGTCGGCGTCACCGGCTACCGCCTCTACCGCGGTACTACACAGAATAATATGGTCGAAGTAGAT